>Ga0315899_10008666_pt1 | contig 10899 bp, 9 predicted proteins | sample LakEriMetagenome_2_FD_203518 | JGI IMG/M metagenome (GOLD analysis project Ga0315899, IMG submission 203518) | Freshwater fungal communities from buoy surface, Lake Erie, Ohio, United States - Buoy 4 MA112 | ecosystem: Environmental > Aquatic > Freshwater > Lake | place: USA: Lake Erie, Ohio...
TGGCGCTGTTGTCGATCGCCCGGGTCATGCCCTGGCGGATCCACCAGTAGGCATAGGTGGAGAACTTGTAGCCCATTGCCGGGTCGAATTTATCGACAGCCCTCTCAAGGCCGATCGCCCCCTCCTGCACCAGATCCAGCAATTCGAGGCCCTGATTCTGATACTTCTTCGCCACGCTCACCACGAGGCGCAGATTGGCCGCCATCATCCGATCGCGGGCCCGCTGTCCCATGCGGATCCGCCGGTTCTGCTGGGGGGTGCGTTGCTCGGGCTCCAACGACTGGAGCTGTTTGCCCGCCTGCACATGGTGTGCCAGCTCGATTTCCTCGGCCGCCGTGAGTAAGGGCACCCGGCCGATGGTGCCCAGATACCAGCCGATTGAATCGGCGCTCAGGCGGCCGGCGGCTCTGCTAGCGCTCCCGATGGACCCTTGACGGGATGGACGGTTCGCGGTGCTGGAATCAACACGTCCATGGGCTGACTTCGCCCCCGTGGAGCCACCGCTTGCGGCAGCCCCATTGGGTGCGGAATGCAGAGGTGTCCCCATCACCCCAGGCCTCCGAAATGAATTTTGCCGGAATGTAGCACCCCTGCGCCGAAGGGACAGCTTTGAAGTGGAAGATTTCCTGGATCAGCGATGACGCGAGATCGATGCCTGTCGTGGTGGTTACATTTTCAGGCCGCCGCGCCAGCGCTGCATGAGAATGTTTTGTGAAACAAGTCCATCATTTTCGGGCTGAATCTGCAGGAAGCTGCCGTCGCTCTGCATGTGCCATGCGGTGCTGTCCTGCAGATAGAGCTCAAGCAGAAGGCGGAGTTGCTCTCTGAGCTGGGCCTCTTCGATCGGCGCCACCGCCTCGACCCGCCGATCGAGGTTGCGGGGCATCCAGTCGGCACTGCCGAGATACACCTCATCTTGGCCACCGTTGCCGAACCAGAAGATGCGGGAGTGTTCCAGAAAGCGACCGATCACACTCACCACCCGGATGGTCTCGCTCAGGCCCACCAGGCCGGGCCTCAGGGAGCACATGCCTCGAACCACCAGATCGATCTGCACCCCGGCCGCTGAGGCCTCGTAGAGCAGGGAGATGATGGCGGGATCCACCAGGCCGTTCATCTTGGCCCTGATCAGCCCGCCGCGGCCCTCGTGGGCATGGCGGATCTCGCGGCGGATCAGCTCCTCCATGCCGCGACGCAAGGTGACCGGTGCCACCAGCAACTTGCGGAAGCTCTGTTGTTTGGAGAAACCGGTGAGGTAGTTGAACAGTTCCACCAGGTCCTGCCCGAAATCCTCCCGGGCGGTGAGCAGTCCGAGGTCGGTGTAGAGGTTGGAGGTGCGGGAGTTGTAGTTGCCTGTGCCGACGTGCATATAGCTGCGCAGGGTGTCCTTCTCGCGCCGCACCACCAGGGCCACCTTGGTGTGGGTCTTGAGCCCCAGCACGCCGTACACCACATGCACGCCGGAGCGCTCCAGCTGGCGGGCCCACTGGATGTTGTTGTCTTCGTCGAAGCGGGCCTTCAGTTCCACCAGGGCCATCACTTGCTTGCCGTTTTCGGCGGCGCGGATCAGGGCCGCCACCACCGGGGAATCCTTCGAGGTGCGGTAGAGGGTCATCTTGATCGCCAGCACCGAGGCGTCGTCAGCGGCCTGGTTGAGGAATTCCTCCACGGAGGTGGCGAAGAGGTCGAAGGGGTGGTGCAGCAGCACATCGCCGCGGCGTAGCACCGAGAAGATGCTCTGGAACTCCTCGGCCTTGATCGAGCCGTCCTCCAATTCACTGCGCTGGGCCTGCACCAGGGCTGGCACGGTCCTTCCCTTGAAGGGCAGGTCCTTGATGTCGGGCAGGGGAATGGCCAGCAGGCTCATCAGGTCATCCAGCCCGAGGGGACCGTTGATCCGGTAGAGGTCTTCCGGTTCCACGCTGGTGCCGTCCATCAGCAGCTGCACCACCTCATCGGGCATCTCGTTGGCCACCTCGAGGCGCACCACCTCCCCACCCATGCGGCGTTTGCGCAGGCCCTCCTGCAGGGCCTCCATCAGGTCGTCGGCCTCCAGATCGCGCAGTTCCAGGTCGGCGTCGCGGGTCACCCGGAAGAAGTAATGACCCTCGATCACCATGCCGGGAAAGAGCAGTTGCAGGTTGAACGCCACCAGCTGCTCCAGCGGCACCGCCGTGAACACAGGCGCGGGTTCGCGGCTGCAGAGCTCGGTGGGGATCGGCACGAAGCGCGGCAGGATCTTCTGGGGAACCTTCACCCGTGCGAACTGCTGTTGGCCGCTGTCGGGATCGCGGATCAGGGCCGCCACGTTGAGGCTGAGGTTGCTCAGGAAAGGAAAGGGGTGGGCCGGATCCACCGCCAGCGGCGTGAGCACTGGAAAGATGGCGCTGCGGAAGTAGGCGTCGGCCCAGTCCTTCTGGCGAGCGTTGAGCCGGGTGTAGTCGATCAGCTGGATGCCGTATTCGTCGAGGTTGCGCTTGAGCGAATGGCGGTAGTGCTGCTGCTGCAGTTCGAGCAGGGGGCGCAGCTTGGCCTGGATCGCCTCCAGTTGCTCCAAGGGAGTGAGGCCGTCGTCACTGAGGGTGGTTACCCCGGCCTCCTGCTGCGACTTCAGCGAAGCCACGCGCACCATGAAGAATTCGTCGAGGTTGTTGCTGAAGATCGCGCTGAACTTGGCCTGCTCCAGCAGGGGGGTGTGCTCATTGAGGGCCTGGGCCAGCACCCGCTGGTTGAAGGCGATCCAGCTCAGCTCCCGGTTGATGTAGTGCTCGGGGGCGACGAGGGCAGGCGTGGTGATGGACGCGGTCATGGTGTTCTGCGGAAACCCGCGTCGGCGGGATGGGAAAAGTTAGCAATCACAAGCGGATTAACCTGGTGTCGACGCCGTCTGGCGCCGCGTGCCGCCCGCCACCAGCGCCGCCACCGCCACCATCAACGCGATGCTGAGCCAGAAGGGGCTCCGGTGGCCCAGGGTTTCGTAGGCCAGTCCCGCCAGCGGCGGCCCGAGGAAGCTGCCGGCGCTCTGGAGGCCCTGCAGGCTGCCCAGGGCGGCCCCCTGGCCGGAGCCCTCCAGCCGCCGGCTCACCAGGCTGCGCAGGCACGGGGTCACCAGTCCGGTTCCGAAGGCCAGGATGGCCACCCCGATGAACACGGTGGGAATGGCCGAGCTCGGTCGGGCCAAGGGGATCAGCAGACAGCCCGTCACCACACAGCCCAGGCCCACCAGGCTCAGTCGCCACTCCCCGATCCGTTGCACCAGGGGGCCGATTAGGCCGCCCTGGACCACGGTGGCCACCACCCCCACCACCAGGAAGGCGAGGGCTGCCAGCTCCGGCCCCCAGCCGAAGGCCTGGCGGAAGTAGAGCACCAGCATGGCGGTGAAGCCGCTGAAGGCCAGAAAGAAGACGAAGAAGGCCGCACACAGTCGCCGCAACCGCGGGTTGGCGAACACCGAAGCCAGCTGGCTGAAGGGCTGCAGCTCCCGCCGCCGGGGCAGGGCGATGCGCGCCTCAGGCGGATGGGTTTCCGGCAGCAGGGTGAGCACCACCAGCAGGTTGACCACCGCGAAGCCCACCGCCACGAACAGCGGCAGGGTCACGGAGTAGCGCGCCAGCAAGCCCCCCAGGCCCGGGCCGAGGATGAAGCCCAGGCCGAAGGCCACGCCGATCAGGCCGAAGGCTCGCGCCCGTTGCTCCGGTGCGGTGATGTCGGCCAGCACGGCGCCGGCGGTGGCGGCGGTGCCGCCGCTCAGGCCATCGATCAGCCGGGCGAGGAAGAGCAGGGCCAGGGGCAGTCCGGCGGCTGCGGTGCCGGGCCACAGCTGGGACCAGGGCAGGCTCACCGTGAGGGCGAACAGGCCCAGCCCCAGAACGGATCCCGCCACGCAGAGCGCCATCACGGGCCGCCGCCCGAAGCGATCACTCAGGGCCCCAATCAGGGGGGTGGCGCTGAACTGGGCCACCGCATAGGTGCCGGCCAGCAGGCCGAGGGTGCGGCCATCGCTGCTGAAGCCCGCCAGCAGGAAGGGCAGCAGCGGGAACACGATGCTCTCCCCCAGCCGGTCGTTGAGCAGGGTCAGGAAGGCGCAGAGCCTGGGGGAGGGTCGTCCGAGCGGCAAGGCGGCCTCCCGCTGCTGGCTCGTCAGCTTCCCATAGGGCCTGGGGCTCGCTGCCGGGTTCCGCCGCCGGTTCAGCCTGGGCCGACGGCGGCAGGCCGACCATCGAAGATGGGGTTGCGTCGTACCGACTCGCCTCCGTGATGGCTGCCCGATGATGTCCCCTGGATCGCCGGCCGGATCCACCGACGCTGTTTCCGCCGCCGCCGCCACCAACCCCGTCGCCAACCCCATCGCCGCCTCCGATCCCGAGACCGCGCCGCAGGGGCTCTTCCGCAATAGCGGGCTGACGGCAGCTGCTGAGGTTGGCGTGCAGGGGGCCTCCGCCGCGGCCTGGCTGATCCCGATCTCGGGACTGGTGCTGGTGTTGTTTCTGGTGGTCCATCTGGCTGGGGTGAGCCTGGCACTTCTGGATCCGACGGGTTTCGAACAGCTGGCAGACCTGCTCCACCTCCAGCCCTGGCTACCGCCCCTGGAGCTGGCCCTGGCGGCCGCCCTGCTGCTCCATCCCCTGCTGGCTCTGCTGCGCAACGCTTCCAACCGTCAAGCCCGTGGTGCTGTGGCAGGCCCGCAGCGCAGCAGGCGGGGTGGTGGCCTGGAGGCCGCGGCCGCCAGGGCCGGCCGCTGGGCCCCCTGGAGCGGTGCGTTGCTGCTGGTGTTCCTGGTGGTGCACCTGGCCCAACTGCGGCTGCATCGCCCGGCGGCCGGCGCCGAGCTCGAGGCCCTGCTCGCCGCCTTGGCTTCCCCCTTCTCCCTCGCCCTCTATGGCCTGGCCGGTGCTGCGGTGGGGCTTCATCTGCTGCAGGGCTACGAGAGCGCCCACCGCAGCCTGGGCTGGCTTGAGCCGAGCAACCGGGAGCGGATTCGATCGGTTGGGCGCGCCCTCGCCCTGCTCCTTGGCGCCGCCTTTAGTGTGCTGCCGATCGCCCTGGTGCTGCGGGCCTCCCTGGCGGCCTGCATGCCATGACCTCCCCCTTCGCCTTCAGCCCCCCCCGCGGCAGCGGATCCCCTGCCACAGCTCCTCCAGCCCCGTTGCCACCCTTCCCGCCGACCGCGCCGCGCCTCGAGCCGCGCCTGCCGGCGGGCCCGCTCGATTCGGCCTGGCAGCGCTGCCGTGAGGGCCTGCCCCTGATCAGCCCGGCCAACAAGCGCAAGCTGCGGGTGCTGGTGGTGGGCAGCGGCCTGGCCGGCGCCTCGGCCGCCGCCACCCTGGCTGAGCAGGGCTACCGGGTGCAGCTGGTCACCTATCACGACAGCCCGCGGCGGGCCCATTCGGTGGCGGCCCAGGGGGGCATCAACGCCGCCAAGAACTACGCCGGTGATGGTGACAGTATCGGCCGCCTCTTCCGCGACACGCTGAAGGGCGGCGATTTCCGCGCCCGCGAGGCCGGCTGCCACCGCCTGGCGGAAATCAGCGGCGCGATCATCGATCAATGCGTGGCCCAGGGGGTGCCCTTCGCCCGCGAGTACGGCGGCACCCTGGCCAACCGCAGCTTCGGCGGCGCCCTGGTGAGCCGCACCTTCTACGCCCGCGGCCAGACCGGCCAGCAGTTGCTCTATGGCGCCTACCAGGCGCTGATGCGGCAGGTGGCGGCGGGGCGGGTGGAGCTCCTCACCCGGCGAGAGATGGTGGAGCTGATCTGCGTGGATGGGGTGGCGCGGGGCGTGGTGTGCCGCCATGGCCTCAGCGGCGCCCTGGAAACCTTCACCGCCCATGCGGTGCTACTGGCCAGCGGCGGCTATTCGAATGTTTTCTATCTCTCCACCAATGCGGTGAAGAGCAATGTCAGCGCCATCTGGCGGGCCCACCTGCAGGGGGCCTGCTTCGCCAATCCGTGCTTCACCCAGATCCATCCCACCTGCATCCCCGCCGGCGACATCTGGCAGAGCAAGCTCACCCTGATGAGCGAAAGCCTGCGCAACGACGGCCGCGTCTGGCTGCCGGCGCAAGCGGGGGACGGAAGGCCGGCCGCGGCGATTCCCGAGGCGGAACGCGACTACTTCCTGGAACGCCAGTACCCCACCTACGGCAACATGGTGCCCCGCGATGTGGCCTCCCGCCGCGCCCGGGAGCTGTGCCTGGAGGGCCGTGGCGTGGGGCCTGGCGGCCGCGGGGTGTACCTGGATCTGGCGGAGGCGATCCGCCGCGATGGCCGGGAGGCGATCGAGAGCCGCTACGGCAACCTGCTGGAGATGTATGCGCGCATCACCGGCGAAGATCCGATCGCCTCGCCCCTCCGCATTTATCCCGCGCCGCACTACACGATGGGGGGGCTGTGGGTGGATTACCACCTGATGAGCACGATTCCGGGATTGTTTGTGCTCGGGGAGGCCAATTTCTCCGAGCACGGTGCCAACCGGCTCGGGGCCAGTGCCCTGATGCAGGGTCTGGCCGATGGTTACTTCATCGCCCCTGCCACCGTGACGGCCTGGCTGGCGGGCCATCCGCAGCCGCAGATCTGTGCCGACCATCCCGCCTGCCGCGCGGCGCTGGCCGCGGCCAAGGCCCGCATTGCCGCCCTCCGGCCGGAGGCGGCCCGCCCAGTCGGGGGGGATGGCGCTGGCGGCCGCACCGTCACGGATCTGCATCGGGAGCTGGGCCTGCTGATGATCGAGGTGTGCGGCATCAGCCGCAGCGCGCCGGAGCTGCAGCGGGGGCTGGCAGCGGTGGAGGCCCTGCGTCAGGAGTTCCGCGATGGGGTGCGGGTGCCCGACCACGGCGCCGGGCCCGATGAGGCTCTGGAGAGGGCCCTGCGGCTCGAGGATTTCCTTGGCCTGGCGGACCTGATGCTGCGCGATGCCCTGGCCCGGGAGGAATCCTGCGGAGCCCATTTCCGCGAAGAGTTCCAGACCCCCGAGGGCGAGGCCCAGCGCGACGACGCTCAGTTCGCCCACATCGCCGCCTGGGAGCATCGGGAGGGGGCACAGCCCGAACGTCACACCGAACCGCTCACCTTCTCCGCCATGGCGCCGAGCCAGCGCAACTACCGCTGAGGCGGCTGAGAACCCTTTCCCGCAGTCGCTGAACCCCTTTTCGCCGGCCCCCCGCTCCAGGCCCCCTCCCCCTCGATCCGCCATGTCCGCTGCGCCCGCCTCCGCCACGATCAGCCTCACCCTGAAGGTGTGGCGCCAGGCCGGCCCCGGCCAGCCGGGCGGCTTTGAGAGCCACCGGCTGGAGCGGCTCAGCACCGATCTCTCGCTGCTGGAGGCCCTTGATCTGCTCAACGACCGCCTGCTCCGGGCCGGCCAGCGTCCGATCAGCTTCGAGCACGACTGCCGCGAGGGCATCTGCGGCTCCTGCGGCTTCCTGGTGAATGGCCAGGCCCACGGACCCCAGGCGGCCACCAGCGTTTGCCAGCTCTACCTGCGCCGCTTCCGCGATGGCGACACCCTGACACTGGAGCCTTGGCGGGCCCGCGCCCTGCCCCTGGTAGCCGACCTGACGGTGGACCGCGGCGCCTTCGATCGGATCATCACCGCCGGCGGCTACTGCTCGGTGAACACCGGCAGCGCCCCGGAGGCCAATGCCATCCTGATCGGCCGCGACCAGGCCGCCAGCGCCTTTGACGCCGCCACCTGCATCGGCTGCGCCGCCTGCGTGGCCAGCTGCCGCAATGCCTCCGCCAGCCTGTTCGTGGCCGCCAAGCTGGCCCACTTGGGCCAGCTGCCCCAGGGCCAGCCCGAGCGATCCCGGCGGGCCAGGGCGATGGTGGCCCAGATGGCGGCCGAGGGTTTCGGGGGCTGCAGCAGCCACCTCGAATGCGAGGCGGCCTGCCCCAAGCAGATCTCGGCCGACTGGATCAGCTGGATGCGGCGGGAGCTGCGCGGGGGGTGAAGCCCCGCTTGCCTTGCTGCCTGCCCCCGCGTCGCCGCCACCCGATGAGCACCCCCACTGACCCCCACGCCCCACCCGTGAGCCAAGCCTTGGACGGCAATCTCCCCAGCCTCACGCACCTTGATTGCCGCGGTGACGTTCACATGGTGGATGTGAGCAGTCGGCCAGCCACGGTTCGCGAGGCCGTGGCCGAGGGCTGGCTGCGCATGCAGCCGGTCACGCTGGCGTTGGTGCTGGAGGGTCGGGCTCCCAAGGGAGATGTGCTGGCGGTGGCCCGGGTGGCGGCGATTCAGGCTGCCAAGCGCACCGCTGAACTGATTCCCCTCTGCCATCCGCTGCCGCTTTCGGGGGTGAAGGCCGCGATCGAGCCGGCGCTTGATGGGTCTGGGCTGCGTGTGGAGGTGCGGGTCCGCACCACCGCCGCCACCGGCGTTGAGATGGAGGCGCTCACGGCCGTGAGTGTGGGCCTGCTCACCCTCTACGACATGGTGAAGGCCGCCGATCCCGCCATGACGATCGGGCCCATCCAGCTGCTGTGCAAGCAAGGGGGCCGTAGCGGTGTTTGGGAACGGCGAGATGGCTGAACCCAGGGCTGAACCGTTTCCCGCCGAGGGATTGCCGCTGGAGGAGGCGCGGGCGCGGGTGCTGGCCGCGCTGCGGCCTGATCCGCCGTTGGAGACCCTCCCGCTGGCGGCCTGCCTGGGCCGGGTGCTGGCGCAATCGGTGCTGGCCAGCGAAGCGGTGCCGGGATTCCGGGCCGCGATCCTCGATGGTTACGCCGTGGCCGATGCCATGCCGCCGGAACCCGGTCGCCGCTGGCGGGTGGTGGGACGATCCGCTGCCGGCGCCCCCTACTCGCAGCGCCTGGGAGCCGGGGAGACGGTCCGTATCCTCACCGGCTCCCCCTTACCGGAGGGTGCCGCGCGGGTGTTGGCCCAGGAGCAGGTGGAGGTTCAGGGGGAGTGGCTGCTCCTCACGGAGGCCGTTGGCCCGGAGCCCTGGATCCGTGCCGCCGATGAGGAGGCGGCGCCGGGGCAGCTGCTGGTGGAGGCCGGCCAGCGCCTCGGGCCCGCCGATCTGGGTCGGTTGGCGGGCTGTGGTGTGGCGATGCTGCCGGTGGCGGCCCGGCCGCGGATTGGCCTGCTGATCAGCGGCGATGAACTGGTGAGGGCCGGAGCCGATCGCGGGCCCGGTGAGATCTGGGAAAGCAACGGCACTCTGCTTGAGGCTCTGTTCGCCCGTCTTGGCTACCCGCTGACCCTGCGGTTGCAGGTGGCCGACCGGCCAGATGGGTTGGCGGCCGCCTTTGATCAGCTAGCTGCCGGTTGCGACCTTGTGGTGAGCACCGGTGGTGTTTCCGCCGGCGACAGCGACTGGATCCGCCCCCTCTTGGCCGAGCGGGGCACGGTGGCGTTCTGGAAGTTGTTCCTGCGGCCGGGACGCCCCTTTGCGTTCGGCTCCCTGGCCGGATTGCCCTTCTTCGGACTGCCCGGTAATCCGGTGGCAGCCGCCATCACGGCCTTGCAGCTGGTGCTGCCGGCGCTGCAGGCGCTGGAAGGGGGTGATGCCGTGGGACTGCGGCGGTTGCGGGTGAGGCTGGCGGCGCCCCTGAGGCGACGGCCGGGGCGGCCGGAACTGGCCCGGGCCCGATTGGCATTCGCCGCTGACGGGCTGCCGCTGGCGTTGCTGGAGGGCAGCCAGGCGTCGTCCCGCATCGGCTCGCTGCAGGGGGCCGAGCTGCTGCTGGAGCTCCCCGCCGAGGCAGCCGCGCTGGAGGCCGGCACCGAGCTCTGGGCCCAGCTGCTGCTGCTGCCCCTGTTCTGAGCCCCTGTCTTCACAGGGGCGTGTTGCCTTCCACCCAGGTGCCCACCCCGTTCACCCATTCCCGTTTCCAGAAGGGAACCTCGTGCTTGAGGCCTTCCAGCAGGGCCTGGCCGCACCGCTGGGCCGGGCCGCGGCGATCCGCTGCCACCGCCACCAGCACGATCACGTCGCCGGGTCGCAGCTGGCCGATCCGGTGCCGCACCAGCACGGCAGCGGCCCCCTGGGCGGTGACCATGGCCAGCTCCTGCAGGCGCCGTTCGGCCATGGCGGGGTAATGCTCCAGCTCCAGGGTCTCCAGCGGCAGGCCTTGGCCACTCACACCCCGCACCCGGCCGATGAAGTGGGCCTCGGCGGCGGGCATGCCGCCGGGCAGGTCCGCCAGCTGCCTCTGCCAGTGGGCCAGGCAGGCCAGGGGATCGAGGGTGGTGGTGAGCAGCTTCAGATCCAGTCGGGGCAGCGTGGCTTCCATGGGATCGCGCCGCTCAGCCTCCACTGGTTCAGCCTCCACTGATCGGCGGCAGGAAGGCCAGTTCATCGTCGGGGTGGAGGGGCGTGTCGAAGCTGGCGAAGCTGTGGTTGATCGCCACCCGCACGGTGTGTGCCGATGGGGGATCGGGCAGTTGGCTCCAGATCTGGTGCGGTGTGAGGCCGGCGCTGTGGGGCCAGATTCGCTCCCCCCAACCCGCCCGCTCCCGCAGTCCGGCGAACAGCAAGACCCTCACCGTGGCAGCTGCCACGGCGTTCGTTCCCCCATCACCTGGCCCGCGCATGGCTGGTCTGGATCACTCCAACCACTCTGCCGCTGCCGCAGCCCCACAATGGCCTTCCGCCGCTGGCCTGCTGTGGCCCTTTCGATCGCCCTGCTCACGGTGTCCGATCGCCGCCGCCTCGCCGACGACCCCTCCGGCGATGCCCTGCAGCAGCGCCTGGAGGCTGCGGGCCACCGGCTGCAGGAGCGTTGCATGGTGCCCGATGACCGATACCGGATCCGAGCGGAGGTCAGTCGCTGGATCGCCGATCCGGCCGTGCAGGTGGTGATCAGCAGTGGTGGCACCGGCCTCACCGGTCGTGATGGCACCCCAGAAGCGGTGGCTCCCCTGCTCGACAAGACCATGGATGGCTTCGG
>Ga0315899_10008668_pt1 | contig 10898 bp, 4 predicted proteins | sample LakEriMetagenome_2_FD_203518 | JGI IMG/M metagenome (GOLD analysis project Ga0315899, IMG submission 203518) | Freshwater fungal communities from buoy surface, Lake Erie, Ohio, United States - Buoy 4 MA112 | ecosystem: Environmental > Aquatic > Freshwater > Lake | place: USA: Lake Erie, Ohio...
CCTCCAGGGCCTCCCTGCCCCCCTCTTCCTTGCCCGGGTCTCTGCAGCATCCCTGGTCTTTCGCGGTTAGGTCTATCGGCATTGGGACGCTCGCCATTAGCCCGTTGACCATTAGCCCGTTGACCATTAGCCCGTTGACCATCGGGTCGCTGGCTATCAGGTCGTTGGACATTTGGATCTTGGTTGCCAGCCGGAGTTTTGTCGGGATTGTCTCCCGAAGCGGGCACCGGGTCTTGCGCGACGGCACAATTGCACAAGGACGAATCCGCGAGAAAACCGGTTGCGAAGATTGGTACGCAAATGGCGGCATTCGAGCTGCTTACCGCGGCCAAAGCGATTTTTTTCCAGGTGTGGCGGTTGGATCGTTTCATGTTTCTGCAATCTTGGAAGAACTTTAAGGTGCAAACTGTTCGGCTTGGAGGTATCCGATACGGAGCCTCCTTCTATACAATACCGTCATCGATTCGGGCACATCCACGGAACTCGGTCGGCATTTTTGGGATTTTTAGATTTATCCGGTTGATGAAAATTCCCGTTGTTTTCATCTTCGAAATCCCACGTATTCTTAATGAAATCAGCATTTTCACTCACGTCGAAAGGAAATGTATCTGAGCATGTCCAAGCCGACCGAGTCCAAGAGCCAGAGTGCTGAGAGTGCTGAGAGTGCTGAGAGTATCGAGATCCGAACCGTGGAAGGGATGACGGATTATTTCGAGTCGGTTCGCCTTCGACTCGAGAAGATAGTCCGTTTCCGGATGGATCCAATTTTTCGCGCACGGATGGATGTAAGTGACGTTTTGCAAGAAGGCTACATCGAGGCCTTGCGACGATTTGATCATTGGCCTCAAGATGGAAGTATCTCTTTGTTCATTTGGTTGAGGCAGCGCGTTTTGCAGGCGCTTTGGGATATGCAACGCTTGCACAGCCGCGATAAACGATCGGTGCAGCGCGAGCGTTCCTTGCCCGAAAGTTTCTCCCCGGATTCCACAAGTCTTTCGCTTGCGAGCTATTTAGCCGATGACTTGACATCGCCAAGCCAAGTAGCGGTCAAGGGGGAGGCACGCAGGGGCTTGTACGCAGCTCTTGAGAAAATGAGTGAGATAGATCGCGAAGTGCTAGCTCTTCGGCATTTCGAGTATTTAACGAATCAAGAAGCGGCCCAAGCGTTAAACCTAACACCGACGGCAGCGAGTAATCGCTACGTCCGCGCGACGATGCGGCTTGCTCAGATCCTTCAGACTGACAACCCTAGCACCCAAGATCCCGCGCAGGAGGGGGCTTAGATGAACAGCGAGAACAATGAACAACGGCATCCTTTCGAAGAACTGGCCGAAGAGTTCTCATTGAAGGTTCGCAACGGACTTAATCCGAGCATCGATGAATATGTCTCCATGCACCCGCAGTGGGCTCACGAGATCAAAGCGATTTTTCCATCGCTGCTGTCGCTTGAACAAGCCTCCTCGGAATCACCGATCGAACAAGATGCATCCGCGTACCGCACGAAGATCTTGGATGCTACGTTACCTCTCTCGCAAGGGAGTAGTTCGCAGGAGCTCAATTCGAACCGCAACAATTCGAACTGCAACAATTCGAATAGTCACAATTCGCATGGTTCCCGAGGCGAACCGGCACCGAGGTCCTTCGATGATTTTCAAATCGTACGGCGTATCGGACACGGTGGGATGGGGATTGTCTACGAAGCGATCCAGCGATCGCTGCAAAGGCGCGTAGCGCTGAAGGTGATTAACGAAGCCGCATCTTCGAAAGAGCAGCATCGGCAGCGGTTCAAGCGGGAGGCGGAGGCGGCGGCTGGATTGCACCACACCAACATTGTCCCGATCTATGGGATCGGCGAAGATCACGGATTGCAGTACTACGCAATGCAGTTGATCGAAGGAGTTACTCTTGCGGATATCCTTGAATCGATTCGCCAACGTGGTAAAGACTCGGATGAGAATGTCACGCTCGCCGAGAATCAAGCTGGTACGCTTGCCGAACGACTTGTTTCGGGAAAGCCGACCGAGGAGTTCAGTCAGTCGGTGGTATCATCTAATCCTATGGGTCGGAGTGCAAGCACTTCGGCGACATCGGGGCTGACTGAAATGCTACCGAGGCATTATTTCCGGAACATTTCTCGCTTGATGGTGAAAGTTGCCAATGCGATCGATTATGCGCATAGCGCCGGAGTCTTGCATCGAGACATTAAGCCGAGCAATTTGTTGCTTGATCATACAGGTACGATTTGGGTGGCTGACTTTGGTTTAGCCCGTCGAGAGGACTTGGAAAGCCATACGCAATCGGGGGAGATTTTAGGGACCTTGCGATACATGGCCCCTGAGCAATTCCGAGGTATCAGCGATCAACGAAGCGACATTTACGCTTTGGGTTTGACCCTCTTTGAGTTACTGACCCTTGCGCCAGCGTTCTCTGCTCCTAAGCAACGATTGCTTGATCCGACCAACCATAGCAATGTTGTTTTTGGCCCTCAAGAACGACGCGCAATCCCTTCGGATTTGCAGACGATCTTGCTGAAGGCTTGTGCGTTCGAGCCTGAAGCTCGTTATCAGCGCGCAAGGGATTTCGAAGAAGACTTGAAACGATTTTTGGACGACCGACCGATCCTAGCAAAACGAGCAAGCTGGCTTGATCATTCATTGCGGTGGGCAAGGAGGAATCCCGCGATTGCTTCGATGGCTGGCGCGGTCTTCGGGTTGCTTGCAACCCTGGCGATCCTGTTGGCGTTGTGGAACCAGCAGCAGCGTGATTCAATCAAGAGACTCGGTTCCGCGTATTCGCAAGTAGCAAAGGGGCTCGAAGAAAAGTCAGTAGCTTTGCAGACAGCCGAAGATGAAGAGAGACGAGCTGAACGCAATTTGGAACTCGCGTTGGAAGCTTTCGAAACGATCACCGACAATGTCGCATCGCGGGGAGTCTCCTTCAATTCGACCTTAATTGATAGCGAGGATGACGGGAGCGATCCATTCGCCGGAGCTGTGCTATCGGTCGCAGACGTCGAGTTGCTCAAATCTTTGCAAGAGTTCTTCGAAAGGTTTGCAGAAGAGAACAACACCGATTTGCGGTTTGATGCTGCCATTGCCCGAAAGCGAGTTGGTGAAATCGAAAAGCGTATCGGGAAATTCGACGAAGCGACGGATTCGTTCGCAAAAGCGCTCCGCGATTTACAACGCTTGAGGTCGAAGCTCTCCGTTGGAGCCAATAACAAGGCTGTTGGAGATGTTGCTGATATTGGAGGTGCAAGTTCTAGCGCAATTAGCATTGATTCCGTACTGAGAGAAGAATTGCTCTGTCGCGAATCCTTGATCGCGATTTTCTCTCAGCGGGGAATGATGCCCAGAGCGGTCGCAGAGTTAGAAGCTGCCAAACGACTTCTGCGAGAGTACCCGGAATTTGGTGAGTCAGACGAAGGTGCCTTTGCCCTTGCAAGCTTGCTCAATCAAATGAGTAACGCAAGTGCTCGTTTAGCCTTTGAGCGATTGAATAACGATCGCCGCCGTCGATTCGGCGGCGGCTTGATGCAGCGGCCAGGGGGTGGTAAGCCCGATGGCGTAGCCCCGCAACAACGGGTACGGCTTGAACGGGATCTCATTGCAAACACCGAGTCGATCGGTCTCTTAGAGAAACTATGCACAAACAATAATGAATCGGCCAGTAACAATTCAACCAGTAACAATTCAACCAGTACCGAATCACCAAGTACCATCGATTATCGCTTGGCGTTAGCGAGAACCTACCGAGACCGAATGGGGCTTTGCCGTATTTTAGGCAATGCATCGGAAGCCGATATCGCGTTCGAAAAGGCCGAAAATAGCTTCAAGGAATTGATGGAGGACAAACAAGATTCGGTAGTTTTGAAATACGAACTAGCGAATCTCTATGCTGGTAATCTCACGAATGGTTCACTCGATGAGAAACATCTGAAGGAGTCACTGAAGCTCGTCCAAGAAATCCTCAATGAGCAGCCGACCGTTCCCGAGTATCAAACGCTGTTCGCGAATCTGCTGGTTCGTTCCGCGTGGCAGGATTCCAACAATGCCGAAGGGGTTCCGCTAGCGGAACGCGTCGATGGCAGTGTCGCAAAATTTCATCAAGCGATATCCATTCATCAGTCGTTAGTGGAGAGGTTTCCAGATATTCCGATTTACTCTTTGCATCTGCTGCAAGCGACATCACAGTTGGCAGAGTATTATGGAACAGTACGCCGTCCGGAACGGGCAAGGCAAGTGATGTCGCAGGCTGTGGAGATTGCTGAAAAACTTGCCAAATCCGGAACAAGTCCCCCCTTTGTGAAAACAATCCTTGAACGCATGCGGGAACGGCGCAGTGTGCTCGAGAACCGCCAGGAACCTACCAAGAATCCATGAATCGCCTTCTTCGTCGAATCCATTATTGGGGCACTCTGCTGATCGCCCTTCCGTTGCTAGTGGTTATCAGCACTGGGGTGCTATTGCAGATCAAGAAGCAATGGGCTTGGGTGCAGCCGGTTGAACAAAAGGGTGCTGCAAAGCTGAGTGAAATAAAGCTTGATGCTGACAAGCAACAGGGTGGAAAACCTGCTTTGGATTTTGCAACGATGTTGCAGCGACTCCAAGAGTGTCAGTCTGTGAAAATCGAATCTTGGGACGACGTGCAGCGAATTGACATTAAGCCCTCGAAGGGGGTTGCCAAATTCAGTGTTCGGGGAGGCTGGGAGGTGCAATTGGATTTGTCCGACGGACGGATCTTGCAAGAAGCCATTCGTCGAAGCGATTGGATCGAGTCGATGCATGACGGATCGTTTTTTGGAGGGGATTGGACGAAGCTTGGGGTGTTCTTGCCCGCTGCACTCGTGTTGCTTGTGATGTGGGGGACAGGGCTGTGGTTGTTCATCGTGCCATTCTTGGTCAAACGTCGCCGGGCGCTGCGTAAGAACAATCTCGTGTCGATGCTTGTCGTGAGCATGGTGTGGTATTGTGGTAGCAATGAATGCTTTTCGAATGAAGGGAGAGTTGCCACCTCTTCGCGGCCCAACATCGTTTTCATCCTTGCGGATGATTTGGGAGTCTACGAGTTAGGGTGCTATGGGCAGTCGAAGATCAAGACACCGAACATCGATCGGTTAGCGCGCGAGGGGATGCGATTTACGCAGCACTATAGCGGAGCACCAGTGTGCGCTCCTTCACGATGCGTCTTGATGACGGGTAAGCACCTAGGTCATGCACAGATTCGAGGGAACAAGCAAGCAAAGGTGAGCTTTCCGGAGTTTAACGAGGGGCAGCATCCGATAACCGATGATGCTTTAACGATTGCTGAAGTGTTACAGCGGAACGGATATGTTACGGGAGCGTTTGGTAAGTGGGGGTTGGGGCCTGTTGGGAGTTCCGGGGATCCGAATAAGCAGGGGTTCGATAAGTTTTTTGGTTATAACTGTCAGTCGCTAGCCCATAGTTATTACCCAGAGTATCTTTGGGATAACGATCGCAAGGTCCGCATCAATCCGACACCGATCCCCGGGCACCGTAAGCAGCCTATGGGAGACGTGAAAGCCGAAGAGTGGATCGGGCAGCAATATGCACCTGAAGTCATGATCGAACAGGCACAATCGTTTATTAACGATCATCGCGACGAGCCGTTCTTTTTGTATTTGCCTTTTATCGAGCCACATGTCGCGATGCATCCGCCGCTCAGTGCGCTTGAGAACTTTCCTTTGGACTGGGACGAGCAGCCTTATCGAGGGGGGAATGGGTACTTGCCTCATCCTCGTCCGAGGGCTGCTTATGCAGCCATGATTGAAGAGCTTGACCGTCATGTTGGAAAGGTTCTCGATGCGCTCGATCAGTTTGGATTGACCGAGGATACGCTCGTGGTCTTTACAAGTGACAATGGGCCGACACATCCGGGGAATCAAGATCCAGCATTCCACATCGGGGGGGCTGATCCGAACTTCTTTTCCAGTACATTGGATTTGCGAGGTTACAAAGGAAGTGTGTACGAGGGAGGTATCCGTGTGCCGATGATCGCGCGGTGGCCAAATCACATTCCGGCAGGGAGTGAGCATGATGTACCGAGCTATTTTGCCGATTGGTTTCCAACGCTTTGTGAGATTGCTAATGTTCCAGAACTATACGAACACCGATCCGATATCTTCGATGCGCTTGATGGCGAGAGTCTCTTACCGGTACTGGAAGGAAAAGTCCCAGAGGGAACGTTTCAACGCAACTCGCCGATGGTTTGGGTCTTCCCGGAATATACAGGTCAAGTTGCAGTGCGATGGGGGGGATTCAAATTGGTCCGACGAGGATTAGCGACTGCGTCACCCATGCCATGGGAACTGTACGATCTAGCGAACGATCCGGGTGAGGGAGTGAATCTATCGGATGCTTACCCGCAGTTGGTGGAAGAGGGTAAATCCATCTTGGCGTCTCAATCGGAACCAAACATTGTCTTTCCGGTTCGTTTCGATGGAGCGAGAGACGACGGAAAGTAGTCAAGACGCGAATGCGTTGGAGGCCGAAGCATGGATTGGGTCATTGAGGAATACTTGAAACGCTGCACGGATGGGGAGCGGTTAAGTGTGTCGAAATTTCTCTTGGATCATCCTGAGTTTCGAAGTGATTCGCGAGTGTTGCGCGAGCTGGTGCTTGCTGAAATGCGATGGCGATTGCAAGCTGGCGAGTCGCTGCAAGTAGTCATTTGGAAGGTGGAGTATCCTGAGCTTGGTGATGAAGTTGGAACGCTTGTTGCGCAGGCCCAATCGATTCATAGTGGAGCATCGAACGCCGAGACGTTTAGTACGGGAATATTGAATACAGGTACGCTTCCTCCTGGCGATTCAGTGCACGAGACTAAAAGTCAAACTTTGGATTTCTCGACCAAGTTCCCCGATCCGTTCGACACATTGAACAATTGCGAGGGTGCTGTCGAAGAGGTTGTCGAAAGCAAGGGGAGAGGCTTTCCGACCATCCCCGGTTATGAGTTGCTCGATGAGTTGGGCAAGGGTGGAATGGGGGTTGTTTATCGAGCCAAGCAGTTGTCGATTGATCGTCTGGTGGCTTTAAAAGTGGTCCGTCAGGAGATGTTGCAGGCGGTCGATGCGCAGACTCGCGCGAACGCTTTGGAGCGGTTTCAGACCGAGGTGCAAGCAGCGGCGAGTTTGCAGCATGATAACATCGTATCGATCTATGGGGTGGGCGAAGTTCGTGCGGGTGGTGGAGTAAGTACACCGCTGCGTTATTACGCCATGCGATATGTACAGGGTGAGAGTTTGGTAGATAAGTTGCGCGATGGTCCGATGGAAGGAACGCGTGCGGCGAAGATCATGGCGGAGGTTGGGCGGGCTTTGGATTACGCGCATTCACAAGGTGTGTTGCATCGGGACTTAAAGCCACACAATATTCTGATGGAGGAAGCAACGGATCGCCCCATGGTGGCGGATTTCGGGTTGGCGAAGCTAGTGCATCGAGATCAGTCACTGACGTATGCGGGTCAAGTGATGGGGACTCCATCGTATATGCCACCTGAGCAGACTCGTGATGCCGGAAAGGTCACTTCGGCAGCGGATCAGTATGCGTTGGGTGCAACGCTTTATCATTTGCTTGTAGGTCATCCTCCTTTTGCCGGAGCGACGGTGCAAGACACGCTTCGGATGATCGTCGAGAAGGAGCCCGTTGGGTTGCGGGAGATCAATCCCACGATCAACGTGGACTTGGAGACGATATGTTTAAAAGCTTTACAAAAAGATCCGGGTAAACGTTATGAAAGTTGTAAGTTCTTCGCAGAGGATTTAGAGCGATTCCTTGATGGCAAGCCGATTGTTGCCAGGCCGGTTGGGCGTGTCGAGCGAGTTTGGAGGTGGGCTCGTCGCAATCGCGCGATGGCAGGAATGATCGGAACGGTCATCGTATTGGCGATTACCACGTTGATAGCGATCGCTATTGGTTATAGGGAGACGGTTACTGCATTAGCGAAATCGGAGGTTCGTTTAAAGAAAGCAATTTCGGTTGTTGATGAGCTCTTTACGAGAGTGAGCGAAGAGGAGTTGCTCAACGAACCGGGGATGCAACCGCTACGAAGGGATTTGTTGGCGAAAGCTTTGAATTATTACAAGTATTTTCTTACCCAGACAGGGTCCAATACGAAATTGCTCGATGAGGTTGCCGGAGCGCATTATCGAGTAGGTATGATTGAGCAATTGACGGGTAACGAGGAAGTAGCCGAGCGGGCTTTTGTTCAAGCGTTGGAGATTCAAAGGCAGTTAGTCGAGGAGAGTCCAGAGAATGAGGGTCGGGTTCGCGCGTTAGGAGATACTCTCAATGCGCTCGGTGGACTTTATAGTAGGTCGCAGCGGTATGAAGAGGGGCTTCGAAGTTTCCAAGAGTCCCGTCGGTACCGTTCTGAGTTAGCGGACGCTTGGCCAGATCGATCGGATTATGAAAGGTTGTCGATCAACGTATTAATGAATGTTGGTTTGACCAAGATTGCGATGGGGCAGCGTGAAGAAGGGATGCGGGACGTCATGCGGGCCGATATGCTTCGCAGTGAGCAATTGAAGCGATATTCGGAAGATAAGAAGATTCAGCGCGATGTGGCACGAGGGAAATATAGTTTAGGGAAGTTTTATTTAGAGGATGGGAACCAGCAAGGGGCGATCGAGTCCTTTCGGTTATCGATTGAGATGTTTCGCAAAGTGTTGGAGAGCGATCCGCGTTCCCTTAGTGGTAAGTTGGATTGCTCGATAGCGTTGCGCATGTTGGGGGCTAGTTATTCCGAGCAAGGGGATGATAGGGGAGCGATTAAGGAGTATGACGAGGCGTTTTCGATGGCGAGGGATCTCGCCGAGCGCAATCCTCAGGTGACTACTTACCAGCAGCAGTTAGCGCTCTTATCCATGAGTCTTGCGGCAAGTCACGGAACGCTTGGAGATGTTGAAAAATCCAAGAAGTACTGGGGGGGAGCCAGAGAGATTTTGCGAGAGCTTTATACGCTTGATACACAGGACAGAGAGGTGTTGAGCGATTTGGTCGCTAGCCTCGATGCGCTAGCGGAGATAGCAATTCTCGGTGGCGATCAGCAGGGTGCTTTGCAGTGTATAAAAGAAGCCATAGCGATGTTGAAGGAAGCGAAACCGATCGATGAAAACGATCGTTGGCTAGAAGAGCAGCTTGAGCGACTGCAAGAGAGTCTTGTTCAAATGGAAGAGCCTGCGGTGGCGGGTCCATAGGAGCTATGGAGGTAGAGGCTCGTTGGCAGTACGTTCCTCGTTGACGCATCGGCTTACCATTCCTCTACTGACGTATCGGGTTACCATTTCGTGGCCGACGGCCACACATCAATGGTAACCCGAAGTGTCAACGAGGGAGCTGCAGTACACGCTTCATCGCTCATCCGCCACGGCCAATAATCAGGATCTTCTTCGCTGACGCTTCGCGTCACCAAGTCCTCCCTGACGGTTCGGGTTACCATTGCTCTACTAACGTATCGGGTTACCATTTCGTGGCCGACGGCCACACATCAATGGTAACCCGACGTGTCAACGAGGGAGCTACAGTGCACGGCCCATCGCTCATCCGCACGGTCAATAATCCGGGCTCCACTTCGCTGACGCTTCGCGTCACCAAGTCCTCCCTGACGGTTCGGGTTACCATTGCTCTACTGACGTATCGGGTCACCGTTTCGTGGCCGACGGCCACACATCATTAGTAACCCGACGTGTCAACGAGGGAGCTGCAGTACACGCCCCATCGCTCATCCGCCACGGCCAATAATCCGGGATGCTATCCGCTGACGCTTCGCGTCACCAAGTCCTCCCTGACGGTTCGGGTTACCATTGCCTCACTGACGTATCGGGTTACCGTTTCGTGGCCGACGGCCACACATCATTGGCAACCCGACGTGTCAACGAGGGAGCTACAGTACACGCTTCACCGCTCATCCGCCACGGCCAATAATCCGGGATCCACTTCGCTGACGCTTCGCGTCACCAAGTCCTCCCTGACGTATCGGGTTACCATTGCTCACTAACGTATCGGGTTACCATTTCGTGGCCGACGGCCACACATCAATGGTAACCCGAAGTGTCAACGAGGGAGCTACAGTACACGCCCCATCGCTCATCCGTCACGGCCAATAATCCGGGCTCCACTTCGCTGACGCTTCGCGTCACCAAGTCCTCCCTGACGGTTCGCGTTACCATTCCTCACTGACGTATCGGGTTACCATTCCTCCCTGACGTATCGGGTTACCATTGCTCACTAACGTATCGGGTTACCGTTTCGTGGCCGACGGCCACACATCAATGGTAACCCGACGTGTCAACGAGGGAGCTACAGTACACGCTTCATCGCTCATCCGCACTGCCAATAATCCGGGATCCACTTCGCTGACGCTTCGCGTCACCAAGTCCTCCCTGACGGTTCGGGTTACCATTGCTCACTAACGTATCGGGTTACCATTTCGTGGCCGACGGCCACACATCAATGGTAACCCGAAGTGTCAACGAGGGAGCTGCAGTACACGCTTCATCGCTCATCCGCCACGGCCAATAATCCGGGCTCCACTTCGCTGACGCTTCGCGTCACCAAGTCCTCCCTGACGGTTCGGGTTACCATTGCTCGCTAACGCTTCGCGTTGCCAACGTAATAACTGGCCGACGGCCAAACATCATTGGTAACCCGACGTGTCAACGAGGGAGCTACGGTACACGCCCCATCGCTCATCCGGCACGGCCAATAATCCGGGCTCCCCTTCGCTGACGCTTCGCGTCACCAAGTCCTCCCTGACGGGCTTGTTGATTTAATGGTGTTGGATAATTTTTAGAATCGCGCTATGATTCTCCGAATCAAGGAGTTTCATATGGCCGAATTCAAGTCTCCCCCAGAAAACCGGAATCAAATCGTTCTGTT
>Ga0315899_10008669_pt1 | contig 10898 bp, 11 predicted proteins | sample LakEriMetagenome_2_FD_203518 | JGI IMG/M metagenome (GOLD analysis project Ga0315899, IMG submission 203518) | Freshwater fungal communities from buoy surface, Lake Erie, Ohio, United States - Buoy 4 MA112 | ecosystem: Environmental > Aquatic > Freshwater > Lake | place: USA: Lake Erie, Ohio...
AATTATCAAGATGCGAAAGCTTTATGCCAAGCTTATGGTGCTAATCTAGCAACATATGACCAAATTGAAAAAGCTTACGGTAGTGGTGCCGAATGGTGTAATTATGGTTGGTCGGATAATCAATTGGCACTTTTCCCAACACAAAAGAAAACATATGACCGTTTACAAACCATACCAGGTCATGAAAATGATTGCGGTAGACCTGGTGTAAATGGCGGATATATTGCTAATCCAAATGTTAAATTTGGTGTAAATTGTTACGGAAATAAACCCAAAATAACATCAGAGGAAGAAGAATTGATGAAGACTTCATCTCCATATCCTGAAACAGCAAAGGATTTAGCTTTTCAAAAACGTGTAGATTTCTGGAAAAATAAAGTTGATGAAATATTAGTATCTCCATTTAACTATAGTACTTGGGGGTCATTTTAAAGTGTATATTTTTATATAATTCATAAAGCGTTAAATTATATAAAATACTTATTGAGTTATTTGTTCACACTTATCAATATGACTGCGACTTTTCAATGTAAAATAAGATTTGTAAATATGGTAGCTACATGATAGCGCAAATAAGAACCAAAATATGAAACAAAGACGAATAAAAGCCAATATACATTTACTACAATAGTTGACAAAGTTTAAACTAAAAATAGATATCATTGACGGATATTTTGTCATATATAACCTACATATTGGGCAGCTGTTACTTATCTCATACCATTCACATAAACATTTCATATGAACCCACCCACCACAATTACATTTTTTAAAATATATTTTTTGTGTTTTTAAATCGAGAGGTTTTAAATTATCGTGTGTATTAATTTCCAAACAAATTAGACATTCATGTATTTCTGGCGGTTCATCTTCAGGTAAATCGTCATAATGCTCAATTAGTCTAAAATACATAATATTATATTCGCTTAATATTTAATATTATATTTATAATATCTTTTTCTTTCTGGTTGTTGTTTTCTTACCTAATCTTTGTCTTCTTGTTTTTTTCTTTTTTGCTCCAGCCTTCTTAATATCATGTTCTCTAACAAGTCCTAATAATTTATCATGAAGGTCGTCATCAATATCATCACCATATTCACTGTCCGAATCAGATGATTCATCTTTATATTCTCCACCTCTCATACTATAACTCAATGCCCAGTTTGGAATAACTAAATCATTAAATAAATCAGAAACCTTACTAGACCCTCCTGATTGTAAAGGTTTATTTACAGTAAGTATTGGAGATAAACCAGCTTTCATCATAGCTGAGTTTACACTAAATCCTCCGGAATAAATTCCAGCTTCTTTATCTGTATTAAATACTAATTCACCAGCTCCTATATAATCAATATCACTCATATATAAAATATTTATATATTAATTAATTATTAGAAAAGCGCTTTATTTCAGGAACAATTTTTATTTCTCTCTTTTGTCTTATATGTTCCATTATAAGCTTAACCTGATTTTCATTTTTAATAACTTCTCCCAAGGTCTTTTCTAAATATTTAAAAGTAAGTGGTTCTGGAACTTTTGTATTAGCAAATTTTAGCTTTCCGTCATTTATTTGAACTGTAGCATTAGAGAGATTATTTGAAGAAGCATATGTTGTAATATTTTTTTCGAGTGTATTGCGTTTCTCTCTTAACTCTTTAGTTTTCTCATTTATTTGCTTAAGTTGGTTATCAAGTTGAACCCATTGCTGAATTTGATTTTCAAAACTCATTTAATAATATTTTATAAAATTTATATAATATTATTACTAATAATGTTTTCTTGATTTTCTTGATTTTTTATAAGTTTTTTTATATTTTCTAGTATGTTTTCTTTTTATTTTATATTTTGTTCCACCAATATTAAACTTTGGCACTAATTCTGTAAACTTTTTATAACCTTCACTTGTTTTATTTAATAAATTATCATCAGAAGCTGATTTTAAAGAAACACTAGATGGGTTAGAAACTATAGGAGGTTTATCTATTGTTATAGGTGGAGGACAGCTAAAGTTTGTTAGCAAAAAAGATTTAAAAAAATATGTTAATAATCCTCTGCTTACAAAAAATTCACAACCCGTTCTAACATTATTATTATACCATTCTAAAATATCTATATCTTCTGGACAATACTTTTTATAAATATTTTCATCTAATCTTTTATATTTAGGTTCATAATCGCCTAAACCTTCATCTTCTCTTCTAGTTGGTAATGGTTCTGCTAATTGTGCTTGTCTTCCAGTGTGTCTTTTAATCCAATTAGCACTATGTTCGAGTGTAGAACCTGTAACCGCTGCGCCTTCAAATTTAATAAATAACATATTTGTAGTGGTTTCAGCTTCATCTGGAGCGTTTTTTCTTGGAAAAATTGCTGATGTAACTGTAAAAGGATAATATAATACGACTCCTTTGGGTTCACTATATATTCTTCCTTCTGGAAGTGGTGTTTTACAATATCCGCAAATATTTGTTATTTTTGGAATAAATACTCTCTCAAATTTAGTTTTTGTTCTTAATTTTTGTTCAGGATAAATTCCAAATCTTGTTGTAGGCATACAATCATGAGGAGTAATTCTAGTAGTATTAGAACTATTATTTCTAGTATAATAACCGTTATGAGTTAATGTTCCTATAATATGAACATTTGGATCTGGTCTTATATTTGTATTATTTATTATTGTTAATGGGTCGTCACAATCATATAAATTACTATCTATTAATAATTTATTATAGGTCAATAAATTAAATATAGTATTACCATAATTTTCAAAAACAAACGCACCACTAGCAAAACAAGTTTTATTTTCTTCTAAAAGTTGAAATATTTGTCTAAAAAAATTAATTACCATGTCATTTGTAATTGGTTGAGTATTCGCAACTTCAATCCATTTATATAAATCTTTAAAATCTTGAGCAAATGGTTCTTTATTTTGTGGCATATTTTATTTATAATATATGTAAATAAAATATAATACTATTTAATAGTATTTAACGTCTATGTCTGCGAGTTCTACGACCACCAGAACTCTTCTTTCTGTAAGTTTGTTGTAATCCTAAAAGACCAAAAGGGACGATGGCTTGGTTAATAACTTCGCCAAAGAATCCACCACGTCTGCTTTTTCTACGTCTTCCAGCAGATTGAATTAAAGATAAGTTTTGAGCTGAGGGTGTGTTAGGTTGTTGAGCCCATTGACCTTGAGCTCCAACGTACTCAGAACCAGCTCTACCAGCATATGGTCCAGTTGCGTCAAATGTTCTTGCGAATTGGGAATCACCAGAACCATTTACATAACTACCATAAGTGGAACCAGAAGTGTATGAACCACCTCTCATTCTACGACTTCTACTTCTATGTCTACGACTATGTCTATGTTTTGCCATATTATATAAATTACTGAGAATAAAATAATTTAAAAGTAAAAAAATAGAAACTATTTTTACTAAGTCTCCTAAACTAACGCGAGTTTATGAATTAAAAATTTTAGTAATTATTTGTTTATTACGTAACAACATTATTAAAATAATAAGAATAGCTAAAATCATTACAAAAATTAAAAATACTAAAGCAACTGTAATATAAATATAAGGATTAATTTCATACAATATAAAATCAATTACAGGTTTTAGTAACATTTTAAATTCATTTTTAATATCATCACGTTTTAAAATATCTAAACATTGTTGAACTAAAGAGTCTTTCATACTAAATCAAAATAAAATTATAATTATATTTAAATTTATGCGTGTTATTACATTTAAATTTTTCTATATTTTGAATAAATATGGATAATATTATTGAACCAAATGAAACATTCGATTTTACAAAGCTTTCTTTAGCACATCCTAGTGGCATCCAAGGAGGAGCATATTTTACTAAAATTGAATATAATAAGAAACCTTTATACATACAAACATGTAAAAGTCAAACAAGACAAGGATTTGTTAAGACTGGTAAAAAATATTATTGTGATTTAATGTTTGATAAGAATTCAGAAAGCCTTATAAATTGGTTTGAAAATTTAGAGGAAAGATGTCAAAAGTTGCTTTTCGAGAGAAGAGATATGTGGTTTCAAAATAGTTTAGAAGAAAATGATATTGAAAGTGCGTTTAATTCTACTATTCGTGTTTATAAATCTGGTAAATTTTATTTAGTAAGGACTAACATTAAGAATAATGCCAATAACACGCCTTCTATTAAAATTTATAATGAAAAAGAGATACCTATGACCATGGAAGAAATTAACAATGAAACTAATATTATATCTATTTTAGAAATACAAGGTATCAAATTTACATCTAGAAACTTTCAAATTGAAATAGAGTTAAAGCAGATAATGGTGTTAGATAATGAACCTTTATTTGATAATTGTTTGATAAAAACATCAAAAAAAGAACATGTCAAACCTTTAGAAGAATTTACAAAAATAGACGAACTTAAAATTAACAATATTAAATTAGATGAGAATACTTTAGACGAGAATAATTTAGACGAGAACAATTTAGAAGAAATTTCTCCCAAAGGCACAATAGATGAAGTTATTTTAGATGAATTAACACCTGTTGATATTTTAGTTGAACCAGATATTAAAGAAGAAGATGCAAATCATGAAGAAAATATTACTTTAGATTTGGAGTTTGAAGATTTAAATGAAGATATTGAGGAGAATAGTGACGAACTTAAAGAAATTAATAAGAATGACTTGTCTTTAGAGAATAATTTAGAAGCTATACATCTTAAAAAACCAAATCAGGTATATTTTGAATTATATAAGGAAGCTAGAAATAAAGCAAAAGAAGCAAAAAGATGTGCTATTTTAGCTTATTTAGAAGCAAAGAACATTAAGAAAACTTATATGTTAGACAATTTAAATGATAGTGATAGTGAATTTGATGCTGAAATTGATGAAGTTTCAGAAAGTGAATTAGAAGATTTTTAATTTAACAATTGTTTCATAAAATGTTTAGAATAATTAATATGTATTCTAAAAATTATTTTATCATTAATTTTATATAATGACAGTCTCTTTACAGAAGCTATGGAATGACTATGGAATTGGAGCCATTTTGGTTTTATTAATTATTGCCTACGGAGTTAGTGTTTTTGCTGGTTATTTAGGTGCCAAAGGTATGCCCGGTCCTGAATCTGCTGCTATGATGCCTTCTCAATACAAGAATACTAACGCACAAATGTCCGTTGGTGTTCGCCCCTCTGACCCTAATGGAAATGAAGTTTTCTCATCTGTTAATGGTGTCCAAACAAGTATGCCTGGTATCCCTTCATCATGCTCTCAACCTAATATCCAAAATCCTGCCGAACTTTTACCTAAGGATTCCAATTCCCAATGGGCTCAATTAAACCCTTCTGGTAAGGGTGAGCTTGCTAATGTTAACTTGCTTAAGGCTGGTTACCACATCGGCATTGACACTGTTGGACAAAGTTTGAGAAATGCCAACTTACAAATCCGCTCTGAGCCTCCTAACCCTCAACTTTCTGTTGGACCATGGAACCAATCTACTATTGAGCCTGACTTCATGAGACCTCCTCTTGAAATTGGCTCTGGTGCTCAATAAGCATATATGGTAATAAATTTATAAATAAATTTTAATATTTACTAAAAATTATTTATTTTCTAGAACGTCTATAACTTCTTTTTCTTCTTGTACTACGTTTCTTTTTATTTGTTCTCTTTTTTGTTGAGCGCTTTGATTTCTTCTTTCTACCTGCTTGTTGAGGTGCTTCTTGTGGATGGTAAAATGAATCAAAAACATCTTCAACAATATCATGTTTTGTATACTCAACGCCATTATTTTTTAATACACCTAACATATAATCAGCGACACAAGCGTCGTCACCAGTTTGCCAATTTAAGTTATAAGGTGCTGCGCGGGCTATTTGTAAATATTTCTCAACTAACTCGTTTTCACTTACTTGATTCATATCAAAAAACATTTCTAATTCACCTTCTTCAAAACCTAATCCAGCCAATAAATCTTCGCACGGATTATGTTGTTGATAATCATCTTCAGTTGCGTTAACAAGATTATGATTATTATTTGGGAGTAAAGCTGCTGAACCTTTCATATAAAATATAAAAATATTTTAATAATACCTTTTCTAAACATAATATATGGATAAACATAGTATATTTTTTTATATTTTCATAATAATTGTTCTATTTTTTTGTTTAAGAATTTATCTTGAATCTGACGCATATAACTTAAAATGTATTATAGCTTCAGAGGATGGAAATAGATATTGTGTTAGAGAAAGAGAGAAATTAGAACTTGCTGCTAATCTTTTAGCCCAAGTTACACAAAAAATGAAAGACATGGTAGCATATTTGAAACAAAAACATCCTGAAGACCCTCGCACTGTAAGACTTGTTGAAGGGTTTAATCCAAAAACTATTAGTGAAACTTTACCAACAAGTGAACTAACTGCATTTAGTGAAAATAAAGGAGAGAAAATAGCATTCTGTTTAAATACAACAAAAGAAGGTAATAGATTAATAGACATAAATACATTGACATTCGTAGCACTTCATGAATTATCTCATGTTTGTACAGAATCTATTGGTCATAAGCAAGATTTTTGGCAAAATTTTAAATGGATATTACAAAACGCAAAGGAAGGAGGAATATATGATCCAGTAGATTACAAAAAATCACCTCAAGAGTATTGTGGAATGAAAATAAATGATAATCCATATTATGATTTAATATAAATAATATATTGTTATAATATATAATGGATAACGCTTTATCACATCTTTTTCATGCTGCAATTATAACAATAATTCTTTATTTTATAATGAAGTTTATTCTAAAACAATCTGATATAATGTCTTTGAATAGAAGTATTTTAGTTGGAGCTTTAGCCTTAATTTATATGATTTTATTTGGGCATGGAATGCCAACACATTTAAATAAAATATAATATTTAATTTAATTCTTTAGTTAGTAATTAAATTAAAAATAATACTGGCTTTATATATATGTCAAAGTCAATATCTTCAAGCAAAGCTACCTTGAGTTCAATAAAAACATCAGATACAAAAGAACCATCTTTAGATAACCCTGTATATAAAGTTAAACAACTAATTAATGGTTCAATAAATACAATTTATGTATTTAATGGTAAAAAATCAGAAGAAAATGAAGAATTATTTAAGAAAGTATTTACAGAAGAAGAAAGACAACAAATCGAATCAGAAAAAATTACTGTTAAATTTTCTGAACAACAAATACATTTCGATGATTCTATTGGAACAATTAAAATTAAAATTCTTAATGAGCTAAAAAAGGAAATTGTATTAGACGAAATATACTTATATTGTCAAAAAAATGAAACCTTAAATGCTGTTTCAGTTTATCAATCATTAACTCAAAATAATAAACTTCAATTAACAAAAATTAGGCTTGACCAGTTCTTAACAAATATTGTTAGTGACGAATCAGGTAAACCTTTTGAAGAACCTGTTGAAAAAGAAGTTTATACATTTGATGATGTATTTGAAATGAATTTTAACAACAAAAATTTTATCATTAATAATGTTCTAGGACAAAAATTTTTTATTGTTGAAAATGAATATCCATTTGTATGTAATCCATATGATGTGAATGATTATGACAATTTTTTTGAGAGATCCGCAAGAAAATCTTTAACTACTCTTAATAATCATTTATTATTAAGTAGTGGTAACATAATTGATAACAGTATTTATCTTTGTTTAGCAGAAGATGTGTTACCATATTTAAATAAAAAGGATGTATCTGAGGAGACAACAATAAAGGTTTATTATCCTTTTTTATATAACAAAAATATTAACAGTTTGGAAGATTTACAAAGTCAAAAAAATAAATTGCTTGAAAATAACAAAAAAATTATTAATGAAAAAGTAATCGAGTCATTTAAATCAATTGATTTGTTTTATGATGTTTATAATTTAAGAAAATCTGAACTTAATTACGTTAACAAAGGCATAAAATTTATTAAAGCTGTTATAAGACCTGAATTTGATATTAAAATACCACTTGAAATAATATTTAAGGTTGTTCATGCTACACAAGAAAATCCACTTATTAAATATAATCCTTCATCAAGACAAGAAAATGTTTATAGACTTTTTACCGATAAAATTGCTACAGATGGTAGAAAAATTCCTTACCTTAAAAAAGCCATAATTTTTAAACTTATGAAAAGTATTGCTCGTAATAAGTCTGTCGCTGTTTACGTTGAATCTGAAAAAAATGGACAAGCTTTATACTTAGTCTGTGAATTTGATGAAGAAGGATATATCACAATTACATCTGAATTTAATAATGTTGTTAGTATAGATGAAATAAATGAAATATTTAAAAATTCTATTAATCCAATTATAGAAGAAATTAAATCATTATTAGAGCAAAGTGGTTATAAATTAAATAAATTTAATAGTTTAACAGATGATAATGTAGATATTAAACAACTTACATATCAAACCCAAATATCTATTAAAAAGGCTCTTGATATTGAGTCATATAGAGGATGTGTGTCTAGTGTTTTCATTAATGAAACTAATGCTTTTAAAAGTGGTAAAATAAATTTACGTTTTAAACGTGTTTCTAATTATAGTAAATTTAATAGCATGGAAGCTTTCATATTAGAAAAATCTGAACAAGGATTAAGAGGTGACCAAATTATTGAAGCCTTGCTCGAAAATTTTCCAGAAGATTTAGATCGTAAACAAGCTATAGAAATTGTTAGTAAAATTGCTAATGAACTTGAAATCGAAAGAGGTGTTAGAAAATCTGATATTAAAATTAAAAATAATCCTGGATTTAAAACAATAATTGAATTAGAACAAGAAACTGGTATAATAACAATTACAACTGAAAATATTAATAATATTAATTATTTAAAAACATTGCCTATTTATTTGGATACAATTGTTCGTTTAACACAAGATAAAAATTCTACTGATTATCCTGTTAAAGAAATTAACAAATTATGTTCTACTGGAGAAAAAGAAGAAATAGTAATTGATGATATTATTTCATCTTCAGAAGAATCAGTTGAAAATTCTGAAGTGCCATCAATAGAACCTGAAGAAGAAGAAGTACAATATAATAAATTTAAAACTGTTGATATTAACAAACCCAAAGGTGCTTTAAGTTTATTTTTTGACGAAGATGAAGGTGAAGAATTTGAAGGAGGAGAAAGAAAAGGTTTTGGAATTGATTTTGAAGGTGGTGATACAAGCTCATCTGAAGAATCAATTGAAAGCGATAAATCAAGCGATTCTAAAAAAAATACATATGCTGGGGTTACAGTTCCAAGTGGATTATCAAGTGATAAAGAATCTTCTAGTTCTGAAGAATCTATTGCTTCTGAAAAATCTGTATCTTCTGAAAGCACTCCTGTAGAAAGTGATAAGAAATTAGAATCATTTCCTTCATCTAGTTCTGAAGAATCTATTGCTTCTGAAAAATCTGTATCTTCTGAAAGCACTCCTGTAGAAAGTGATAAGGAATTAGCATCATTTCCTTCATCTAGTTCTGAAGAATCAGTTCCTTCTGAAAAATCAGAAACTAAAATACCAACATTAGTTCCATCTAGCTCTGAAGAATCTGTTGCTTCTGAAAAATCTGTCTCTTCTGAAGAATCTGTTCCTTCTGAAAAATCTGTTACAGAAATACCAACATTAGTCCCTTCTGATTCCAAATCGTCTGAAGAATCTGTTCCTTCTGAAAAATCTGTTACAGAAATACCAACATTAGTTCCTTCTGATTCCAAATCGTCTGAAGAATCTGTTCCTTCTGAAAAATCTGTTTCTTCTGAAAAATCTGTTCCTTCTGAAAAATTTGTTACAGAAATACCAACATTAGTTCCTTCTGATTCCAAATCGTCTGAAGAATCTATTCCTTCTGAAACAAAATTACCAACACCTAAATCCGAGTCTGAATCTGAAGAATCAATTCCTTCTATAAAATCAACTCCTAAAAAAGTTACTCCAAAGAAAAAATCGTCCACACCTGAATCTGAATCTGAATCTGAATCTGAAGATGAAGAAGAAATTGCCGCTCCAGAATCAGAAGATGAAGATGAAGAATTTTTAAGAAAAAAATGGGATGGAAAAAAACTTAATAAACCATATTATTTTCAAACTTTAATTGAAAAGAAAGACCCTGTTTTAATTTTAAAAGAAGACACACCTCAATTTAATTCTTATGTAAGAACGTGTAGTTCAAGTATGAGAAAACAACCTGTAATTTTAACAGACACCCAATTGGAAAAAATAAATAAAGAACATCCTGGATTCTTAAGAGAAGAAGATGTAATTAAATATGGTTCAAACCCTAAAAATCAATATAATTATATTTGTCCTCGTTATTGGTGTCTTAAAAATAATACAATTATTGACCCAAAAGATTTAAAAGAGGTTACTGGAAAAGATGGTAAAAAAGAATTGGTTCATCCAACTTGTGGAAAAGTATTACCAAAAGGAGAAAAGAAAGTAAAACCAGGTTATTATATTTATGAATTTTACAAACCAAAACCAGGTAAAAAAGATTATAAAAAATATCCTGGATTAATTACAGATTCACATCCAGATGGTCTTTGCTTACCATGTTGTTTTGATAAGTATAACACTGAAGGTAGAATAAAAGCAAATAAAAGGTGCTATGGTGAAAAAGTCGAAGAAGCAGAAAAAAAGAAAGCTGTTAAAGGAAAAAATGAAGAAAAAGAAGAAGATGAATATATTAAAGGTCCTGATAAATTTCCTCTTGACCCTGGAAGATGGGGATACTTACCTCCTGAAATTCAAACTATGCTTCATGAAGTTAACGCAGATTGTCAAATAAGTAAGACAAATACAAATCTTAAAGACGACCATCCTTGTTTACTTCGTCATGGAATTG
>Ga0315899_10008670_pt1 | contig 10897 bp, 5 predicted proteins | sample LakEriMetagenome_2_FD_203518 | JGI IMG/M metagenome (GOLD analysis project Ga0315899, IMG submission 203518) | Freshwater fungal communities from buoy surface, Lake Erie, Ohio, United States - Buoy 4 MA112 | ecosystem: Environmental > Aquatic > Freshwater > Lake | place: USA: Lake Erie, Ohio...
GACCGGCGAATACCGGAAAGGGACGTTCCCGGCCCGCCCGTTGTACCAGGGGGTCAGGGGATCAGTTTGGGAGAGAGGGTCGGAGATTGGGGCGGACCGAGACGGTCTGGGCCCTCTTGTGTGTTGCCGAAAGGCGTGCCACAAGGCCAAACGGAGAGTGGGGGTATAGTACTCGCCTCCATATGCTGGGCCACGAGTGCCCAAAGGCGGTGTCACCCGAAAGAGGCGTTGTACTTACCGACCTTCAATCATCTATTTGATTGTCAATAAACTTCTCTCTCTCTCTCTCTCTCTCTCTACAGGAACGCCCGTGCTTCTGCGGTTGCATAGGGCACCCCCTGCTCCAAGGTCGTTGGTGGGGGGGACGCCTGGCTGGCACCTGTCATCCAGCGCACGTAGGTACGGCGCGATGAGAGTATTTGTGTGCGCACAGGGCTGTGAAACCCTGTGCTGTGCGCACACAAATACTCTCATCGCGTAAAATCACAGGGCTTGGAACATAGGGGTTTATGACCTTCAGTTTTGTGTGCTGAGAGAAAAAAAGACCTCAAAAGACAAAGGGAAAATGCCTGGGAAGAAGCAGACTAGGTCAGTCATGGCCCCGGCCTCACACGCCCCACTTGACATACCACAATCACCACCATCGTGTACAATCACTCATCTATTTGATTGTCAATAAACCTCTCTCTCTCTCTCTCTCTCTCTCTCACCCAATGAGAATATCAGCGATTTGTCGGTAGGCCTTGGCTACGCTCTTGGAGCGCGAAAGGCCCTTGCCCGCCACTGCCTCCTTGGAAACGCCTCTCGCAGCCAAATCGTTCGAGCTCAGGACACCGAGTGATACGCGAGAGGAGCGACTGACGGCGAATGCACCGGCGCGATCAGCTTCCTTGCCCCCGAAGCTCACCGCTCGCTTTAAAACCTCCATGGTACTGTCACCGGCACAAGGCGATTCGCCTGTATGTGCGAGACTTTGTCGTTTTGCCTGCGAGGCTTGGCGAGGCTTGCAGATAGTGCGGACGGAAGGAGAAAGGGAACCATGAGTATACGAATACTGCTCACGGTAATTTTTCCCTGTTGCAAGAATGCTGCTCCGTCGCCGGTGCATGGCAAATTTTTCATGTAGTTCAAACTCTTCCGTGCGACCTTTCTTGGCTCGCCGGTTTTGCAGCCACCAGCGCACCGGGCTAATGAGCAAGCCGACAATGATCAGGACAAAGCATGCAATGTTCAGCACACCCAGACAATACCCTGCGATTCGCATGAACTCGCAGAAGATCGCATCCTCAGCTCCGTTCTCGGCCTCTTGCTCGTTCCCAGTGGCAGTGATATTGAGATTGGACGAGGCATGATCAGATTGGATGCCTGCCATACTGAGGCCCAGCTCTTGCACGGTTGAGTGATCAAGTAAATGCTTGCTGCAAGTCTGCATGCTTCTTGGGCCCTTAAAGGGTTTGTAGGCGAAAAAGATAGAGGGCTTGGACGCCAAGAACACAACGATTGCGTTGCACATGTTGGTGACGCGGCACATGCCATCTATCAAACCGTCTTGCCAGTCGCTGAAAGGCTGCCACGAGAGTGATAACGTGAAGAAGATTGCTGTGGTGAGCGCAGTAAGGAGCTTCTGTAGCTCCAACTGCTGCAAGTTAAGATCCCCGAAAGCGTCGTGCCCAATCCACAGCTTGATGGAAGGGCCAGACAGAAAGAAGGCCAGCAGCAGTATCAGGACCCGCTCACTGATGGCCACCATTTTGAAGTATTTGTAGTTCCACTTGTAGCTACAATACAGGGCACTGCGTGCATCGTCAAAGTCGCATACAGCCTCGGCATACAGCGCATTTGCGCGCAATAGCAAACGCTTGCGCTTGACCTCCTCTTCCTGGTACTTGTCCGAGGCAACAAGCGGCAGCAAGAACCGAGGAACGCATGTCAGCCAAAAGCTTCGCCAGGAGCGCTGCCGCACTGCAGTGCGCACCTCTTGGAAGAGACGCACGTGCCGCGGATTGTTGCGGTCGAGCACTGACACAGCTTCGCGCACATGGTGCACGAGGTACATCGGAATGCCAACCATATAGACGATGGCAAAGACCAAGCTGACGACAAACATAATGTATTGTGCTTGTCCTATCCGGTCTCTGCCCACGGGGTAGTCCGGACATTGTTCGTTTGCTCGTCCGTCGACGACCATGCATCCACCCGTGGAATAACCCCACTTGAGCTGTGTGCTGTTGTCGTCGGCAATCTCAAACGGGCGCACATTGTCGAGGAGAATATTGCAAATGGGCAGATAGGACATCGAGATGAGCACCATGCCACACTTTTTTATCATGCCGGTGAATTCGAACATGAAGCCTTTGTCGTGCCCTTTGCGATTCTTGTAGCGCGCCAGCAACGTCGCGGCAAGCCAGAGCAGCAGAACAATTGTATTGAAGCTCACGAGTGATACCAGCCACCCGATCGTGGCCTGTGGCCACCGCTGCAAGGTCAACAGCCGTTTCCAGGCTTGACAATGCCCTGAATCCCGAAAACCGCTGCACATTTCTCCATTTTCTTGACCGGCAGTTGCATTCACACCCGCCGCCACCTTAATGGCAACAATAGAGGAGCAATCGATACAGTCAATAGCAAGCGCGATGACAAGAGCGAGCATGCAGGCAGCCGCCCATTGAGCTAGTTTGCGCATCAGCACTGGTCGAAAATGATGAAGGATTTGGTGCTCATAGCGTTCCCAGTCGATGTTGAGCTTAAAGATGCGCCAAGCTATGACCGGGGTGAGAATCAGCACCGCGCTCTTGACATAGCCCCAGAAGCAAATACACTCCACATTCGGAAGAACGTACTCAATATTTTGCACGAAGGGTGCAAGCGCGTTCCGGATGTCCTCGTAGAGAGGCAGCGAGTGCCATGGAACGTTAGGAAAAGACCCGATAAAGCTCTGCACCTGCACAAATGCGAACCACGACTCTATCTGAGAGCCCCATATGGACATGTGATTGGCGCTGCTCGCACCTCCTCCCTGCCGGCTGGCCATTTTGGCGTAAGCTCGCCTGACAAAATTTCTCAAAAGTCAGTGCCCTCGTATATTTACGATATAATTCACACTATATAGAGGACTTTTGAGAAAGGGTCACCCGACGTTATCAAGTTTCAGACTATCGATGTTGGGCGGATTGTATATGAGGTCATTCTTCATTTCCTGGACCTTTTTGAAGGCATTGGCACGCTCTTCGTCGGTTATGTTGCAGCCGTTGAGCCGTTGCAACGTGCGCACGTCGTTGATTAGCACATATCTGTAGTTCTGGATACTGATACACAAGGGATTCTGATCAATATTGAGGTCGGTAACGGGCAAGAATGCCAGCCAGTCTCGAATTGGGTAAAAGTCTTGTTTCTCTATGTTACGGTCTGAGAGGTCCACGTTTGTAATCGAATTGGGCCCTACCCCGAAGTTGCGCTTTAGATGCATTAGCGCGGTCCACTGGAAGCCTGCAAGCGGTGCCGGATTTAGGTCTCCGTCGCAATCGGAAAGCGCCGGCAGGCGGCGGAAGACTTCGCGAGTGAAGCTAGTCGAAGCCGTGTCTCTAGCAGCAAATGAGGGTTGCGGGTATTGATCGAGAGCAGTGGCGACGAAGGTGATCCAGTCGGAGCTCATGCGCTCAAGAAATAGGTGCCTTAGCTCGTCGCACTTGGAGAGTGCGCGCAATCCTTGATCTGTCGAGTCAACTTTGTTGTCACGCACATCCAGACTCGCGAGACGAGGGAGCGAGGAGATCGGTTCCAGCTTGCTAACTTCGTTGCCACGCACGTCGAGGACTACCAGGTAGATGTAGTCGCAGAGAGCACGCAGACTTCCAAGGTGAAGATTCGACAGGCACAAGGCTGTCGAGCCATACGAGCAGCGTTGCAGCTCCAGCTGTAATGTCAGACGCACGTCCTCCACCGTATCTCTGATGTTTTGCTCATCCACGTCACTCGGTTCGCATTCAGGTTGCAGCGCAGAACTTGCGACAGGCAAGGCGGAAAGGAGCACGTTGCGACCCCAATATGTCCCTTTGGCCTGCCGGGCACTGGTGGAGGCGGCATGCAACATGCGTAGCGATGCTTCTACTGCGTCCACGCGTTCTGCCACTGAAATGGGCGAGCCATTGAGGAGAGAGAGGGTGGCGCCAGCGCAGCCCAATGATGCTATCACTGGCTTACTTGCCAACAAGGCCACTCTGTGTGCATAGAGGTCGTCGGAGGGGAAGCAGGGGTTTTGCGACAATGAAACACTGTGCAAGCAGCCTGCGCGATGTCCAGCAGCAATGACTTCGCCCACCGCATCGCAATTTTGGATCTTGTTGTGGCTCACATCAAGATGCTGCAGGCGCGTGAGCTTGTGCAGTGCGCTATTGACAAGAGCATCGTCGTCGATGCGGTTGTGCTGCAAGAGCACGCTCTCAAGCAGCGGCATCCCCGAAAAATCGACGTGCGAGAGCTCACGATCGCTGAGATCTAGTTGTGCAAGCTGTTCCACACGCACACCAGGTGGCGACAGGTGCATTTCCACGCAATCTTGCATCTGTCGGGCCACTGACAGGACGAAAGTGAGCTTGCTGCCTGCTACCGAGTCCAGCCCACACGCGTCCACAATGTGCTGGACGGGTATCTGCCAGTCATCAAGGAAGCGCAGAGGGTATCTTGCATCCTCTCGGTACCTGTTGACTAGCTTCTGCAGGACCATGCCCCGCACCTGGTGCTCACCAAGCTCCGCGCTGTTGCGCCCATGATCTTCACCAGCAGCAAAGGCAGAGATGGGTTGAGACTCGGCGGCAGGCGGGCATTGCCACACATTGCCAGCCACGCCCAGCTGATGAAGATTCGACAGCGCTTCAACAGTGCGTATGAGATGCGTCAGATCTGAGAGTGCGTTTCGCCGGAGGTCGAGCACTTGCAACGAAGTCAACTGCTCCAGTTGAGCTCCTGCCAGGCTGCGAAGTGAATTGTCTTGAAGCATGAGTCGGCGCAGCGAGACGAATGGGCTCAAAAGGCTGCCCTCTACGGCACACAGGCCACGCGCAGAGAGATCTAGCTCTTCTACGAGTCCCGATGGCACGCCTGGAGGTGACAAGAGGACGAGGAGCGCCTGCTGTTTCAGCAGCTCGAGCTTGTCTGGAGAGCATGCGGTGGCCTGCGCCCAAGCCTGGACGCGCTCATCCATCGTGATTTCTGAGTCGAGGTAGCGCAGAGTACACGACACTGTGCGCAGGCTGTGCATGTTTTGCATCAGCCGCATGCGCTCGGCTCGAGTGCGCATGCACGGGTTGTTGCGTAGCATCAAGGCGACCAGCCTGGGAAGGGCGTCGAATATCACGCCAAGTTCAGACAGATGGTCACGCAGCAGATTATTGCTGACATCAAACACCTCCAGATGCACCATACTCTCCAGTCCCAGCCTGCACACACTGGCGAGCCGATTGCGCGAGAGATTGAGGCGGCGGAGATTGCAAAAGAGAGGTAGTGCTTTGGCCAAGGAGTCGGATGTGAGGCCAAAGCCGTGAGTGTCTGATAGCTCCACGACGCAAGTCGGGTTGTAGCGTAATCCAGGCAACAGGTCGCCTGCCATCACATAAGAGCTTGCCTTATGCTGGCACAGCCTGTCGGCACAATCATCCGCCTGGCTTGCATTGAGCGCTGTCCTTTGGCAGGTGGATCCCCAAGTAGTGCAGCGGCTGCATATGCAATGCTGGCTAACGCTGGTGATGAGCACGAGGTTTGCGAGATAGTCTTGCACTTGCTGCATATCGCCACCATGGCAGGGCGCCTGCACGCCGCTCGTGCTCCCGAATTCTACAGACGGGAGGCCGTGCGCTAGCGGCTGTGAGAGATGCTCGTAAGCCGCCGAGCCTTGGTGCAGCAGCATGTCTTGATACGAATGTACCCGGTCGGAAATCGACACACGGCGGCCATTTAGAGACTGGAGCGGATTGCTTCCCATCATCCGCAGCATGATTTTCTCCTGTCAACCCGCATCAGGATCGAAATGGTGAGTCGGCGCGAGCCAAGACAGCAGCAGCATACACCATACAAGGCTGAGTCACAACGCAAAGTCAACATGTGAAAAGGGTCGGAGAGAAGAACATACAGACAAAAGATGCCACTGGTCGTAGCTGCCCCCAAGGTCGACGTCTGCGCGCGTGTCGAGCATGTGAAACGGCAGCGTCAGAGTGCGCAGCTTGGCGAGGTGCAAGAGTTGCGCATGTAGAGCCGACAGCGCCGCGATGCCGCACAGCATGGGGTTCCGGTGCAGCAGCAGGTGTTGCAGTTTCGGCAGCGCGTCCAGGCACTCGATGCGACGGAGCGGTGCATTATCGCTGAGATCAAGAGCGACGAGCGAGGCCATGCCATGCAAATACACTTGTGACAGCCCGCAGCCGTTGAGAGCGAGGTGCGTGAGCGCTGCCAGCTGCCGCGAATCCAGTGCCACACGCTGACCAATCCTCGCAAACATGCTCGCGCGCTGCCGCTCCAGATCGAGCATCGTGAGCACCTGTTCCTCGGTAACACCGTGGGTCTGGTACAACGCGCCTGCCGCTGCTGTCTTGTTCTGCGATAGGAATCCTACTGCCGCTGCAACAGAATGGCGTCCAGACGACGAGCCTGTGTGCCTGAAGCGAGAAAAAGCGCCCGTTTGCTGTGAACAAGGCCAGCTGCTGGGCGTCGGCGCAAGGGAAGACACTGAGCGCGCGAGGTAGCCCAAGATAAATTGCCGCAGCTGCAACCAGCTTTCTGGCGCGCCGACCCATACGTTTTCGTCTTGCCTTTCTGCGCCGTTTCTACTTGCGGCACCTCCTCCCGTCGGGGCGTCTGCACGTTGAGAAGGATCACATGCCGCACTAGCGTTCTGCTGGTAAACTTCCTTAAGCGCGCCTAGCCGCTCGTCGATCGTCACTGGCTTCCAGGGGCATGAAGGTGCATCTAGTGACAGCGCACGCGCGTGCTGCAGGCGGTCGAGGCAGTTGAGGCCTGCCTGCTCCTGTGACCCCTCGCTGTCCAGTGTCAAGAGCACTACAAGCCGCCGGTACAACGCACCAGGCCTCCCTTGCGGGCCGGCGCTAGTGAGTGCGTCGACGGGGAGACGCTGCGGCGCAAGCGCAAGCCAACTGATCGCCCGCAGCGCCAGCAGAGGCGTCAGCTCCCAAGGGTCACTAAGGTGATTGTGAGAGAGACTGAGCCAGCGCAGGTGCACAAGCTGCTTTAGGCCTCGCCCGCGCAAGACCGTCAGCTGATTCCCCTGCTCGTCACAGGAGGGGCGGGGGGTGGAGGCAAAAGGGCACGCGAAGCACGGGATTCAGTTGACGGGCGAGCATACGTCTCAGCGCCCTTGCAGTCAAGACCAAGGGTGCGCACGCGTGCGTGTGCGCGCGTGGGAGCTTGCGTCGGAGCCAATGCTACATGCCGCACGGATCATGGTAGCAACTTGCAGCACGCGATCAACCACAGCGCGTCGTAGTTGCCAGTAAGCGTGGAGGCGGTGCAGACCGAGAGATCGAGGAGAGTGAGGGAGGAGAAGAGGCCAACGTGGAAAACGAAAAGGCCAGCAACCGGCAACTCGAGGCGCACAGTGTCTGCGACGCGCTTGGAGCTGACGACATGTGTGCTGCACACCTGCGCGTCCCACACCTGGTCACACAAGGTACAGCGCGCAGCAGCGTCGCCGTGCTTCATGATGGCGGCCACTTTGCGCCGGATCTCGATAGGCTGCTGGTTGAGATGGCGCAGTGCCCACGAACTTGCAGCCAGCATCTTGGGCTCCGCTTCTGAATCCTTCATACAGGGGTTGCCGTCAAAGTCTGCCCACACCAGGCTCTCACACGCGCGCAAAAAGCGCTGAACATCATCCACCTCGAAGAGACTGTTGCCTGACAGGTCCAGGTAGAGCAGGCGTGTAGTACCCTGCATTTTCTCTAAAGAGGAGAGGCCAACGCCCTTGAGGATCACCACCTCGAGGTTCGACAGCGCCTGCAAGGTGGGGCCGATCTGAGCCGCGAGCTGTACTCCCAGGCGCGTGTCTTCAATGCACACAAATACGATGCGCTCGCGCTCGCACGGCTGCATAGCTGCAGCCTCGGACAAAGCGCCAGATGTCTGCATGCTGCTGCGCCTGCGCCCCCACAGCAGGCTGGTGCGCTGAGCGCTCTTCCCAGGCGACTGCCCAAGCGATGCGCACACGCGCTCCAGCCCGTCGACCGTGGTGATCATCTCATCGTTCTCAAATTCATGCATGCTGCGCATTGCGCGATGGTGAGAGTGAGATGGGACGTAGCCCACAAAGTCTTGGTCGCACTCTCGCCGCCGCAGCTCCCACTCCTCCTCTGGCGCGCACACCCCCTCCTGGCCGCGCGCCTGTCGCTCTGTCTGAGTTGTCTGCTGCGCTCTCCACGCCAAGCGACAGACGCAGAAAACGTGTGAGCTTGTGTCCGCAGAAGTTGGCGTAAGGGACAGCACATGCGCGGCAGCAGCAGGGGCATGCAGGAGGGGAATCAACACAACAATGGCGCGGTACCCGGGGAGCAACCAAGCTGTCCAATTCGCTGTTGGGGGCGGCTGCTTCGAGCTGGAACGGATGGAACGAAACCACATGTCCCCAGCTGCCAACAGCACGCCACACACTCGCTCGTCACTGTCAGTGCTCCGCACACGGAACGGCAGTGACGCGCTGCGCCCGGCCTCACGGGAGCCTGCCATACGCACATTGGATCGTAGGCCGGATCGAGGCAAGCTAGCACTTTGTGCTTGTCGTGTGCAGATGGCGGTTCATCCGCCATCACCTCCCCCGGCCCAGCCGGCCAACCCTTCCCGCTCTCCACAGACGAAGACGGGGAGATTTTCGAATAGGCGTGCTGCCGACGATTCAAACGATGGAGAATCAGGAGAAGTCGCAAGGAGCAGGAGCGCAGGGGCACGAATTTCTGTCCGCGCTCTACGCTCTCGGGGCGCGCGATCATGGCAGCATCGCGCGGCATCATCCGGCGGCGGACGGGGCCTGCGCGGATGTCCTATTATGCATTTCTCGTGTGGACCGCCGAGCGAAGCTGCACGGCTTGGTACTCCTGTGGCCGGTCTGCTGCCGGCCCGCAGCGTTGGCGTTGGTGCCGGTCCTGTTGGCAGCGACCGCCTTGCAGGGCGCGCCACTATTCGTGGCACTAGCCGATCGGTGCCTGCCCCCCCCCCACCTGGTTGCCCTCGGTGCCTGGTGCGGGCTCGCCTGGTGGTGGATCAGGTGCGTGGTGCGGGGGCGGGAAAGACACACGTACACGCCTGGGGTCTTTTACAACGGCAGCGGGGTGCGTGGCAGACGCATGGAGGCGATTCTCGAGCGGGCTGCCTTCTTGCGCCATTTGCGTCCGGGCAGCGGGGGTGTTGAATCAGATGTTTACACTGCGCCGGCATGGTATTTGGGCGGAGACTGGGCGACGGTCGCGGCGGGCCTGGTGGCCGACGACACGCAGCCCATGCGCCGGCTGCGATTCCCGCTGGAGGGTGGCAAGCACGTCATTCTCGATGTGTTTGGGCTTGCCCGAGACTCGGAAACGGCGGTACCTGCAGAGGGGCAGAACCCGGGGGGCGGGAGGCAGCCGGTATTTCTGGTGGTGCCGGGAATCGGGAGCGATTCCAGCTTTCCGCCTGCACAAGACTTGGCACGTCACACTCGCATGCAGGGAAGCATCTGTGTGGTGGTGAACCCAATGGGCCTCAAGGCGGATGTGCAGGCGTCCGTCACGTCCGTGCACGACGTCAGCCGCGTCGACCTCTTGCACTCGGCGGTGGTAGCAGTGTGCACAGCCGCGGCGCCTGCCCCAGTGGTGCTCGCTGGCTACTCTCTGGGGGGTATTTCGCTCGCAAGCTACCTCGCGCGCTGCGCTGCGCCTCACAACGTCGTTGGCTGCATCTGCGTCTCGGGCGCGCTGAGAACCGATTTCATCTCCTCGTCGCACTACATGCGCTACTACCAGCCGCTCATTGTCTGCGGCCTTGTGCGAGACCTTCTCGTGAAATACGGAGCTGACATGCTGGCGATCATGGGCGCGCGCGGCCTTGCCTCTCTCTCCCGCGCACACTCCTACTTCGACCTTCAGCAGCGCTTCTACGGTAGCCTGCCGTTTCCCCCCCGGGCGCGCAGGTTGTATTGCTGGTGGGCAGCGGTGGAGGGATGGAGTTGGCGGCGTTGTGTGGGCATTCCTCTTGTAATCGTGACAGCTCTCGATGATCCCTTGCATCGGTCATCTATCCCCGCCCCATCGCCTCTTGCCGTCACGCTCACCTCTCACTCAAAGACTCTGAACTCGGCGAAGCCCTTTTAAAAAAACCCTGCTTTCTAGATACGTCTGTCTAACCTAATCCGATAGGTCTCTCTAACCTAAAACCTAAACCATAAACCTAATTCGATAGGTCTCTCTAACGCCCCGCGCCCCTCCGCGTTTTCGAGCAGAATCCAAGATCTGGGCTTCGAACCAAATCCCGTGAACCCCAATATATCTTACGTTGTCACGGCCCGCGGAGGTGACGTTGCTCAAAAGTCGAATGCTGGAGAGAGGGAGAGGGAGAGGAGAGGGAGAGGGAGAGACCCTGCCCTGCGCAAGATAACCAACGTTGCTGGCAGCCAGCATTAGGCTGATTTTCCGGAATTTCTAGCAGGGCACGTGGCGTGGCCCTCTTCCCGCTTGTGGGGGGCGCGAAAGACAAGTTTCATGACGGACGCTATTCTGAGGTCCTGTGTATGCGCGTGGCGAAAAGTGCGTGATGGTGTGTGTGGTGTGTGTAGCAAATGGTATTCGTGGCGGACATGTCCACTAAGATCATTTCCCCGCGTCTCTTCTCCGTGTATGTCTGGAGGGATGTTGATTCCCCTCCCCCC
>Ga0315899_10008672_pt1 | contig 10897 bp, 8 predicted proteins | sample LakEriMetagenome_2_FD_203518 | JGI IMG/M metagenome (GOLD analysis project Ga0315899, IMG submission 203518) | Freshwater fungal communities from buoy surface, Lake Erie, Ohio, United States - Buoy 4 MA112 | ecosystem: Environmental > Aquatic > Freshwater > Lake | place: USA: Lake Erie, Ohio...
CTTTTGATGTTTTGCATGTTGTTTTTTTTATTGTCACAAAAGGAAGAACCCATTCAAGTTGAACTTGTTCCTGCCATGCAGGAAAAGGTGATTGCATGGCATATTGGAGATTCATTGGTTGGGAATGTGGCTGACTCAATGATTATTGAAATGGATGAAGATGAACTTCAAGATCAGTCAACGGCTGTTTCAGACTCGGTTCTTGGCAGCAGAGTTTTGCTCATTGGAGATTCTCAATTGGAGGGTTTGCGATTACCCATTTATAATTTCTGTCATTGGAACAACATGCATTTAATTGCGTCAGTTGTATGGTACGGGTCTACTACAAAAGAGTGGGGAACTTCAGATTCTTTAGATTTTTTCATAAAGAAATACAATCCATCCTTTGTGATTTTAGCCTTGGGATTGAATGAATTATTTGTGAATGATATTCCCAAGCGCAGGGAATACATCAATTCAATTTTGGGTAAATTGAATTCGTTCCAATTGAAGCATTATTGGATAGGACCAGCGGCATGGAAGGCAGATAAGGGGGTAATTGCGGTGATGTCTGAATTAAATGGAAATCGTTTTTTCGATTCATCGAAGTTACCTTTAGAGCGGTCTGAAGATGGTCGGCATCCATCAAAAGACGCCGCATGGATTTGGGTTGAAGAGGTTGCGAAGGACATGACATTGAAAGGAATACTTCAGATAGATAAGCGCGGCGAGCGCGAACCGAAGTGTCAGAATTCACCATTTATTTTATTGAACAGATGATTGAATTGAATTGGACTTGGTTTTCAGAGTTGTTTCATTATAATGAAGAGGTGCCCTTACTTTTTCACACCGGATTTTTCCTATTTATTTTCTCATTGTTTTTAATTGTATATGCCTTTGTTCAGCGCAATGAAACATACCGCAACTATGTGCTTATACTCTTTGGCTTTTATTTTTATTACAAGGCAAGTGGTTATTTTCTGTTGTTGCTGTTATCAACCATTGGAGCAGATTATTTATTTGCTTATTTACTCACGAGAACAAGTGATTGGAAGTGGCGTTTGGTGCAAGTTATAGGCTCCATCTTATTTAGTCTTTCGTTTCTTATTTATTTCAAGTACAAGAATTTCTTCATTGAAAATTACAATGAGTTAACGGGGAGTATGTATACTTTGTCTGTGGTTATACTTCCCATTGGAATTTCGTTTTACACGTTTCAGAGCATCAGTTTTGTGGTAGATATTTACATGAGAAGAATTGCTTTGCCAAGCATGCGTAATTACGTTTTGTACATGACATTTTTCCCGCACTTGGTTGCGGGGCCCATTGTTCGTGCGAGTGATTTTTTACCTCAAATTAAAAAGTATGTTCGAATTACAGCGCAAGAGGTTAAGGTGGCAATTTTTTTAATTTTCAAGGGATTTATTAAAAAGGCCATATTGGGTGATTTTGTAGCTCAATACAGCGATTTAATATTTGATGATCCGGCAGTTTATTCGCCAACAGAGCAGTTGGTAGGTGTGTTGAGCTATATGCTTCAAATCTTTTGTGATTTTAGTGGCTATACAGATATGGCCATTGGAATAGCGTTGTTGTTGGGGTATAAGTTGTGTACCAATTTTGATTCGCCTTATAAGTCATTAAACATTACCCATTTTTGGCGTCGTTGGCACATCTCATTATCATCTTGGTTGCGAGATTATATTTACATACCGCTTGGCGGAAACAGGCGTGGTTTTTATTTACAGTTGTTCTTTTTATTGTTAACCATGTTAATAGGAGGGTTTTGGCATGGTGCCAGTTGGAAATTTATTTTTTGGGGAGCAGGACATGGGGTGCTATTGATTTTGCATAAGCTGGTATTTAAGAGTTCTTTGCCATTTAAATTCATTCCTGAGCGGTTTTTGAGATTTGGAGGATGGTTTTTGACCTTTGTTGCGGTGGGGTTGTTGTGGGTGCCTTTCAGGGCCGAATCGTTGGAAGAAACGTTTTTGATATATAGCAGTTTAATGCAGGGGTTTAGTTTGAAAACCTTTATTGGGTTGGTGTATAACAATCCGTATTTAATGCTTTTCTTGGTTCTGGGTTTTTCACTTACGTTATTGAAATCGGAATGGAAGATGGACTTACGAGCTTGGTTTATTCGTCAAGATTATATTGTACTGGCTCTTTTTTTTGTGATACTTGTTCAGGTCATGTTACAATTCCAGTCGAGCAATGTTGAGCCATTTATATATTTTCAATTTTAAAGAACATTTTTTTTCGCAATGCATTGCGAATCGACTAAGAATACAAAAAGTTTGTTTTTAGGCGTGTCTGCTTTTGCAATGAGAGCAGGAGTAGCTGTTGGCCTGTGCGTCAATGAACATGAAATGTTTTTCTTTGGAAAAGATGCAGAATGAAATCCAAATGTGTTCATCGATTGAAGCTGGCATGGGTTCGAGCCCCAATTTTTCAAGATGATCAATGAGCGGTGTTCGCTTGGGTTGAACTGAATTGTTTTTTTTAGACATGCGATTCAATGTGTTTGGTTAACACATCCGTATCAACATTTTGTGCCATGGCGAGAATAACATTTCTTTTGACTGTTAGTCCTCATCGTTTTTACCACCGTGGCTTGCTATGCTCGGTTGGTGACATTTTCTGTCGTCTGGATGATGGTATAAATATATAATTTTATTCTTAAGAAACTGTTTTCAATTGAATTTATTTTGAGGTGTGACCAATAAGATTGGATTGTGTTTTTTTTATTGAGAAGATTATTGCTGAACAAGTAATTTCATGTTTAATGATTGATGCCTTGAAGGAGAAAAACGTGTTAGAACAGAAAAAGCAGAGGCAAAAATTTGATATCAAACAAAAGATAGTAAAAATGAATTATTTTGAAATGTTTGAAATGAAACAAATTCCTTTTTCTGATTACATGACTATTTACATAATACTCTTAAAGGTCAGAAACTTAATTCATATTCCCAATTGATGTTTTTTAGCGCTGTTTTAATTTCGTTTAGATTTTCAATTAAAGATTCGTAGGAGGGAGGATTACGTTCGTAAATCATCTCTGTCTTCATTTTCTCATAATCGCTTCTCCATAATGCAAGCAACGCATCTGGGGGAATTGGATTAACAAAAGAAGGATGATGAAGGTTGTAGTCGATTCCAGTTATTTTCGTGAACTTGTGCCTATGTGCGACAATTGTTTCATACAAAAGCTTATCGGCAATAGCCTTTGATGCTATTCCCGTTTTCGATAAAAAGAAAATATCATAGAGATGTCTGCTCATACGTTCCGTTCTTATTTTTTCTTTCGGACGCTGAAATTCCTCATGAAGGAGGAATAGTTTCTCTAGAAATGTTCGTTCTGGATTTACTGTGGGAACGGTAAACAATGGTTTTGCGAATGGTTGCTGGGAATAAATTTCATCTACAATAGCTCCCATGGGCATAATTGTAAACGGCTCGCGTAGAGATCTGCAGCTGACCTCAAGAAGAATTCGTGGCAGAACGTATTGTGAACCTGGCGAGACTAGATTGGGATAGTAGATTTCTAATACCCTTGGGTCTTTATCTCTTTCACTCGTTTCTATAGTTTTAAATTCCAATTTCGAAAATCCTAGTTTTGTGAACTCTTCAGCGATTTGCTTAAAAAGTACTTCGGTAGAATATTTTCCTGCTTCTTGTCTGAGTTTTGTCCGTTCACCTTTCGACCAATTGTTTTTATGAGAAATAAAATATTCCATATCTATCGACAAATCGATGTCTTCAGAAAACCGATTTATTAACTTCCATACTTTACTTAATGAAGTACCTCCTTTGAAAACGAGATGCTTAGAGATGTCCAAAGCAAATATTACTTCCAATGTGCGACTTACCCACCAGTCCTTTTCTATGGCAAAAGGAGACATTCCTGTTTCCAAAGAAAGTTGTCGGAAGGTGTTAATTTTTGTGCTGTCGGGTAGATTGTGCCAATTGTCCATTCTTATCTTTTTATTGCTTGTCGCATTATTTTTCGAATCCATTCGGGAGCAATTTTAATATCGTGCTCGAGTCTATAGGGGTCTTCTTTTTTCAAGTGCGAAAGAATGATTTTTAGTTCTTCCTCTGTGACATTGCCTTGCCCAATTTCTTTCAAAGCAAGAATAACCAACGAACTAATCTTTCCTATTGCAGACAAATTTTTCGGAGAAGTTTTTTTGAAAACAATTCTTTGATTCCCCAATTCAATTTTTCGAGCTGAGCCATCGGTGTAATAAACCACATTTATTGGCACCTGCGTTGAAAGACCTAGTGCATTTAATGCAAGACTGCCCGTTGGAATAATTCGCGCTTTATCTCGCCTGCGAATTGCTTCGGCAATATCTTCCGTAGTAGGTTTCAATAGTCCCAAGTATGGATCGCTCGCCAATCTTGCATATATGCCTCTAGTCACTCTTTGGATTTCATTGTTTATTACCAATCGTTCGAGAACCTTAGATACCGCTTTTGCACTCCCAAAAGACAGAAAATCCTCCGTAAAAAAAAGCGATCCCCTAGCAGCCTTTTTTATTTTTGTAAGAATTTTATATTCAGTATTTAGGGATGTCATTTTATTTTGAATCTGTCGCAAAAGTAGTAAATATTTGCGACAAAAATAAGATGTTTATATATTTAATTGTAAGAGGCTTTCAAATGAGCATTGAAACACGGAAAGTTACACCGCACTGATTGCTTTCAGCTTTTCAAATTCCAGATGGAATGATTATGTTGTCTTGAGAAATGATGGTAATTTTCAAAAGTGATTTTCAAGATGGAATTTCGAAAACCAAAGAAGCTTTAAATGGAAATGGTTTTTAACCCAAACCCGATAATAATGAGGGCTAACTGCGGGCTTTATTCAAACTGAAAATCCTGAAGCGGTTGTGATTCAACTACCTCAGGATTTATTTTAAGTGGAGATAATCGGAGTCGAACCGATGACCTCTTGCATGCCATGCAAGCGCTCTAGCCAGCTGAGCTATACCCCCTCAACGCCGCAAATATAGGCCCTGCATTCCGCTTCTCAAAACTTCAACGCGGCTTTCTTAAATACCACGTTTGTGGTATTGGCCTCCAATGTGTTCTTTGCGACATTTGTAATACAATGAACTTAGCACAAGGTTTACCCGGTCAACGCTCGAAAATTAAAGCCATTGCCCAGCATGAATTTGGCGCAAAGCTCATTGAAATGGGTCTATACCCCGGAAAAGAAGTGCGTGTTGTTTTTCGAGCCCCCTTCCGAGGGCCATTTGCAATTGATGCCGGTGGTGCCGTACTTTCGCTCCGCGAAGAAGAAGCCGCTCTCATAGAGATCGAAGACGCAGTATAACAACCATGTGCAAAAAGATAGCCCTTGTAGGTAGCCCAAATACAGCCAAGACATCCCTGTTTAACCTACTCACCGGTTTAAATCAACAGGTGGGTAACTACCCTGGCGTAACGGTAGAAAAACATTGGGGGAAGTTTAACCTACAAGACGGTCGCGAAATTGAATTGCTTGACCTGCCTGGGGCCTACAGCCTCAACGCATACAGCGAAGAAGAGAAAATTGTTTCACAAATTCTTTTCAATACTGCGCACGAAGACTTCCCGGAATTGGTGATCGTTACCGTTGATGCAACCAACGTAGAACGAAACCTTGTTATTCTCACTCAACTCGTTGATCTGAATATCCCTGTGGTTGCCGCGTTGACTATGAACGACCTCAGGTCGAACGCTCCGCTCAATGCAACGGAACTCTCAAAAGCCTTGCACGGTATTCCATTTCTTACCATAAACGGTAGAACAGGTGAAGGGGTCAACGAATTAAAAGATTTCATAAGTCGCTGTGAGCTAACTCCCGTTGCACCTTTCTCTCCTGAAACACTCAAATCAAAGCTGACCATTGGCGAAGCACGACGCGATGCTGAAACTCGAAAGCAAATCATTGTTCAACTGCTGCGCGAAGTACCCTCTTTCCAAAACACAAAAAGCATATCCACTTCTGAGAAAGTAGATCGCGTGTTGGTTCATCCCTTCTGGGGGTACCTCATTTTTAGTGTAGTGCTTTTTGCTATTTTTCAATTCATGTTCTTGATTTCATCCTATCCCATGGATTGGATTGATAGTGTGTTTTTGAATTTTAGTCAGTGGGCGCAAAACACCATGCCTGAAGGTATTCTCACTGATCTTGTAACACAAGGTATTATTCCAGGTATAGGCGGTGTGCTGGTCTTCGTACCACAAATTGCAATTTTATTTTTACTCATTGGTCTGCTCGAAGAAACCGGATACATGACCCGTGTGGTGTTTATTATGGATCGACTCGTGCGTCCGTTCGGACTAAACGGTAGAAGTGTTGTGCCCTTGGTAAGCAGCGCAGCTTGTGCCGTACCCGCAATTTTATCTACCCGCGTCATTGGCAATCCGAAAGAAAGACTCATTACCATTTTAATTTCCCCCCTCATTAGCTGTTCAGCACGAATTCCTGTTTTTGTACTCCTTATTTATTTGGTTATTCCCAATACATATGTCTTCGGGTTTATTGGTATGCAAGGCATGGTCTTGTTTGTAATGTATGCTCTAGGTGTCATAGGTGCTTTGGCTGTAGCCATGGTTATGAATGCCTTTATTGCTACGAAAGAAAAAAGCTTCCTGATGTTAGAAATGCCTCAATATCGCTTTCCACGATGGGGAAATATTTTCCTCAATCTCAAAGAGAAATTGCAAGCCTTTGTTTTCGATGCGGGAAAAATGATTTTAGCTCTCTCTATTGTACTCTGGGCACTTGGAACGTTTCCAAAAATTACGTTGGAACAAGAACAACAAGGTGTAAGTCAAATAGAAGAATCATTTCTTGGCAAAGCTGCAAAAACAATTTCACCCGCTTTCGAACCTCTGGGATACGATTGGAAGATGACCGTCTCCATCTTAACTTCATTTGCAGCTCGAGAGGTTTTTGTTGGTACCATGGCAACGATCTATTCTGCCGGTGAAAATTTTGAAGAAGATGACTCATTGCTTACTCGCATGCATGAAGATGTGAATGAAGTCACAGGCAAACCTGCCTATCAGCTCGCTTCGGGGCTCTCGCTCATGGTCTTTTATGTTTTTGCAATGCAATGCATGGCTACGTTTGCGGCCGTTAAACGCGAAACAAAATCATGGAAATGGCCTTTCATTCAAATGGCTTACATGGGAATCATGGCATACACACTGGCATTACTCACTTTTCATATTTTTAGCTAATGCAACCTGCAATCACACTTCTCATTTGCATAGCTGCTCTTTCGTATATTGTGAAGCGTTTGTTTTTTAAGAAAAGTTCTGCTTGCGATAAATGCAGTCATAGGTAATACCTGCGCGAACTTACCTTCATTGGTTGAAGAACGAAGGAAAATAAAAGATTTAAAAAACATTCCGCGCTATTTCTGAAATGGCCTTCACTTTGCCCATGGTGTAATAATGCAAACAAGGAACGCCTGCTGCTTTGAGTTCTTTCGATTGTGCAATGCACCAAGCAATTCCAATCTCTTGCATCTCCTCTTTGCTCTTGGCACGCAGCACTTGCTCTGTTAATTCTTGCGGAATGTCTATGTGGAAGTGATGCGGAAGAATGTGCAACTGAGAAGAGGTACTCAATGGTTTCAAACCCGGAATAATTGGGACGTGAATGCCCGCAGCGCGACACGATTCAACAAACGAAAAATACTTGCTGTTGTCGAAAAACATTTGCGTAACGATGTACTCAGCCCCAGCATCTACTTTTTGCTTTAAGTAGTTTAAATCCATTTGTTGATTGGGAGATTCGAAATGCTTTTCGGGATAGCCAGCTACTCCAATGCAAAAATGGGTGTGTTGAACGTTGCGTAAATCGGGATCTAAATACTTTCCATGATTCATATTCACCACTTGCTGAACCAACTCTTTTGCATAGCGATTGCCATCGTGTTCAGGGACAAATCTCCCTTCACTTTTTATCGCATCGCCGCGAAGCAACAGCACATTGTCAATGCCCAAGAAATGCAAATCAATCAGCGCATCTTCCGTGTCTTGCTTCGAGAACCCTCCGCAAATGATGTGTGGAATGGTATCTATTTGATACTTGTTTAAGAGCGCCGCACAAATGCCTACCGTGCCGGGGCGTTTGCGAACCGTATGCTTCTTCAATAAGCCGTTGCCAGCATCGCGAAAAACATATTCTTCGCGGTGATAAGTAACATCTACAAAGGCCGGTTCGAACTGAATAAGTTCGTTCATGGTGCCATAGATTTCTTGAATGTTTTCTCCTTTCAAAGGAGGTAATATTTCAATGCTGAACAGTGTACGTTTCGCTTCCGACAGGTGTTGTATGACTTTCATGTTAGAACAATAATGGAGATAATATTTTTTTTGCTTCGTCAAAAGACACGCCTCTTCTTAACGCGTAGTCTTCGACTTGGTCCAATTCAATTTTTCCAATTCCGAAGTATTTGCTTTCCGGATGGCCAATGAAATAGCCACTTACAGACGATGCTGGGTACATGGCCAAAGATTCAGTTAATGAAATTCCAATTTCATTTTCAACATTCAACAACTTCCAAATGGTACGTTTTTCCTCGTGATCAGGACAAGCCGGATAACCAGGAGCAGGACGAATGCCTTCGTATTTTTCTGAGATAAGTTCGTCGTTCGTCAAAACTTCATCGGATGCATAACCCCAAAAAACTTTTCGAACTTTTTCATGTAGCAATTCAGCAGAAGCCTCAGCCAAACGATCGGCCAATGCTTTTGAGAGTATCGCGTGATAATCGTTTTGCTCGGCTTGAAATTTTTTCGCAATTTCTTCTGCCCAGAATCCTGTTGTCACGGCAAAGCATCCGATGTAATCTTGTTGATCTTCTGAAATGAAATCGGCGAGTGCCAAATTCGGTATGCCCTGAGCCTTTTCGGTTTGCTGACGTATAGTAAGGAAGGTTACATCTTCTGCGCAAGGCGAATAGGATTTCGAATACACTTCAATGTCATCTGAATTTTTTCTTCGTGCAGGAAACAAACCGAATATTCCTTCGGTAGAACGATTTTCTTCTTTCCAAGCATTCAAAATTTCTTGAACGTCTTTGAACAACAATGTAGCCTGTTCACCAACTACTTCATCGGTTAATATGGCGGGGAATTTACCTGCCAATTGCCATGCTTGAAAGAAGGGAGTCCAGTCTATATACGGTTCCAATTCCTTCACTGAAAATTGAATTTTGTGTACCCCTAATTGTTTAGGTTGAAATGGAAAATGCGCAGAGCTTGTCTGGAAAGCATTGCTGCGGGCAGTTTCTAAAGAAACTCTTCTTTTTTCGCGCTGATGTGCTTCGTAGTTTTCTCGAACACGCGCATATTCTTTTTTTATATTTTGAAGAAATACTTCGTTTTCATCTTTACTAAATAAACATCGAACAGCAGGAACTACTTTACTTGCATCGTTCACATGAATTACTGGAACATGGGTACGTGGCTCAATCTTCACCGCAGTGTGAACACGCGAAGTTGTGGCTCCACCAATTAAAATAGGGAAGTTGAGTTTTCTTCTGGAAAGGTCTTCAGCCAGATCGCACATGATCTCAAGCGAAGGTGTAATGAGTCCGCTGAGTCCAATAGCATCGGCTTTTTCGCGAATGGCCGTTTCAATAATTTTTTCATTCGGAACCATAACACCGAGGTCCACAATCTCATATCCGTTGCAGGCCAATACAATACTCACTATGTTTTTTCCAATGTCATGAACGTCGCCTTTCACAGTAGCCAGAACAATTTTTTTCTTGGTCTGTGCTTGCGCTGGATTGCGTTCTTTTTCAGCAAGAATCTGCGGCTCTAGCACAGCAACTGCTGCTTTCATTACGCGCGCACTCTTCACCACTTGAGGCAAGAACATTTTTCCGCTACCGAAATAATCGCCAACGATATTCATGCCGTCCATAAGTGGTCCTTCAATGATTGAGAGCGGCGTAGGGTAGTGGAGCAGTGCTTCTTTTACATCGTTTTCGATGTGTTCAGTTATACCATGAACCAATGCATGGGAGAGTCGTTTTTCCGACGACTCACTTCGCCATGCTGCTGTGGTTTCAATTTTATTTTTTTGTGTGTTGAATTCTTGGGCTATTTCAAGAAGGGCTTCGGTTGCATTTTCGGTTCGATTGAAAATAACGTCTTCCACCTTCAACATTAAATTCTGGTCTACTTCATCGTAAACCGCTAGCTGTGCGGTATTCACAATGCCCATATCCATTCCGGATCGAATACCATGATAAAGGAACGAGGCATGCATGGCTTCGCGAACAACGTTGTTCCCGCGGAACGAAAAGGAAACATTTGAAACTCCACCACTTACTTTGGCATGTGGTAAATTGGCTTTGATCCAAGAGGTTGCAGCGAAGAAGTCAATTGCATAGTTTTTATGTTCTTCTAGTCCGGTTCCAATGGGAAAAATGTTTGGGTCGAAGATGATGTTGTGCGGTGGGAAGTTAACTTGTTCGGTAAGCACGCGATAAGCGCGTTCGCAAATCGAAGTTCTTCTTTCAAACGTATCAGCTTGCCCTTCCTCATCGAATGCCATGACCACCACTGCGGCCCCGTATTTTCGGGTAAGTTTGGCGCGTTCCAGAAACAGTTCTTCTCCATCTTTCAAGCTGAGCGAATTCACAATGCACTTGCCTTGAGCGCATTGCAAGCCGGCCTCAATGATTTCCCATTTCGAAGAATCGATCATGAGTGGAACCCTTGAAATATCGGGCTCGGCGGCCAAAAGATTTAAGAAGGTGCGCATGGCTTCTACACCGTCAATAAGTGCATCGTCCATATTAATGTCGAGTATTACAGAACCACTTTCAACTTGTTCACGCGCTATGGCAATGGCTTTCAAAAAGTCTTTTTCTTGAATGGCCCTTTTGAATTG
>Ga0315899_10008673_pt1:0-5000 | contig 10895 bp, 8 predicted proteins | sample LakEriMetagenome_2_FD_203518 | JGI IMG/M metagenome (GOLD analysis project Ga0315899, IMG submission 203518) | Freshwater fungal communities from buoy surface, Lake Erie, Ohio, United States - Buoy 4 MA112 | ecosystem: Environmental > Aquatic > Freshwater > Lake | place: USA: Lake Erie...
TGGCCCGGGAGCAGGTGACGACGGTCCCCCGGCGGCAGGCGAGGGGGGACATGTTGCCTGCGCACCAGCTGCAGGGCGAGTTAGCGATTTCAGTACCGAGGCACAGGCACCCGCGCGGACAATCACTCTCATTGGAGCCGTAAATCTTACAACGTTTGAGAATATTCTTGGGTTAAGTGCCACGGGAATTAATTCAGGAGTGGAATACATATCTCATAACGTCCTAACCCGAAGGTTGGCAAGACGTTGGCAGTTCTTCCATACCGTGAATGCGCGCCGTACTAAGGTACCAAATTTTTAGTGTGGAACGTGGCAAGGTGGCATGGATCGGTAGCCGGTTGCTCCGTACAGCGACGATTGGGGTTTGAGGAGGTATGAAGTGGCAAGCCCGTCGTGGATGCAAGTGCCATCACCGTGTGCTGTTCTGAGCCAGCGACAGCCGCGATGCGGACTCGCGGCCTCGGGACGCTTCTCGCGTGCGTCGGGGTGCTCGCTGTCACAGTCACTGCACTCAACGGCAAGCCCACACATGTCGGGCGGGACAGAACGGGCGTGCCTCGCAAGGGCAACAACTCTGAGACGCGAGCTCGTCTGCCCCACCTGTGCTCGCCTTGGCCGGAATGCGGCATCCCGCACTGCGAGCCTTGGCCGGGCTGCACCGCCACAGCCACTTCGCATTGCATGCCGTGGCCACTCTGCTCGTGCCAAGTTCATTGCGGTGACCATTTTGGCGACCAACCCTGGCCGAAATGTTCCTTCACGGACATCCACGTGGATCAACCTTCTCCGTACCCGTTTTCCATCTGCCCCAATCTTGTATGCGACTTTCCAGTATTGGCCCAGCAACAAGGAATGTCGGCAGCAAATGTATCAGCCATCACCGCATGCCACTGTCCTGCCAGTGAGCCAGAGGCGGCCGCGTGCCAAGAAGTCCCGATGGCCACACCATCGTGCACCCATGGATCCTGCCTAGATGGGCACGGCGCAGGCCTACCGCATTGCGACCCGTGGCCGAGCTGCAACGAGACGAACAGCACAACAACACCCGCAGCCGTGATCAGTACAACACCCATTCCGACCGCTACACCAGTCAACAACTACGCTGCGAACAACTACACTGCGAACGCCTCGGCTGTGGCGCCCTCAAAACGCAAGACAATGGACCCTGCCGACGCCGCAGCGCTCGCAGGTACCGTCTCGACAGCGGTGGGAGCAGTGATTGCAGTCGTCGTCGCTGCAACGGCGGCCGGGGCGATCCCACCAAACCCTGGAGCAATGGCGCTCATTGGCCAGGTGCAGGTGCTCTCACAGATTGGAAGGATCGGCGGCGGCGGCGGCGGGGCAATGGGCGCATTCAGCCATGGGTTTGCTTGGGCCCATGGGAACGGACTTTATACCATGTTTCCAAAAGGAAATGGCACCAAGAGGAGGTCCTTTCGGCGCCAGCAGGAGGGCGAATCGTCGGACGGTCTGTCCCCGAGTGTGGGTAAAACCGCCGGGGAAGCATCTGGAGACTGCGATGCCCCGGATTTAACTGAAAGAGAAAAAGCGAAGTGCCTCGAGTGCGGCCTGATTGACGGTGCGCCTATGCTGGACAAGCTAGTGGGTATCGTTGTCTCGCTCGGGATTGTGTCTGTGGTCCGTTTCTCGGCACAGCTTTTAGTGACCAAATGCTGCAAGAAGGAACCGTGGGCCATTCTCACGTTTCCAAATTGGGAGGGCCCACTTCTGCTGACGCATTGGTTCAGCATGTGCGATTCGCTGACGACTACGCTGGGGCGCCCCTGCGCTTTCTGGATAGTATTGTCGTGTGTCTTGCTGTTTTTTGGGCCAATCGCCTTCATACTGTACGCAATGTGGAGCATTGCTAATAATCTCAAGAAGGGTTTAATGACATACCAGGAGCAACAGCCAATCACCTTCAAGGAGACGCGTGAGAAAATCAATCAAGCTGGGACCCTCAGGGGCAAGTTGAAAGCCATATCAGAGTATTACGATTGCAGGAGGCACAAAGGAGAGTGGAATGAGAACACGGAGCAAGGAAAGTTCTGGCGTTTTCTGGTCAAGGACTTTTCACAACAGGCATGGAAATATTGTGTGTGGCTCCTGATTCGTAAATTTCTGTTTGCCATCGCCATGAGTTTGACAATTGGCGCGGCGAACGCTGGCGCCGTCATTGTCTTGCATATTTTCGATGCCGGCGTCCTTGCCTTCATGAATCCCTTTTGCGACAACGTTTTCCAAGGCTCCGAGATGTTCAGCGCTTTAAGCAACCTCTTCAGTATGATTTTGGCTTCCATGCCGGTGCTTCACGGGGACGTTCCAGAGGCTCTGAGCGATTTGATGATCATTTGTTTTGCTCTTGTTGGTACAGTCACGGCTGCCTTTGCGGCAATTGCAACACCAATCGTGGGCGCATTCGGCGCAGCCGCAGGGCTGTGCATGTCGGCCATGCCAGACGGACTTGAGGGAGTAGCTTCTGGAGGAGCATCGGGCACTTTGGTGGGTGCCGCTGCCCAGATCCGAGATTCCGTCCAAGAACTTATAGAGGACGGAGTGGAAGACTTGGCTGGGGATGGGGAGCTTGATGGGGGGGGGGATGGGAGTATTGGGGAGGATGCTGCTGTTTTAGGAGTGGGAGCGGTTGCCGTGGGTGGTGCGGCCTACTACGCTCACAAACGCACCCAAGCCCTGCAAGATGGCATGGGCATGTCGTGCACCACCGCGAACGTCACCTTGACGCTGGGATTAGAGTTCAGTTCTGCAGGCGAGGAAGGATCAAGCGAGCGCCAGGTGTTTGAGAACCAACTTGTACAGGATCTTGCCAATGCTTCAGAAGTTGCAGCGTCGAGATTTGATGTAAAGAAAATGTCTCCCGGCAGCATCGTGGTGGATCTTCACATTGTGGCAGACCATACGGGCAAAGGTCCGGGTTCAGCATCTGTTGCGAAACTCCTTCAGGAGCAGGCTGCGAATTCAGATTCTTTACTTCGCAAGGGCTCGGTGACGTGCCACACTCAGAGTGTTTGCATCAATGGCCCGTCTGCCCCAGTTGCACAACCGATGGATGAGCAGGCTTTCTGCAGCGATGTGAACCAAAGGCTCGGGAAGACACACTTGGCTGTTGAGAACTCGAGCACAGCGTTTGCGCGCATACAAGGCGACATGCCCCCCAAACGTGCAGTACCGGCGCCTCCATCCTTGCGGGTCACAGCTGCTGCCGCCGCGCTACACGCTGAAAGTATCGACATGATGATGGAACCAGGAAGCAAAGTTGTGCGACGCGAGGACCAGTGGGCGCTGTCGCTTGCCCGGAGACGCAAATTGCTTTATATTTTTTCCCATTGGAGCAATATCGCTCTCGGTAAGCCGCTGACTCCGAGGGAAAAGCGTGCGCAGCGCAAGCGGCTTGCGTGGTTCTTTGGAGCCTGGTACTATGGCATAAGTAACCGCCGAATGAACGACTTGATTGACGCTGGGGGTGTCATGACAAGACATTTTGACGTATTCGGCGCAGCTTCTCCAGCTTTGGGGCATCGTCTGGCAGCAAAAATCCTGCGCAGGTGGGCCGACTATGCACTGGGATATAGCTCAAATACGCCCGATGCCAGGTTGAAAGCTGTCTACTATCGGAAGGTGATGGCATTTCAATATGCTGTGTCTAAAGGGAGAAGCGCCACTTTACTGAAAGACGCGATGATGAAATGGCTCTGGAGAACAAAAAGATTTGGTGTGGACGAGGCTACCGCAGACATTCTAAGCCCGAGTGACGTGCGCAGTGAAATTTACATGTCAAGTCCCCCAGTGCACATCCACGTGTCCAGCCCAGCTACGCCAACTGTGTCTCCCCCACGAGACGAAGAGGCGAGGCGACACATCAACTCCAATGAAGGACTTGAACGATTGCATATCATGCTCCCGCGCGCAAACTCCGATGAACGACTCGACCGACTCATAACACGCTCTGCCACACCCACCGGCAGTGTGTTCTCCAAGCGGAGAAGCGAGCTCGGGTTCGCATGCGACCGCCGTCATAGCGTCACCGGCGGCGAGACAGGCCTCGGCGATGCAGCAGGGTGCAACTTATTTGTGCGTCGCACTCGCGTCACCAGCGCCGAGACAGATGGGCAACAAGCGGGCGGCGCTCATGACTTGCGAATTGACATCTTTGAGCCGGTTGGCTTGGTAACAGGTTACGAGCCAGACGACACCGGGCCTGAGCGGAGCCTGAGGATACGTTCAGGAAGTTTCTCACACGTCGATTCTCTCACGCGAAACGACGCCGGGCTTGAGCGGAGCCCGAGGATACATTCAGGAAGTGGGCCTGAGCGGAGCCCGAGGATACATTCAGGAAGTTCCTCAAACGTCGAGTCTCTCCCGCGATCAAGTATCTACGGTAGCCACAGTAAATCGCACAAGGCACACGCTGATCTAGAAGCTGGTCATCAGCCATCCGACTCCGAGTCGCGGGTGTCGGGCAATTCCGCCGGAGACTCCAACGAAAGCACTGTCTTGCACGGCGAGGGTTCCGCGTTTGGCTTGACACCCCGAGACGGCAAGTCTGTGAATGTGGCAGCGAATGCAACGCCATCGACACCGCAGCAGCTCAATGGACTGGTCAGTGATCTAATCGGGGCGGCGTTGATTGGGCCCCAATTCCTCGAGCAGAAGCTACGATGCTTGAGTCGCAATCAATCCTCGCTCAACAATATCGTTGCGAGGTTAGAGGAGGGCTTCGAGGGACGGGATTCTCCTGTTTCGCCAGACTCCCAGAGAATCTCTACGTGGGGGTTCAGGGCAACTTAGTCTGAAGTGGGGTAGTCTCCAGAGCGTCTCTCCGCGTGCTGTAAGCTCGCGGGGGGCAGATCAACCCGGTTTGCCACCCCTCCAGAGGAGTAGTCTCATGGAATCCGTGTGATTGCCACTCACATTATTGCAGCATTGCTGCTGCAAAATCCTTATCGCCGTGTAATCCTAGAATACGTATTGGGCTAATTTAT
>Ga0315899_10008675_pt1 | contig 10895 bp, 6 predicted proteins | sample LakEriMetagenome_2_FD_203518 | JGI IMG/M metagenome (GOLD analysis project Ga0315899, IMG submission 203518) | Freshwater fungal communities from buoy surface, Lake Erie, Ohio, United States - Buoy 4 MA112 | ecosystem: Environmental > Aquatic > Freshwater > Lake | place: USA: Lake Erie, Ohio...
GGCGGGAAGAGCGCATCGTGGCCAGGCCGAGGTTGCGGCGCAACGCCTGGCCTTGGCGAGCTCGGGGCTGCCCCATGCGCTCTTCATTGGAATGCTCAATCACTTCGATGGCCTCCGTCGGCAGGGGGCCCAGCCCTAGCCCCTGCTGCACCTCCAGCCGCGCCCGAAGGTCCTTGTCCTCGAAGCCCCAACCGGAGAGATATTCGTTGAAACCTCCCACCCTTTCCAGCGTGCTGCGCTCGATGAGGAACTGGCCGAAGCGTCCCTCCCCCCCGCTTCCCACCCAGGCCGAGCCGGCGGCCATCAGGGCATCGGGCCTGAGGTGGAGGGTTGGGGAGCAGTCCGCATCCATGCGCATCAACCAGGTGCCCCTGGCCTGGCTGAGGGCAAAGTTGTAGGCCCTGGAGGGCATCCAGCGGGTCTCCCCCTCCACCCGCAGCAGCCGGATACGGGGATCGGCGGGCAGCTCCTCCCGCCGTAGGGGCACCGTGCTGCTCCAATCCACGATCAGATGCTCCCCATGGTGCGGCCAGGCCGCCACCTTCGGGGCCGTCGCCAGTAGGTGCTCCCGGCGGTTCATACACACCGTGACGATGCTCAATCCCATGGGAAGCCGTCCTCGGGGGGACGACGGCTTCCCCCCGCAAGCAGCTGGCGGCCGGCCACCAGGGCTGTCACGGGCAGCTCCAGCAACCGCCGGCCGGAGTGCCACCAGAGCCGATGCCACCAGCGCACCTGCCAGCGTCCCTGGCAGGCGGGAGGAAACAGGCTGAAGGGGAGCACCTCAAGGAACACCTCGGGGATGGCGAGGAAAAAGCCCCAGAAGGTCATGCGCCGGGCATGCTCCGCCTCCGCAACCACCTGCTGCGGGGGGCGCGGCAGACTGCCGGGCTCCAGGCGCCAAAGGCCGGGAGCCTCCTGGCGATAGGCCGATCGCCTTGCCCGCGGCCCCCAGGGGCAGTGGGCCGCCAGGAGGCGGTTCGCCAGCCGCGTCGCACGCATCGCCGCCAATCCCTGGCTCACCGCCAATCCAGCGCGGCTCGCTCCCTGCTCCGCACGCTCCGCATCGCTATGGGCAATCACACCAACCCACTCGGGAGGCAGAAAACGGGCCATCTCGCCACTGAGTTGCTGCAATCGAGCCAGCAGGTCCTTGTCGTCAAACCCATAGCCCACAAGCAACTCATTGAATCCACCCACCGCCTCGAACAGCCCACGCTCGATCAAAAACTGTCCCTTGCGGCCTTCCGGTCCGCTGCCAAACGCGCAGAGCGGGCCCCTCTCGCCACTCCCATCCCCCTCCAGCCGCAGACCCGGTTGGTCGGGATCAAAGGCCTCCGTTGGCCAGGCATCCGCATCCAGCTTCAGCACCCATTCGCCACGGGCTTGGGCCACGGCAAAGTTGTACGCCCGACACAGATTCCAACGAGGCTCCCCCTCCACCCGCAACAAGCGCACCCGAGGATCCGCCGGCAGCTCCTCCCGGCGCAACGGCACCGCGCTGCTCCAATCCACAATCACGTGCTCCCTGTGGTGGGGCCAGGCCGACACCTTCGGGGCCGTGGCCAGAAGGTGCTCCCGGCGGTTCATGCACACCGTGACGATGCTCAATCCCACAGGCGCAGGGCGTCATCCCGAGCGCTGAACCACTCTGCCGCCAGGGGACCGCCCATCGTGCGCTGCTCGCGAAACCACGGTCCACCCAGGGTCCAATGCAACAGGGTGGGGCCTCCTTCCGCCGCGGCCGCCTGGGGCGGTGGCTGCACATCCACCAGATGGTTCCAGCGATCGGGCAGAGCACCAATCTCGTGATCCCCTTCGAGCCAGTGGAAGCGATGGAGCTCCAGGCCGCTGGCCCCATTCACATACTCGGGGCTGAGGGCGGTGCAACGGGCGCAGTTGAGGAGCATCAGGGAACTCCAGTTTTTTTTGGGATAAGGGCTTTGCACCTCCCCCAAAAACTTCACGCTCTCGTTTGGCACGTGCTCATGCTGCACGCAGAGCACGGCATAGCGCTCATCCCGCAGATCCCAAAGCTCGCCGATATCGCCCCGGCAGAGCATGTCGCAATCCATGAAGATGGCCCAGCCCTGATAGCCCATCAGCCAAGGCACCAGAAAGCGGGTGAAGGAAAAGGCGGTGCTTTGCTTGGGATCCCGCTCCCTGTGAAACACCTCGTCCAGTTGGGGGGTGACGATCGGGGTGATCGCCAGCGGCTGACGGCTGTGCTGGTAAAGGCTATCGATTAGCACATTGGTGGCGGCCCGCTCGCGAGGGTCGTAACCAATGAAAATCGGGATGGGGCGAAAGGGGCTGGCTGGGGTCTGGGCCAACGGCTGGCCTGGCGCAGGGCTGATCAATGTACGTCCCGCCCCCGGCTCAGCCAGCGGGGGCCAGCAGATCCCGCTTCTGGAGGAAGCTGCGCAGTGGCTCGGCCAGCTGCTGCACCGCCCGGGTCTCGAGATGGTCGCGGTCGCGATAGAGCAGGTTGCCCTGTGGATCGTGGCTGCGGCACACCCCATCCGGACAGAGCGTGGCTGCCGGATCAAACACATGCACGTTGCTGTGGGCCTCCTCCAGGCTGGCAAACATGCGGCGGAGCGCTAGGTGATCCTCCTCATGGGCGCGACGGGTCTGCTGCAACGCTGAGCGGCAGGAGGGTGGCAGCCTGGGGCGGAACCATTCCTTCACGCAGAGGTTCTGATCCACCTTGAGGGCGAGAAAACGTGGCACATCGGCCATGATCAGCAGCGAGGCCCCCTTGGCCGTGAGGGCATCCGCCAAAGAGGCCAAGCCACGCTGGTAATAGCTCACCTTGGCCCTCTCGCCCATAATGTGGCGCCCCTGCCCATCGATCTGCATCGAGCGGGTGTCTTCCCCCTCGCCGAAATGGGATCGGAAATAGTTGTGCACGAGCACCACATCTCCCGGCCTCACCTCCGCCAGCACTGAGGCGAGCGCCTGCTGGCTGAAGGCCCAACAGCCGCTCGATTCATGCCCCGCGGCGGAGGGCGGCATGGGACAACCGTTTCGGGAGTAGTGGGTGATCTGCAGGGGCAAGGAGGCATGAAGGCGCTCCTCCAGGGGCAACAGCGTTAGGGCATGGCTGTCGCCGAGCACAAACAGGCGCTGGCGATCGCTGGGCCGGCGCTCTGTGGTGCAACGGCGGGCATAGGGGGTGAAGGGCCCTTCGGGATCGGCGGGCTCGCTGTGGCAGTGGAGGCTCGTGACAGAGGTGCCGGAGATGGCCAGCTGTTTCTGCCAGGGCAGCATCTGGGCTCGGGCTGGATCGCCTGCGAAAAGCTTGCCTTGCCAAAGATGGCCCTGCCCATAGATCAGAAGGCTGGCGAGGGAAATGGCCAGCAGGCCATAAAGCAGCGTGAGCCGAGGGGTGCCTCCCCAGGCCGCCCGACGGAGCGGATTTTCAATGCAGCGATGGCTCCACACCGCCAACAAAGCGATGAGGGCCAGCTGAAAGGGCACGGTCCAGGGATGGATGCCCACGGTCCAGGCGCTGAGCGAGAGCACACTCCAGTGCCAGAGATAGAGGGCATAGGAGAGCAGGCCGATCTCCCGCATCGGAGCCGTGCTGAGCAGACGCGTCGTGATCTGATCGGGCGTCAGGCCCCAGAGCAGCAGGGCCGTCACCGCCACCGCCGCCACCGTGGTCAGGGTGGCGAAAGACTTGGGCAGGGCCAGAAGCACCAGCAGGGCCAAGGCCAAAGGAACGGTGGGCAGGGGAGGCGCTAGCCAGGCGGCCACGGGGCGGGCGCGCCAGGCCAGATAGGCCAAGGCACCGGCCGCCATCTCCCAGAAACGCACGGGAAAAAGGTAGTAGGCCAGGCCTGGATCCCGTTGATTGAGCACCAGCCAACCGGCCAGGGAGGCCCCACTGAGCAGGAGCAGCGGCCAGGCCAGCCGGCGCCCGCCGCCTGGAGCGCCCCGGGCAAAACCACTGGCAAACACGATGATCGGAAAGAGCAGATAAAACTGCTCCTCCACCCCCAACGACCAGGTGTGGGTGAAGAGGTTGAGCCCCGTGGTGGGGGCGAAGTAATCAAACTGCCGCGCGTGCAACACCAGGTTGCCCGCTCCAAAGAGCGCCGCCACCCCCGTTTGCCAGGTGGCCGTGGCTTCCTCCGATCCCGGGGTCACCACCAGGGCTCCCACCAGCGAGGTCAGCAGCACACAGGCGATCAGCAGCGGCAACAACCGCTTCACGCGACGGGCGTAAAACTGGAGCAAAAACGGACGCAACCGGTGTGCTTGATGGCGGGCCAAGGAGCCCGTGATCACAAACCCCGAGATCACAAAAAACACATCCACCCCAAGGAAGCCGCTGGGCAGCAGGGCTTCGTTGAAGTGAAACAGGATCACGGCCAGCACGGCCACGGCCCGCAGCCCATCGATGTCTGGCCGATAGGAGCCCTCTGGCCGCCCCGAGGGGGCAGGTGCATGCGCGGCCATCAATGCGCGACCCCTGAGACAATCCATGGCAAAGGTTACGGAGCATCCCCGCGCCCCGAGCCACCCCGCCAAGCCAGCCAGGGGAGTGGCAAGGGCAGCAACGGCCTCGATACCATCCTCCGATGAGCTTTCTTGCCGGTCTGAACGATGCCCAGCGACGGGCCGTGGATCACGCCAGTGGGCCCCTGCTGGTGGTGGCCGGGGCGGGCAGCGGCAAAACCCGTGCTCTCACACACCGCATCGCCCATCTGATCGGCCACCACGGTGTCGACCCGGCGGCCCTGTTGGCGGTGACCTTCACCAACAAGGCCTCGCGGGAGATGAAGGAGCGGCTGGAGGTGCTGCTCGCCCAGGCCCTGGCCCAGCGCCAATTCGGCCAGCCCTGGGCCACCCTGCCACTGGTGGAGCAAAAACAGCTGCGCAGCCGCATCTACCGCGAGGTGATCAAAGACCTCTGGATCGGCACCTTCCACGCCCTGTTTGCCCGCCTGCTGCGGTTCGACATCGACAAATACAACGATCCCGAGGGTTTGCGCTGGACGCGCCAGTTCACCATCTACGACGAAAACGACGCCCAAAGCCTGGTGAAGGAGATCGTCACCCAGGAGCTAGGGCTGGATCCCAAGCGCTTTGAGCCGAAAAAGGTGCGCTGGGCCATCAGCAATGCCAAAAACCAGGGCTGGCTGCCCGACCAGCTGGAGGGCAACGCCGAGGGCCAACGGGATCGCAAGGTGGCCGAGGCCTACCGCCACTACCGCCGGGCCTTGGCGGCCAACAACGCCTTGGATTTTGATGATCTACTGCTCTTGCCCGTGCAGCTTCTCGGGCAAAATGCCGACGTTCGCAGTTATTGGCACCGGCGCTTTCGCCACGTGCTTGTCGATGAGTATCAAGACACCAACCGCACCCAATACGAGCTGCTCAAACTCCTGGTGGCCGATGGCAAAGATCCTGGCCTGATCAGTGATTGGCAAGATCGGTCGGTGTTTGTGGTGGGCGACGCCGATCAGAGCATTTACAGCTTTCGCGCCGCCGATTTCAAGATTTTGATGGGCTTCCAAGCCGATTTCGGCGACGGCGCCGATGACCAGGCGACCCGCACCATGGTGAAACTGGAAGACAACTATCGCTCCACCGCCACGATCCTGCAGGCTGCCAATGCGCTGATCGCCAACAACAGCGAACGCATCGACAAGGTGTTGCGGCCCACCCGGGGTGAAGGGGAACCCATCAGCCTCACCCGCTGCGATGACGAAATCGCCGAGGCGGAGGCTGTGGTGCACCGCATGCGCATGCTCAACGCCGCCCATCCGGAGCTGGCCTGGGGGGATCTGGCCGTGCTTTACCGCACCAATGCCCAGTCCAGGGCTCTGGAGGAAGCGCTGGTGCGCTGGGGCATCCCCTACCTGGTGGTGGGTGGCCTGCGTTTTTACGACCGGCGCGAAATCAAAGACATCCTGGCCTACCTCCGTCTGCTGGTGAATCCCGCCGATTCAGTGAGCCTGCTGCGGGTGTTGAACGTGCCTCGCCGCGGCATCGGCAAAACCACCATCGAGCGGCTCAGCGACGCGGCCAACCAGCTGGGGTTGCCCCTCTGGGAGGTGGTGAGCGACCCCGAAGCCGTGCGCTCCCTGGCCGGTCGATCCGCCAAGGGCCTGTTGCAGTTTTCAGAGCTGTTGCGCGATCTGCAGCAGCGCCTGCAGGAAGCGCCGCCCGCCGAGCTGGTGCAGCGGGTGATGGAGCAGAGCGGCTACCTGGCGGAATTGATCGCCGAAGCCACCGATGAGGCGGAAGATCGGCGCCGCAACTTGAACGAATTGGTGAATGCCGCCCTGCAATATCAGGAGGAAAACGAGGAAGGATCGCTGGAGGGCTTCCTTTCCACCGCTGCCCTGGCCGGCGATGCCGATGACAAGGACACCGCCCCGGAACGGGTGGTATTGATGACCCTGCACGCCAGCAAGGGTCTGGAGTTTCCGGTGGTGTTCCTGGTGGGGATGGAGCAGGGGCTGTTTCCGAGTTACCGCTCCCTCGATGACCCGGCCTCCCTGGAGGAGGAACGGCGCCTTTGCTATGTGGGTCTCACCCGGGCCCGGGAGCGGCTGTTCCTCTCCCATGCCTGCGAGCGGCGCCTGTGGGGCGGCATGCGCGAACCTGCGGTGCCCTCGGTCTTTCTCTCTGAACTGCCAGCGGACTTGCTGCAGGGAGATGTGCCCCGCACTGGCGGGGCGGCCCTGCGGCGGGAGCAGCGGATCGATCGACTCACCCGCATTGATCGACAGGAGAGCAGGCAGGTGGCCACAGGAGGCGCAGCGGGAGTGCCCAGCAACGCCGTGAGACGTCGGGCTGTGGCCCACAGCTGGGCCGTGGGGGATCAGCTCCACCACAGCAACTTCGGGGTGGGGACCATCACCCACCTGTTCGGATCAGGGGAGAAGATCTCCCTGGCTGTGAAGTTCCCCGGGATGGGTCCCAAGATCCTCGATCCCCGCCTGGCACCGATCGAGCCCCTACCCACCCCTCCCTCTTGAGCCCCGAGCCCCAGCCGCCCCGGATCCTGGTGCTCACCGGCGGGCTGATCCATCTGGTGCACCAGCTGGCGGTTGTGAGCACCCTGCTTTCTGATCGGGGGGGGCCCGCGCCCATCGCCATCGTGGTCACAGGAGTGCTGCGCAAGCAGCCCGAGGCCCTTGCGGGAATGCATGGCGAAATCGAACGCTGGCTGACTGTGCTCCAAGAGAGACAACCAGGGCGCTTTGGCACGCTGCGGCTCGTGGCCCATCCCACCGAGCTGGAGCCAGGAATGTGGGATTGGGCCTTGCTCAACAGCCAGTGGCTCACCAGTCAGCGGGAGGTGATCGACCACCTGGCCATCTCTCGCATGGTGGTGTGTGGGGATGGTCTGGGGGTGTACTACCGCTGCCCAAGGGAGCTGCGAGCCATCGTGCCCAGCCTGCTGGGACGCCCCATCCCGGAACCAGGGCGCGTGGTGCGTTACGTGATCAGTGGTCGTCAGCCCCTCTGGCATCGGCCACCCCTTCCTCCCGAGCCCGTGCCGAAGGCCACCCGGCAACAACTCTTCGCCACCCTGGTGGAGGCGCTGCGCCAGAGGGGCAGCGCAGAGGTGGCGCATTGTCTGAGCTACGCCATCCCCAATCGGCCTCTCTGGCTCTGCTCCGTGCCCAATTTGGCCCACCAATTTCCCGGAAGCCACATGCCACAGGAGGTGCTGCGCCAGTGGTGCAAGCAGCTGCAACGGCAGGGCTTCAGGCCGGGGATCGATCGTCTGCAGTTGGTTGACCATCCCAAAGCCCCCATCAACGGCAGCTTCGGCCCCCTCACGGAGGCCTGGCTGGCGCCTCCCCTGCGCTCCAGCCTGCCGCTGGAGGTGCTGATTCGCCTGGTGGAAGAGGCCCGTCCGGAGGGCACAATCGTGGTCTGCGGCATGACCTCCGCCCTCTACGGCGTCAGGTCGCTCACGACAGCCCAGGTGCGTTGGTTGGGCCTTGCTCCCCTCTGGCGCCTCAATCCCCTCTATCGACGCAAGCCCCTGGAATTCCTCCACCGGGGCTTGCGCAAATGGCGCATGGCCCTCCTCACGGCCCAGATCGAAGCGGTGCAGCGAGGCACCATGCTCCGCACCTGCGCCTCATTGCCCTCGCTGCGATAGGCGATGTGCGTCACCTGCGGCTCAGCCATTGGCGGAAGATGCCTTGGGTGCTCCAGCTCTGGCGAAACACCGATTCGCCCACGCTGCTCCAGTGGGTGAAGGGTTGGTTTCTCTCCGTCGTGCCAAAAAAGCTGGACTGCCAATGACCGCACTCTCAGTAGCGAACTTGCCAGGGCCAGCGATCGGGAATGCAGAGAAATTCATCATTACGCCCGCAATCAAAAGTAGCGGAGTAGAGAATGCGACCTTCTAGCCAGTATTGGAGGGTGACGTACAGCGCAGGCAGAATGCACCAGTAGGCCTTGTAGCGGTGCAGCCAGGCCAAATAGAGAATCAACAGGAAGAAGGCCACCCCGTCTGCCAGGCGGCTTGTGATCTGGGGAAGCCAAAGGCCACTGATCGAGGCCTGGATCCCGTGGTAGAGGAGGCCAAAGAGGAGGAGCAGCTGGGTGAGCGGGCAGCGCAGCAGCCTGCGGGGATCTTGACGCGCCTGCAGACAGCCAAGCACCAGGCCCAGGGCCAGGGCTCGCTGCAACCGGCCCACGATTGCCCGCAGGCTGTAGCTGTTGAAGTACTCGTCTGCGGAGTAATCCGTAAACCGTTCCCAGGCGGTTGGAGCCACCATCAGCAGCAGAGCAAGCACCCCGAGCCCGGCCAGGAGCAAGGGCCAGCGGCGCTGAAGGCTCTGCAGGCTCAAGGCCCGGGCCTTGAGCCGCAGTTCGCGCCACCCCTCGGGAATGCGCTGCAGGGCTGGCAACAGCGCAATGGGCAGATTGAGCACGAAGGTGTTGTGGGTGAGGGCTGAAAGCACGACCCCGAGTCCCACCCAGCGCCGATCGATCCGCACCAGCCGCGCCGCCTGCAGGAAGAGGGGCAAGAGCAACAGCACGGCCAACGCCTGGCGGGTGTGGGCATTTTGGAGAAAGCCCCGCAGCAGGGGACTACAGATCAGCAGCAGGGCCCACCAGCCCGCCCACGGCCTGGCCCGCCAATGGGCCGCCAGGGCAATGGGGGCAGCCGCAACGGCGGTCGCCACCAGTCCATGCACGGCAGCCATGCGGTAAGGAAGGAGCAACACCAGCGGCCGCAACACGCGCCAGAGAAGTTCAGGCGGAGCCCGATCCGGTTCCCACTCCATGTAGTGGGAAAAACGAGTGGTGTCGCTGTTGCCCCAACTGGCGAGGGTGAAAAAGAGCAGCACGAGCAGGAGCAGGGCGATCACAGCTCCGCGCCAAAGCCTGCGCCGCTGTTGCACGCCCGCGATGTGGATCACAATCGATGCCACCCCCTGGGCCACAAAGAGGAAGGCCATGGCCCTTGGGGCCTGCATGACCTGATCGACGCGAAATGGAGCGATGTCGGGGAAGGGGGCGACCATCTTTCAGGGTGCGGGCTGGGCGCCGGGAGCTGGAGCTGGCAGGGCCCGTCTGCGGAAGACGCGGTATTCACCGGTGGTGAGCTTGAGATCAGCGCTGATGTCCTGCCATTGGCCCGGTTCCCGATCCAGACAGGCGCGGAAGAAGGCTTCGGTGTTTGGCCCGTCCGGATCCGTGCGCATCCACACCAGGTGGTGGTTGGAGGGATCGGTGAGCTGGCGGCAGCTGGTGGATGGATCGGTGGGCAGAGCCAGCCGACGGGTGGCCCAGCTGGGTTGCAGGTTCTGTTGGTTGAGGCTCCATTCAGGGCCGATTCCCGTGGTGGTGGCCCTTTGGCGCAGCTGACGCTGGAGCGCCACATCCTGGGGGGCGGTGAAACCGCGCAACTCCTTGGGTTGGTCGAGCAGCATGAGCCGCGTCGCCTCCCGATCCGCCTCCAAGGCCTGCACCAAAGCGCTGGGCTGCCGGGGTGCATGCAGGAGGCTCACCAGGAAAACATTGTTAAATAAGATCAGCGACAGCACCAAAAGCACCAGAGCAACACCACGTGCTCCGAGAGGACTGCCCTCCAAGACGGCAAAGCCACTAACAATTATGATCGCCAGGGGCACTATGAGGAGGCTTATCTCTTCGGCTTGCAAGCCACCTCTCAGAAATGATCGCAGTGTTTCGAGCAGAAAGACTGTGGCCAGGGCAGGGATCAGGAGGGACTGATCGGCTGGAGCGAGGGGGTGACGGGCCGACCTGACGACATACGCCAACAATGCCAAGCAGGGCACAACGGCAATCAGCCAAACGGGAAGCCCCGCCATCTTGAGGCCGAGGAGCTCCCCAAAAAGGGGCAAGGACCGGTTGATTTCAGGAGGGAACCTGCGGGCCAGTTCCAAGGGGAGCAGCACCGACCCAGCCCAGGCCAGGCTGGGGCCCGCACGAAAAAGGAGATAAGGGGAAAAGAGGAGACAGACCGCAACTAGGCCTCCGGCGAGGACTGGCATCAGAACGGACAGGAGCCGGGGGAGTCGCAGGAGGAGGGGGGACACGACAGCGATCGTCAACAATGGCGCCATCCATCGAGGGCAAGCCCCCATCGCCAGGACCAGCGCAGCCCCAGCCCCGGCGAGTCGGAGGGCGTGGAAAGGATCCCCTTCCCTGGCGGAAGTGGCAACGTGGCCAAATAGGCAAAGAGCCATCACCAGAAAGAGATTGGCAAAGTGTTCCAACAGGCCGGAGGAGCCACCGGGGAGCATCTGTGCCATCGTCCCGTAGAGCATGGCCCCGGCCAGAGGCAGCAGGGATCCAGGAACCAGAACCAGCAGACCCACCCTTGCCAGGTTGCTCAACGCCAGCGCCAGGAGCGCCCCAGCCACGCCATCGAGCCCAAC
>Ga0315899_10008676_pt1 | contig 10895 bp, 3 predicted proteins | sample LakEriMetagenome_2_FD_203518 | JGI IMG/M metagenome (GOLD analysis project Ga0315899, IMG submission 203518) | Freshwater fungal communities from buoy surface, Lake Erie, Ohio, United States - Buoy 4 MA112 | ecosystem: Environmental > Aquatic > Freshwater > Lake | place: USA: Lake Erie, Ohio...
AGTGATTCGGCCGCACCCTTGCCAGGAATGGTTACAAACTCATTGATTAGCGAGCGCATGGCAGGGCGCACACCGTGGCTTTCACTGCCAATCACCATAGCAACCTTTTGATTAAAATCAAATGAGTAGATATTGGTTCCTTGCAAGTCAGCGGCTATAACATAAAACTCATTCGCTTCAAGATCGCGTCGAATCTGTTCTTCCGTGAGCATAGCCACTCCCATGCGAAACACACTTCCCATAGTCGCTTGCACTACTTTCGGATTGTACAGTTCAACACAATCTGGCGTGCACACAATACAGTTTATTCCAAACCACTCAGCCGAGCGAATGATGGTGCCCATGTTGCCAGGGTCTGCAATTCCGTCGAGGATGAGAAGCGAAGACGTTTTTTGCCAATCGGGAACGTAAGCACGTTGTTCAAATACCGCCAAGTGTGACGAGGGCGTGTTGAGTCCGCTCATCTGCTCCATTTCTCGAGTATTGACGACGATCGACTGAGCGTGTGCTGAGGCCCAATCAGCATCGGCCGTGTAAACAGAATGAAGAACATGCGACGACTTCAACCCCTCCTCTACTCCCTTTCGTCCCTCCACAACGAAGCATCCGCTCTCATTGCGAAATTTCTTCTGCTGCAGCGCACGAACCCACTTAATATCCTTTTTCAACCGATGATTTTTTAGAAGTCGATACGGAACGAACCGATTTATGAGCAAAATTGCGCTGCAAGATAATGAGCGCGTCGACGTGGTTCAAAATAGTGGGTACTTGTATCATGACAGCATGGCTTCTGACAGGCTGTGCAAGGTTGCGTAATGTACCCGAGGGACAGTCTTTTTTGAGGAAACAAGAAGTTATCATTCATACCGATAAGCCGGCCAAATTGCCTTTCGACGTCTCCGGTTTGCCGGTTGCTCCGATGCTCGATTTTGAAGTTCCGCCGGATGAGATTCTTTTTTATTCCCGCTTAAAACCCAACAAACGCATCCTTTGGTTCCGATTCAACCACACGATGTACTTGCTGGTGAATAAGCGCAAGCTGAAAGAAAGTGAGCGCCATGCCTCCGAACGCTGCTTGAAAAAGAACGAGCGCAGAGCAAGGAAAAATAAATCGGCTATTGAATGCAAGAGTTGGCGAATGTTTTGGGCATACACCGTGGGTGAACCCACAGCACTTCTCGACTCAGCCAAGATGATCAAGAGTGCAGAGCAGATGAACATCTTTCTGCAGAAGAAAGGCTATTTTCGATCTCGCGTTGAGCCTGAAGTCTGCTATGACAGCGACAGTTCAAAATGCAAAGTGAGCTTTCACGTATACCCCGGCAGTCCCTATCGAATCCGTTCCATCAATTATAAGATTTCGGATATCGACATGGCTCGAAATCTCGAGCAGATCAAGAAATTTTCGAGTATTGATACAACCGATATATTCGATGTAAAATCGCTTGATGCAGAGAGAGAGGCCATAGCCAACTACTTCAACGAACGTGGATATTACGACTTCAATAAAGAATATGTGGTATTCGACGCCGACACTTCTGTTGGCAAGAATGAAGTCAATGTTATTCTGCGTATAGAACAACCGCAGGTTCCATCGAAAGAATATTCTGATAGCCTTATTACAGTGCCTCACAAAAAATACTTCATTGGAGACATATTCGTGCATACTCATTTCGACTTATCTAACCCCGATTACGCTCCTACCGATACCCTTTTATATGAAGGACTGAAAGTTTTATGCTTTGGCAAGCCTGATCTCAACGCGGAGGTAATATCCTGCGCACAGAGCTATCGTTCAGGCGATATGTATCAACGCAGTCGCATCGAGCGTACCTATCGCCGTTTTTCCCAAATGGGCGTTTTCAAATCAACCACCATTCAGCTTATTCCGAGGGAGTCTTCCATCAACGACAAAATACATATACTGGACACGCATGTGCGACTCTCTCCGGAAGAGAAGCAATCATATTTCTTCTATCCGCACCTTACCAACCGGAGCGGTAATATGGGGATTTATGGAAATTTTACCTACACACACCGAAATCTATTTGGTGGAGCAGAAGCACTCGACTTCAACATCGTGACGGGTATGGAAGCATCGCAAAACCTGGCCTTTAGCGACGATGAAACCGATAATGCAACGGATCGACTGCAAAACAACTTCCGGCTGAACACCTTCGAAATCGGTCCTGAAATAACCTATCGTGTACCTCGACTTTGGCCTCTAGGATGCGACTTCACAGCACAAAGTAGCGAGCCCCAGACTTCACTTACTGCCACCTTTAACTATCAGCGAAGGCCCGACTACGTGCGAACGCTTTCGCAAATGCGCTATTCTTATAACTGGATTGAAAACCCGGATGCCGTATCCCGCATCTCTGTTGACGTGGTTGAATTCAGCATTATTAAAATTGACAAGTCGGCAGGTTTCGAGAATTTCCTGGATCGTCTGAACGATGCATTTCTGAAGAACAGTTACCAAGACCATTTGATATTAGCAACGAATGCCGCCTACACCTTGAATACGCAGAAGGCGAAATACCAACCGCGCTATTTTTATTTCCGAACCAGTGTAAGCGCAGCAGGTAATCTGCTCAATGGGATTATGGATGTAACTGACCAACCCGTTGATACCTTGCAGAGTCATCGTGTATATGGAATTCGCTTCGCTCAATATTTCAGAGGTGAAACAGACTTCCGATTCTACAGCAATGTAAACGATCGGAATGCTTTTGTCTTCAGAGCATACGGCGGTTTGGGAGTGCCACGAAAAAACGCAATCACCTTACCATTCGAGAAAAGTTTCTTTAGTGGAGGTGCCAACGGACTTCGTGCCTGGCAAGCAAGAACGCTGGGCCCGGGTTCTTCGCGTGACGCCCTATTGCCACAAACCTTCAACAACATTGGGGAAATGAAACTCGAAGGAAACATGGAGTATCGTTTCAAGCTAACCTCTATGTTCAATTGGGCATTTTTCGTTGATGCCGGTAACATTTGGCTGCTCAACGAAGACACCAACCGCAAAGGCGCAGACTTCAAGGCAAACCGTTTCGCCAGCGAAATCGCCATTGGTGGTGGCTTTGGTTTGCGATTAGACTTCGACTACTTTTTGGTTCGCCTCGATGTTGGCGTTCAATTGAAAGATCCGGCCAAGGTTCAAGGTGAACGTTGGCTTTGGCAACCCAAAGAAGAATACCTCAATTATCTGGCAACTACCGGAAATACTATCGACCGCGTTAAACTGCGTAACAATACGGTTTTCAATTTGGGAATTGGATTCCCATTCTAGTGAATGGCGAGTGACGAGTGGCAAACGGCGAGTGCCCTTTTCACGAGCGACACGTTAAAAATTCAGCCTGAGGCTTTTTTGATAAAGGGAAACAATCCGTAATTCCCCTTTTATCTTTTCTCGCCACTCGCCACTCGCCACTCTATTTATCCATCGCGTCGAAGAAGCGGTTTCCCGCCTTACTTTTGCGGCCGATTTTAAAAACCTCACATGCAAAAAATTAGGAACATTGCCATCATCGCACACGTTGACCACGGCAAAACAACATTGGTAGACAAGATGCTTCATGCTGCCATGCTCTTCCGTGAAAACGAGCAAACCGGCGAACTCATCCTCGACAACAACGACCTCGAGCGTGAGCGCGGAATCACGATTTTGGCGAAAAACGTTTCTATTCAATACAAGGGACACAAGATTAACATCATCGACACACCGGGTCACAGCGATTTCGGCGGCGAGGTGGAGCGCGTATTGAATATGGCTGAAGGTGTATTGTTGCTGGTTGATGCTTTTGAAGGCCCTATGCCACAAACACGTTTTGTATTGCAGAAAGCTATTCAAATGGGATTGAAACCCATCGTTGTAATCAACAAGGTAGATAAGGAAAACTGCACTCCGGATGAAGTGCATGAAGCTGTTTTCGACCTGATGTTCAACCTCGGCGCAACCGAAGAACAGCTCGACTTCCCTACTGCGTATGGCGCTGCCAAGCACGGATGGATGAGCTTAGACTGGAAAGTAAAAACAGACACCATCGAGCCATTGCTCGATCTGGTGTTGGAACATATCCCTGGACCTATCAAGCGCGAAGGAACACCACAAATGTTGGTAACCTCGCTCGACTATTCAGCCTACACAGGCCGCATGGCCATTGGTAAACTTCACCGTGGAGAGCTTACCGCTGGTATGCCAATTTCACTTGCCAAGCGAGATGGAAGAGTTGTTAAGGGGCGCATCAAAGAATTGTATGTATTCGAAGGTCTGGGCAAGCGCAAAGTAGAAAGCGTTGTTTCAGGCGATATCTGCGCTATTAATGGTATTGAAGAGTTTGAAATCGGTGACACCTTCACCGACTTCGAAAACCCGGAAGCGCTCCCAACTATTGCTGTTGATGAGCCAACCATGAGCATGCTCTTCACCATCAACGATTCACCGTTCTTTGGTAAGGAGGGTAAGTTCGTAACCAGTCGTCATATCAAGGAACGTCTGGAAAAAGAATTGGAGAAAAACCTGGCGCTTCGCGTTCAGGAAACAGATAAGGCCGACCGCTTCATGGTATTTGGTCGTGGTGTACTTCACTTGTCTGTATTGATTGAAACCATGCGTCGTGAAGGCTACGAACTTCAGATCGGACAGCCACGTGTATTAGTAAAAGAAATTGACGGCCAGAAGCATGAACCAATTGAAGAATTGACCATCGACTTGCCAACCGACATGACCGGTACGGCCATTGAAGCAGTAACCAAGCGCAAAGGCGAAATGAAAAACCTCGAACCAAAGGGCGACCGCACGGTACTTGAGTTTGAAATTCCTTCGCGAGGTATCATCGGTTTGCGCAGCTACATGCTGACAGCCACACAAGGGGAAGCCATCATGTCGCACCGCTTCAAGGAATACCAGCCCATGAAAGGCGAAATTCCGGGACGTTTGAACGGATCGCTCATCTGCATGGAAACCGGCAACGCGGTGGCCTACAGTATTTCGAACCTACAAGACCGCGGAAAGTTTTTCGTAGACGCGATGGACGAGGTATACGAAGGCCAGGTAATCGGTGAGCACTCGCGCGACAATGACCTGGTGGTGAACGTAACGAAAACGAAGCAGCTCACCAACATGCGTGCTTCCGGCACCGATGCTAAGAACGTAATGGCTCCGCCAATTCGTTTCAGCCTGGAAGAAGCGCTCGAATATATTGGCGCCGACGAGTATGTTGAAGTAACACCTAAGAGCATTCGCTTGCGTAAGGTGTACCTCAATGAAAACGATCGCAAACGTTTTGCAAAGCAGTTTCAGCAGCAGTAAGCTGTACTGATTGAATACAATTGCGCCCTCTGACCTGTAAGCGGATATCTTTTTCGCTTCAAGTCAGAGGGCGCAGTTTTTATCGTAGCTTTAGGTAATAATTTTACTCGTTGCAATTAAGAGGAATTTTACGAGGATAAGTGTACATGATACACTTTGTATATATTTGAGGCCTATTCGATCCGATTACCATGAAAAAACAAATTCTTAGCGGACTGCTACTCGCTTTGCCATTCCTGGGCAACTCGCAGATTCTAACAACCAATCCTCCATTTCCGACACAGACTGACGTTATTACCATTACCTACAATGCTACTTCAGGTAATGGGGAACTCACCAATGTGGTTCCGCTCTATGCTCACACAGGAGTCGTGACACAAAACGACGTCGACAATTGCGTGAACAACTGGCAATATGTGAAGGGGCCTGATAATGTTTGGGGAACTGCCAACAGCTCGTTGCTCCTCACCCCGCAGGGAAGCAACAACCACGTTATAACAATTCAGCCCAGCACCTATTACAACGAAATGCCGGCAGGGACTGACGTGGCGCGCTTGATGTTTGTTTTTAGAAATGCAAATGGATCCACTGTGGGTCGAAATGCGGATGGCTCCGATATCTATATTGACCTTTATGAGCCGGGGTTTCATGCCGGTATTTTGCGACCATTTCAAGAAGTCATCAATGCAAGCGTGAATGAAAACATTCCTGTTCAATGCGCTTCATCATCGCCAGCTACACTAACGCTTACCATCAATGGAGAGGTAGTGGCAAGTGCCGACAACGCTACCGTGCTGAACTATACATTTAACGAAAGCACCAATGGCGGATATGATGTTGTGCTCACGGCTAATGATGGTGTGAATACGGCAAGCGAAACCATACTCATCAACATCAACCCGCAGCCAGCCGTGCTTGCTTCACCAAGCGGAACACAAGATGGTATTACAGTAATCAACAACAACACGGTTCGTTTGCAACTGCATGCACCCAATAAAGATTTTGTCTACGTGTTGGGCGACTTCAACAACTGGCAATTCAACGCGGCCTACCTCATGAACCGCACACCTGATGGCAACAAATACTGGTTGGATATCACAGGGCTGGATCCGAACACCACCTATGCATTCCAGTACAGCATCGATCTGGAAGACATGCGTATTGCGGACCCATACACCGAGATGGTTCTTGACCCGTGGAATGATCCATGGATTCCGGCAAGCACTTTCCCAAACATTCCGGAGTATCCACGATGCAGCACGACACAAATTGCTTCTACTTTCAAAATCAATACTGGCGATTACAACTGGACTGACGCTTCATACGTTCGTCCGCCGGCAGAGCGATTAGTGGTGTATGAATTACTGGTGCGCGATTTTATCGCTGCTCGCAATTACGAAACGCTTATCGACACGCTCGACTATCTCGACAACCTGGGAGTTACTGCTATTGAACTTATGCCTATCAATGAATTTGAAGGTAACGACAGTTGGGGATACAACACTTCATTCTTCTTCGCTCTTGACAAGGCTTATGGAACGAAAGAAGTATTCAAGAACTTCGTCAATGAATGTCATAATCGCGGAATAGCAGTGCTCATGGATATAGTTGTTAATCACGCCTTCGGTCAAAACCCGATGGTGCGCATGTACTTCAATCCTGATGCAGGCCAATACGGTGAGCCGACGGCAGAGAATCCATGGTTCAACCCGACTCCTCGACACGATTTTAATGTCGGGTATGATTTCAACCACGAAAATCCGCTCACGCGCAACTTCTTCAAACGTATGATGCGATACTGGATCGATGAATACCACATTGACGGTTATCGTTTCGATTTATCGAAAGGACTTACCCAGAATTATACGCTAGGCAACATTGGTGCATGGGGCGCCTACGACCAGAGCCGTGTCAATATTCTCAACGACTACTACAGCGAAATTCAATCGCATGAGCCAGGTGCATACGTAATACTCGAACATCTTGCAGATAATAGCGAGGAAATCGCACTCGCCAATTCAGGTATGATGCTGTGGGGAAAAATGACAACCGAATATGAGCAAGCCAGTATGGGCTACAATTCAAACTCCGACTTAACATGGGGAGTATATTCTTCGCGGGGCTGGAGCCAGCCGCGTTTGGTGAGCTATGGTGAAAGCCATGATGAAGAGCGTCTCATGTACAAGAACCTCAATTTTGGTAACAGCAGCGGCGGCTACAACATTCAAAACCTAGCGACAGCATTAAAACGTCAGGAATTGGCCCACACGTTCCTCATTCCTATTCCCGGACCTAAGATGATTTGGCAGTTCGGCGAACTTGGTTATGACTATTCCATCAATTATTGCAATGACGGATCGATCAATACCGATTGCAGAACGTATGCAAAGCCCATTCGTTGGGATTATCGTGATGTTGAAAACCGCTACAATGTATACCGCGTAGTGAGTGCATTGAACAACATCAAGAAGACCAACCCGATCTTTTCAACCACCGACTTTGATGTCGATTTGGGTGGTCTGGGCAAACGCATTCACCTAAACACACCTTCATTGAAAGCAACCATTGTCGGTAATTTCAACGTAACATCGATCAACATGGTACCAGGATTCCAGCATACAGGTGATTGGTACGACTTCTTCAGCGGCAACACAATGAATGTATCCGATGTGAATGCATCCATGAGTTTCCAACCGGGTGAATACCACGTTTACTTTGACCAGCCCATTTTTGCGCCCGATAACACAGTAGATGTCGCCGAAGCAATAGATTTGTTTGGCTACCAATTCATGGTGTATCCAAATCCTGCAGGAGAGCAAGTGACCATTGGTTTCAACAATACCGGAGCGCAGAAAGTCACAATTGAACTGCTCGATTTATCAGGTCGTCTTGTGGAACAAATCGATAGCCGCAACATGCCTGCAGGTGTGCAAACGTTCGATTGGAACGCAAGTCATGTCGAAGCAGGAACTTATTTAGTTCGCATACGCAGCGAGCTTTTCAGCGACACGCATCCTTTGATAATCCGCAAGTAAAAAAACGGGTAAGTGTTGAATTTACACTTACCCGATTTTACTTATGTTTGCCTCAACATTAACCAAGTCCTAAACAAATCTCAGATAATGAAGAAACTCTATTCTTCGCTCGCCCTGTTTTGTGCTATCACCTGTGCTGTATCAGGTCTTGCTCAAACCGTTAGCGGAAAGGTATACGACCCGGCTAATCAAACCCTGCCGGGCGTTGTGGTGAAAGACAAGCAAAGCGGTAATGGCGCTGCTACCGATATAGATGGAAATTTCAGTTTGAATCTTTCGGCAGGTAAGCACACGCTTGAGTTTGTGCTTATCGGTTATGTCAATCAAACGAAAGAAATATCATTGACCGAGGGACAGAAGCTCACACTCAATGTCACCCTGCAAGAGGATCAGAAAATGACCGAAGAGGTTGTAGTAGTGGGTTATGGCGTTCAACGTAAACGCGATGTAACCGGTTCTATCACACGGATTGATGGTAAAGAACTCACGCAAGTTCCGGTTCCGAGTTTTGAAGCCGCACTTCAGGGGCGTGGCGCAGGTATTCAGGTGTCACAAGGTTCTGGCTTGGCTGGTTCTGGCTCGCTTGTTCGTATCCGAGGTATCAGCTCCATATCGGCAGGTGGCGACCCTCTGTATGTAGTCGACGGAATTCCCATCACCCAAAATCCATTTTTGAGAGGGAACTCGGGTGCTATGAACTCTAACCCTCTCACGTTCCTTAACCCCAATGACATTGAAAGCATTGAGGTTTTAAAAGATGCAGCAGCTACCGGTATCTATGGATCACGAGGTGCAAACGGGGTCATACTTATCACTACCAAGCGAGGCAAAAAACAAGGGTTGAGTGTTGATCTGAACGTTCGCCTTGGAACATCGCAAGCAGCATCGAAGCCCAACATGATGAACACGGAGGAGTATCTTCAGATGCGCCAGGAAGCTTGGGAAAATGACGGAGGAACAGGTTACGTTTGGTTGCCCACACTTTCAGGAGCCAACGATTCACCGGCCATACGTGAGCAGAAATACAAGGAAGCCATGAAAACCAACACCGACTGGTTTGATGAATTAACGGGGGTTGGTATCAAGCAGACTTATAACGTAGGTGTTAATTACGTCATGAAAAACGCAAAACTCTATGCAAGTCTGAGTCATGATGACAATGGCTCCTATATCATAGGCAATAGATTTGTGCGCAATAGCGCTCGCTTGAACACCGATTTCAACATCGGGAAAAAAGTAATTTACAGTGTCGGTGGTTCATTTACGCAGAGTGTGAACAATCGTGTTGATGCAGCCTGGAGTGGTGGTATCGGCGAGGCCATGTCGCATGCTCTACCCTACTACCCCGTTTACGATACAAGCGGTAAGTACTTCATGTGGAACGGTGGCTACTCCAACCCCGTGGCCTATCGCGAACAACGTCAATGGGTGAACTTAGAAAAGCGCGTTCTTACAAACCACTCGCTGACAATTCTCCTCAACGACAGTTGGTCCTTACGCGGAACAGGATCGCTCGACTACCTCGATCAGGTTGAAATGAAATTCATACCAATCGGAACCAATGCAGGTGCCCAGCAGAATTATGCGGAAAAATTCCCGAGTTGGATTACCAACTGGAATTCGAATGGAACTATCAACTACAACAAAACAATCAAGGACAAGCACCGCATTAGTAGCTTGGTTGGAAGCGAGATTCAAAGCTCTATCACGCAAGGATACTCGCAGGTGCGATATCCCGGATTGGCGGCCCTGCCTACTCCTTATGAAGTGGATTCTGACACAATCACACCGCAATACGGCAACTCTTACGAAGAGATTACAACCTTCGTGAGTTTCTTTGGTCGTGTCAATTACTCATACGCCGACAAGTACTTCCTGCAATTGGTGTCTCGTGCCGACGCGTCGTCAAAATTCGGTGCCAACAGCAAATGGGGAAATTTCCCTTCTGCATCTGTTGGATGGATAATAAGTGAAGAAAATTTCATGAAAGACAGTAAAGTCTTCAATTTCCTAAAACTGCGTGGTAGCTGGGGTATAACGGGTAATGCAGACATCCCACGAACAGCTCAATACGAAACGTGGGCCTTGGGTGCTGCCGGCTATAATGGAAGCAATATTCGCTACCAAACGCAATTGGGTAACCCGGACTTGAAGTGGGAAACTTCCCAGATCATTGATGCATCGATTGAATATGGATTATGGAACGACCGAATCCATGGAACTATCTCAGCATACAGCAAGCGCACCAACGATGTTTTGCTGCAATATAATGTTCAGACAAGCACCGGTTTCTCGAATATCTGGGCCAATGCCGGTGAAATTCTCAATCAGGGACTCGAGTTTAGTATCAAGTCCAATAACCTAGGTCCGAATTCCAAATTGCAATGGGTCACCGACTTCAACATTTCGAGAAACATGAATGAAGTAATCAGTATCGGAGCATTTACACCCGATGCATTAAGCGGTGGAACGAACGATTCTCGCGTTCAAATTGGAAAACCTGTGGGGTCTTACTTCCTGGTCCCCTTTGCTGGAATTGACCCGGACAA
>Ga0315899_10008677_pt1 | contig 10894 bp, 14 predicted proteins | sample LakEriMetagenome_2_FD_203518 | JGI IMG/M metagenome (GOLD analysis project Ga0315899, IMG submission 203518) | Freshwater fungal communities from buoy surface, Lake Erie, Ohio, United States - Buoy 4 MA112 | ecosystem: Environmental > Aquatic > Freshwater > Lake | place: USA: Lake Erie, Ohio...
TCGGCGAGCGAGAGAGAGAGAGAGAGAGAGAGCGCGGAGAGAGAGAGAGAGAGAGAGAGAGAGAGAGGAGAGAGAGAGAGAGACTAGCTGAGGTTGTCCGCAAACGAGCGAGAGGGAGCGGGAGAGAGAGACAGCAGGAGCGCGGGCGAGAGAGAGAGAGAGAGAGAGAGAGCGGGCGAGAGAGCGAGATCTACAGTTTGGCATCCAGGTGTTAGCTCCGCAAAGTCCTATTTAACGGCAGCGGCAACTGCAACTGGCTGAACCCCAATTGAGTAAAGCCTAAACCCCACATCTTAGAGTGGGTTTAGTCTTTAGCCAATTGCGACCAGTTGAGGTTAGCGTTGTTGTTGAAAAGGACTTGGCTGAGCGTGACGTTTTTCGACTTCGTCGTGCCGAGCTCGTCGGACAGCCACCATAATGACAAAGGCAACGTCGCTCCAACCAGCACCATGTTAACAAACAGGGCGTACAGGTAGCCATCTGAGACAACACACAACTCGCTCCAGTCAGCTTAGTATGATGAATTACATAAAATATAGTATTTCAGCTTACATTATGATAACAGAAACAGGGAGAATAGCCTGACATAATAAGAGCCGGACGAAAGAAGCTACTGGAAGAAACCACTACAGTACTCAAGAAGCGTCTCCAGTAACGGAGCTGACTATCTCGGGAATTTGTGCCTGCGGGAAAGGCGCTGACGATGAGGGCACCAACGAGGTAGCCTACGCCTTTCATCGAGTTTTTGAAGCCCGTGACGTAGCTGACGAGGCTGAAGAGCATGCCCTGGCGCTCGTCGGGGGTCACGAGCTTTGTCACGGCCTTGCCGCCGAGCTTGACCAGGTCCTTGGCGATGCCGCACAGCATCTGCGCAAGCGTGACGTACACGATCGACGTCCTCTTCTCCCACGAGTCCTGCAGAACACAAGGAGTGAGGGCTGTGCATGCCTGCTTCTTCTTGCGCGTTCCTCAGACACACCCGGCAGAGCGACACGGCCTGACGGGAGACAAGTGAGAAAAGAGACGATTAGGGGAGCGAGCGAGCGAGAAAAAGGGAGGGAGGGAGAGAGAGAGCGCGCGCGAGGAAGCGAGAGAGGGAGAGAGAAAGAGAGTGGGAGAGGGAGAGAGCGCGCGCGCGCCAGCGAGATAGAGCTGTGCAACCTTCCAACCGCAGAGCATCCCCAGCCCAACGAGCTGCAAGGAGAGACCCGAGCAGTGCGTCATTTTGAGGCCCCACTTGGCGCCAGCCAGGCCGGCCAGCAGATTGGTCACCACGCCCGCCGTTTCGTAGAGCGTAAACATGACGGCGACCTCCATCGCATTGAAGCCCTTGTTGTAAGCAGCAAGCAGCACAATCATGCGCACGGCGCCGTCCGTAAACGTGTAGATCATGTAGCTAATCGAGATGATGACGAACGGCAGCAGCGCTTTCCGCTGGCTCGACTGCGGCGTATCTGGCTGTTTCAACTCAGGCAGTCTTCCGTCGGCATCATCCTTGTCCGCAATCACCGCGTACTTTGTCCGCCATTGCCAATTGCGGACAATGGAAATCAGGTCGCCGACCGACGTGACGTCGGGGTTGCTCACGTGCGCCATCAGTTGGGCAGGCGCACGCGGAGCGGCCAACTTAGCGCTATATCGGATGAAGGTTGAATGTGTATTTACAATGATCAGGTTCATGACTGCTAAGTTGGTATGTACACGGTGTTCCTGTAAAGGTACTTGGTGTACCTGTAAATGTACACCTTTACCAGCCGTTTACCATTTTTTTATCTCCATGGACGATGAGATTGTGGGGCAGCTCGTCTCCTTGGGCCTTGGGCGTGAGATGGCCACCTTGGCATGCGGGGCAACAGGCAACCAAGGCCTCAGCGCGGCTGTGAAGTGGGCGTCGCAGTGGTTTCAGGTCGTCCTCGCTCAAGACGCGCCCCAGATCAATGCCGTGCCCCCACGCGGTGTCGCAGTGCCTTCCCGGCAGAAGAGCCGAGCCGGCAGAACGGTGAGGGATGAGGCTAAACTTCCTGCAAACGTCATCAGAGCTATCGCGCGGAAATTGGAGAACGAGGAGCACATGACGTCCATCCTGGGGTTCTGCTCAACCATCCCAACATCTTCTAGACAGCCCGCTTCGGCTGCGCCTGGCCGGGGTGTTGTTGATATGGGTGTGTTCCGCGAGGCCGTGAGTTCCCCGCGGGAGCGGCAAATAGCTGTCACCCCGTTGACATTGAAAGGAACGTTCGCCGGGCGCATACCGCCTCGCGCGCCTACACCCCGGCTAAGCTCCTCACGATTAGGCACACCGCTAGCGCACGCGCTCCACAGACAAGATGTGGAGCAAGGCGAAACTGGTCGCATAGGCTCCACCGGCCCTCCTGCGCGCAGTGGTCGCAAGCTCCGAATGGGAGCGAAAACGACCCCTCGCGACATCCAGGACGACAAGCAAAAGACCCTGATCAGCAACGTGTTCAACTCGACTCTTACGCGCGGGCGGCTCTTGAACGTTGTGCCTTTGACGCCTCGCACTGTAACGGCGTGCTCTGCACCTAAATATTTTCGGCCCATGTCTGCACGGGAAAGAGATAGGCCAATCTCTGCACAGACGGGATTGGGGTGTCATCTGACGATGCAGGATCGACCCAAAAACTGCACTGCACCGCCGTCGCTCGCCGTTCGCTCCTCCGAAGTTGAAGGGGATGCGCGAGACAAACGAGGGGCGACGATGGTCGATGATTTCCAACGCCGGGAAAGGCCTGCAGCACAGCGGGAAAAGCTCTCCAGCCTCAAAGCGACAACGCCTCGTCTGCACGAGGCTGGACCGTCTCACGTGCCCGTGCAGCTTACTGCCCTAAAATTGGAGGTAGCCAGTCTGCGTGCAGAACTTCAGGCGTTTGTAAACACGCCCGCACCTGAATGCAGCTCACGTCAAGGTGACAAAAATGTCGCTGAGATGAGTATGAGGTTCGGGAAAAAGAAGGTCGGCATGTGCTATGATGGGCTAGCAATTGCCCAAGACATCGTTGACAATCTGGGCGTGTCATTCTCTTGACCCCAGAAGCCTTTGCACGTTCGTTCACGCTCGCACACAGCAGCCACTCTTCAAATATATGAACTGCCCCATGCTGTTACGAGAGAGAGTGAGTAAGAGAAAGAGAGAGTTGAGTGTAATGGAAGGGACTAGGAAGTCACTTCCCTGACGAGGGGTCCAGGGCGTCACTGTCGGTGACAGGCATCACCATGATGCATGAGGAAACTGTCACCGGCGACGCCCCTGTGTCTGTGGCGAGGAGCCAAGAGACACTAACCCTGGCTGTGCATATAAGAGCGGGTTGTTGTCATTTTGAAGACTCGGACCCCAGCATGACTCATATGTTTGAGGATTCGCCACTTTGCTGAAGAGAAGACATTCGGCAGAAGGTTTATACTTGAGTTTTATTCCATTATGATGATATTATTGAAAGTAACGTACAAAGATTGGCCGGGCCAGGAAGCACTGGAATTCTTCAAGTTGCGGCAAAGTCTCCCCCCCCCAAACTTGAATATTGGGGACACACGAATGTGCTCAGTCTCGCTGGGTCTGGCAGTCCCACCTACTTTTGACATACCTGGACTGAGCACGATTATGCGTTGATTTCACCCCACCTTGGCGCTAAAAAGCACAAGGAGTGTCTCCTTTTCGCGCTCTCTGGTAAACTGATACACGGTCTCACTCAAATGCATGAGAGTGCCCAATGTAATCTTGAAATTGCTTTGGCACATCGCCCTTCTCGAGCACCATCAGCAGGCCAGAGAGAATGCCTTCAAAGACATCGTACAAAGTATCCAGTTCGCCCTCCAAATCGCTGTTTTGCACCTCTTGTCATGCGCAAACCCACAAAGAGAGGGGGGGAGGGGGAACGGAGGAAAGAGCCTCTCTACTAGCGCATCTGTTGGCCCCCTAAGTCTACCCAGCACTCGTAAACCAAGCATTTCGACAATGGTCGGATCGCAGTTCGGATTCGTGAAGAAGCACGGGGGGGAAATACCTGTCAGAATCGTCGTGAGCAAAGTTTTGCACATTGAAAGCTACAGTGTAAAGTCCATCATAAAACGCCTGCGAAAAATTCAGTATAAGACAGGCCTTTCGAAAGAAATCAAAGACTTTTTATCGTTAGGAAATCCAAAATGCAATACATTCTGAAAAGAGTCCGTATCCTGGCGACAAAGCATCAAACTCATGTTCGCTAATTGCGGGGATCCGAACTGTTATACTTCGACTCTTATTTTACAAACTTGGCTTGGCGACATGTTTACCTCGAAGGACAGAGACTTGCCCTTGTGCTCATCGTACTCGCTTTTTGAAATTTTCTGCGGGAATGGGGACAGGACGTAAAAGGAGGAAGAAACATAAAGGAGAAAGAAAATGTACAAAGACAATGCCGAGGGAAAATGCAAGATGACGAAGAAGTTGCGACTGGCGGGTGAGAGGCCCAAGACATGCACATGCTTTTTTTTTTTGGTTTTATAGTGGTTTTATAATTTGGTTTTATAGTCAAATGGCACGCTGGCTGCTGTTTCAGCGCCTATTTGATGCCTCGCCTCTCCAGACTCGGACTTTCTAATGAATGTTCCTTTTACTTGTTAGTAATAAACAACCGATACACCACATGCACATGCGGACTTAATGATGCACAAACCTGGATTTCGCCCTTCGAGGGAGAGGAGTCACGGTGAGCTGCTGGATTGACATCAGCAAGACGCGAGGCCATAGATCTTCGATTCGCACGGAATGCATTCTGTACAGCCGTGATAAGTAAATTTTACGAGCCTACACAGCTTGGACGCTCTTCAGATAAGTCGAGAACATATGGAAAATATGCGCAGGGACGGCGATACCTGGAGAGCCTCTTCAGGGATGCACATACGGCGAAGGGCTTTCAGAAGAACAGCTACGGCCATTGCCCCCAAGCTGATTTCATTCAAGGCCATCTTCTCATGCTGGTCTCTCGTCCCTTCGTTATCGCTCGAGCGTCCGGGAAATCTTTGCCCCTCAATGTCAAGACCAACTGCAATACCAGCGAACTCTCGGGAACTATTGTCCAGATCTTGATCATTCTCATCGTCGCCATCGGCATTGACAGTCATCACCTCGCTCTCCTCGAAGCGAAGGTATTTGTCGCGCCTGTTGACCTTGCCTTCTTCTTCTGTTTGTGCGGCAGAGGCGGCGGGTGAGTCTACAATCTCTCCACCATCTGCAATTTCCCTTGTCCCTTCGACTATTCCAGCCTCATCATATGTGGCACCTGCTGCTGGGATGTGGAAACGAGTGAAATCTGGAACTGCTACATCCCGAGGAAACACTGCGAGTTTAAGTGGTTGCACTTGTATCAGTGGATGTGCGATGGCCAACGCCGACTTTTCGATTCATTCACAACCGAGATTTCAAGCAGAACAAACACCATGCAGGGAACAGTCTTACCTGCAATGCCCTCCGACTTCCCTGTTGCCCTCTCCTTTTTGCGCCTCCCGACTGAATGGTCTCTCTTTTCGTGCAATTTCTTCATGAGGGGGGATGTCTTCATGAGGAGGGGTTGTAAATCTGGAGAAGAGGGGGGAGAGGAGCTCTCAATCGGCTTAGCAGTGGAACATCGGTTCCGACTTCTTGATTTAAGATTCCTCTGATTGGGCTGCACGACTTTAGCCTTAGCATTCGATTCGATTCGCAACAGCTGCAGGTAAGCCTCCAGCACCTGTGATTTTGATTCACAAGTAAAATGTACGACTCAGGTCGTAGGCTTGAACATGCGTTTCAGTGAGACATAATTCTAGCTGTGAATTGTTGTAGCAGGGAAAGACACAACAAAGGAGCAAATGAGCGAGCGAGAGACCTGCGCACCGATGGAAGCATGAGGATCATCCTCAGCAACTGGCATCTTGATTTCAGTGTACAGGTGCTGCGGAAGAGCAAAAGTGCGAGGGAGAAACGAGAGAAATAGAGAGGACATCAAACACAAAAATAGGAAGAGTGAGTTGATGAAGGCAAGTGTGAAATACAAAAAGTTAGTACTCGAGCTCTCGACAATCGTCCGCCTCCCTCCAGACATCAAAGGCATCTGTGGCAGAAAAATTCGAAGCTCTGACACCAAACATCTGTTCTCGCGTAAGCATGGAGGTAAGCGAGTGCCTGGAGCCATTGCAGATTTCGGCGGACCGATTGAGGTTTCAGAACTCCTTCCCGGTCATGCAGGCTGAGGACGCCGCCCGCCATGAAATCTTTGATGGTTGGTAAAACTTTAGGGATGCTTTGCCCTGTTGCGAAATTTCGTCAGAGCACCGCAAATAGGCCCAAGGCTGGGAAATAACTAAGAAGGGGAGCAAGCGAGCCAGAGACCGCAGACAATGGCCAAGGAACCAGCCATAGCGGGTCGTTTGATGGTCACGTCCACACTTGTATCCCACGATAGTGATGGATGAGTGTTGACTTCTAGCAGCAGAGCCTTTCCAGCGGAATCGAGCATAATATCAAATCCAAGCATCTACCTCGTCCACATCATATCCGGCGTGTCAGCGGATACATGGATGAAGGAGAATATACTTTTTCCCGGGATTATTTTGGTTTTGTGAGGTCACAGTTCTACAGGACATGAACATGCACACAAACAAGCAAATTTGGATTCACCTGAAAGCACTTGCTTGTTTGATGGTTCTGCAGCTCGTGTTCAGTGAGGCAAGAACGATAAGAGAGGGAGAGGCGCGGGTGCACAGCGCACAAGGTCAAGGCAACTATCCGTTCTATTTGCGCCCACAACGTGTCCCGTGCTATACCCTGCCCCCGCACCACACGTCCCTCCGACCTCATGTCAGTGCATATTTGAGTAAGCAAAGGCGCATGTCTGCAAGCGCACACACGTCTCAATTGTAGTTGCGGGTTGAATAGAAGATGAAAGAAAGGGAAACGGGGGAAAGAGACTGAGACATGATTCTCTAGCTCATCCATCGCAACATGCAGCGGAATCTTGCAGTCCTTGCCCGCTGCTGATGACATGTACTCAGTCTTGTATTTCTTGTTGATGGAAGTGTTGGTGAGCAACGAGTACTTGTGCATTTTTTCACCGATGTGCAGCGGTTTGTACTCCTATAAATATCTTTGTCTTAAAAATCTTTGTCTTCAGCACATAAAAAAACGTCCGCTCGTTGCCGCGAATGGTTTAGCGGAGGTCCCGAGCACGACGGCCATAGAAGGATAGAAGCAGGTGCTAACATGTTGAGTGAGAACGGGAAAGGCCACACGGCAAAGAGGAAACATGTATGTGGAAAAAAACCTCCATGCACTTGCGGAGCATAGCAGAACGACAGATGTGAGCTGTCAAGGGGATGACGCTCTCAACCAAAACGTAGATCCGCAAATCAAATTTGTTCGCTCCTATCAATGATGGGTCAATGCATTCTTGTACACACACTTTCCTGATGGTAGAAACATATGGCCATGCGCATATGTACAAGTGTTAGATGCATTGTCAATCAGGACCGTGTCACCCCTGCATTTAGATATGAGTTATAAAACTGTTTGATTCAAAGCTGACGTGAAAGCCCACGCAATAATTTGAATAAACTTACGGGTAAACATGTCGATTTTCTTTCACCATCGTCGACATTGGCGATGTGGAAACCGATGCACCCTTGTTTCTGCCAGAAGTTGTCCATGGTCCAGAATTCAACATCACCCGCCCGCAATCAAAGCATGCACGAACCTGCCTATACCTTAGCGCTATCATGCTTGTGTGTGTTAGCGCGCTTGTGCGATGGATTGCTTACCCACTATGGCTCTTCAATGCCGGTAGGACATCCCCTCGTACTCCCGTCTTGGGACGCAGAGGGGAGGGCGCACTGGTTGAGTAGGGGGATTTCGGTAAAGCCTCCGGATTGGATGACTCAAGTTCCGGTGGTAATTCCTGTTTAGCAGAGAGCGTAGCAGTTAGGAGTAGTAAGTACCAGCGATTTTTTTCTTTCCTGGCGAAGTGATCACATCACAAATATTAAAAAGAAAATCTTTTTCCTGCGAAGTAAAAGAATTTTGATAATTCCCCCCCCCCTTTTTTTACTTCATGTAATTATTAATTCAAATAGTAGGTTTTGAGTTCGCGCGGGTGGGTGAGAGGGAAGACAAGGGGGGAGTATAGGGTTATGAAGGTCATGAAAAAAAGGGGAAAATTACGCTGTATTTTACTTCGCCGAAAAAGATTTTTTTTTTATAATTTGCCAGTGTGATGTGATTACTTCGCTGGGAAAGAAAAAAAGCGCTGGTACTTACTACTCTTAGATTTATTTGAAAAAAAAACTTCACTTCACGGAAGAATGTCTCTAACCTTGCACATTTTGCCATAGGTGCACCCAACATCAGGTCCACCAGCGATCTGGATTCCCTTGCCCTGCACGCCCCTCGCACACAAACCAGTCAGAAAAATCTTCCAGCTCCATGCAAGAACGCACTTGTATACGACCAGGGGCATGTATGCGATTGTTGTCAAAGAGTCTATTTTCAAGAACCACCTGGCTTCCGGTGGTGGGTTTGAGAATGTAAATTTTGTCTTTTGGCGAGTGTTCCTGGAAATGCTCCAAATCTTCCGGAAAATTCCAGGTTGGCGGAAAGAAGTCGTACTGGTCTGGGAACAATGTTTGCATGCGAACAAGCTGGTTTGGGAGTGCACAAGACATGTCACGTTCCGTCGTTTTTTGCTCACGAGCATTCGTAATGCGGATCACACTACGCCAACGGGCACGAGGAGAAAGGATTTAGCAAAAAATAAAAGGACGAACACAAAAGAAAAGTGCCTGCTTAAACAAGTTGCACTTGCTCCCAATGGCAGGCCCCATCTCGACGAATCGGTTTATCTTATGTCCTGTGGTCACATGCATTATACGACGTCAAACCACCTTTGAACTTCTGCAGGTCACGATTTGCCATTTCCGTGCATGAGCAAGTGCTGCACGAGAGCTGCGTTTTATTCCAAATGAAAACGGGTAGGCGTTGCATGCAGCATTATTCCTCGTTGCTGGCAATCCCTCGGTCGCGACACAAGGGCAAATTTAAGACGCAAACATACTTCTATCCATTATGACAAGGCCTTGCGTCGTCCACTCCCCCACCAACGTACCTGAGTCTAGGCGTATCACATCCAAACGCTCGACGCCACCCTCCCTCACATGAACACACTTTCCAAGCAGTGTCCGAGCCTGTAAGCCTTCTACCTCCACCACGGACATAAATTGAAGAGTCTCGGCTGTCCTTTTTGCACCTGTCCCTCGTCCACGTTCAGCCTGACGACCCAATGATTCGAATTTATGTGCCCTTCTACCAGACGCATCTCGACAAGAACCGTCAGAGAGCGCACAGGTGGGCATGCTGCGAGTGAGGGGGAAATGAGGGAGTGGGCAGACGGAGGACAGGGGGAAGAGTGGCCAAGACGGGTGCTGGACAAAAAAACACTCACATGAGACTTGTCCACTGCCTGCAGCCTTGGTTTTGTCCAAGACTAGCTTCCACTTGGTGGAGGTTGCGTCGTCTTCGCATACGCCAGCAAAGCCGACATTCTTGGCGTTCGCCTTTGCAGGTCTGGATGCAACATCTGACAGCGGTGACTGCAGGTGGAACGGTGAGTTGATATTATCACGTGTAGGGCTCGATGTGGGCGACGCGACCTCACGGGTACGCGGCGAGAGGGATTTCGTCCTGTTCGACTGAGACCTTGTCTTCTTCTTCTTCTTCGTCTTCGTCTTCGTCTTCGTCGTCGGTGACTCCGCCTCGCCATCCACTGTCCCTCCAAATTCGATGTCTCTCTCCCCATTATCCTCGTCCTCGTCCTCGTCCTCCTCCCCTCCTCTGTCGTCAGGAATTGATATAGCAGCAGCAGTTAGACAGCGTCGAGTCGCAGCAAGCACCCGCACATCATTTCTACGGGGCTCCTCGTCTCCTCCCGCGTCCGGGCTGTAGGGGATAATTATCGCTCTGTCCACGTTCCGCATCTCAATCCCCAGCTGCCGCTGTCCGGTAATTCCAACACGATCTATCAGCCGCGAAACGGCTCGCTGTTGGTGATGAGCCAGATCAATCTCTTGCACGGCTTCATCCAGGAGCTGGCTCAGCGCTACGCGACTCGATGCTGGCTTATCCGGGGCTGCGCTCTCTTTCTGCTTCGCCTTCGCCGGATTTGGTTGTTGGATTCCAGATGCAGGCTTGCTGGGTAGCAGCAGGGCGTCGGCTTTGGAACGGGCCAACCCAGCCCCCCGTGCTGCTCACATCACATTGCCAGTTTCAGCAACTGAATGCAGCCGTTGCATGCGCATTTTGCAGTTTTGACCGAGGCAGAAACGAAGTAGACACCTGCACGGTATGGAGAGGCTGCGCCCTTTGCTGTCGCCACGGGGCGAGCGCTCTCACATGTGCTTTGCTCTCCCCCGCCCTCCCTGCCCTTGCTGGTCCTGTTTGCAGGCGACAGCACTGGCAGCACGGATGTCTTGTGCAGGTACGGAGACCTGCGAGCATGTGCGCTGCGAGAGAGACGACGGCGCGACCGAAATCAGGCACCCCGACTTTGACTGGCGCGTATGCTTCAACGCGCGTGCGCGAGGCGCGCACACATGCATGAGGAGAGCACCTGTGATCCGCATGGGCGCCCTGCTCGGCGACAGCGAAGCCCTCTGGGGTGGGAGTCCGGCGCGGCAGGGGAGGGGCTGCCGCGGCCAGGCCGCTGAACAAGGACATTTCGCTGCGTTGCCGGTTTACCGCATCGGTCAAGCTGCCGTTAAATACCGTTTTTCACAGAACCTGGTACTGAAGAAGTTGTCTCTCACCGTAGCATCTTCTTTTTCTACAGGCACACCGGGAGACTGAGGCACACTTCATTGCCACTGGAATGTC
>Ga0315899_10008679_pt1 | contig 10894 bp, 15 predicted proteins | sample LakEriMetagenome_2_FD_203518 | JGI IMG/M metagenome (GOLD analysis project Ga0315899, IMG submission 203518) | Freshwater fungal communities from buoy surface, Lake Erie, Ohio, United States - Buoy 4 MA112 | ecosystem: Environmental > Aquatic > Freshwater > Lake | place: USA: Lake Erie, Ohio...
CTTTGTAAATTTTAATTTTATTTTGATACACGATTTTCCACCTCACAGGATATAAAGCCACATCTGCAACTAGATTGATTTTGTTTGGATATAAATAACATGAAATTTTTTGCATTTGGAATTCCCTATACGTATTTATGGTAAAATTAAGAGATAACATCGAGCAGCAACTACCCTTTATCAGTGTACTTAACTACGGAGAAGAAGAGTATGTTGGGATAATAATCAACCAAGATCAGCATGTTACCAGCTTCTACGACCTAGAAGCAGTGAAATCAAAGGAAGAAAAAACCCTGTTACTAGAACTGGGTGAAATTTGGTGGTGGGAAAGTAACCGTCAAGTTCCGATCAATATATTTTTAAGAAAAGATATTGAACCGTTTAGGTATATTATAAAAACGTTTAACAGCAAGGATGTAAGGATTATACTAGGGCCGGTAGTAAACCTTATGAATCTATCCTTGAAACGTATCAAAAGAAAAAGCGTACAACTAGTACGCCGACCGCCATCTCGTTAACTGAATTCGTAGCTGATCTTTTCGCAGATTAAATTCATCTGCACTACAATAGCCACTGCGTAGGCCACTGCGTGAGCCTTCTTAAAGTAATATTCACCAGTCTCGGGCGGAATCCAGACTTCCTTCATTATCGTAGTCCAACTCTCCCCAATCAAATGCCTCTTCGCGGGGCGGATTATCGCTAGGACGGCAGCTAATTCTTCCACTGAAGTAGGGCAAGTTTTCTTCAGAATTGCCCCATGGCCATTCAAATGAAATAATAGATTTGTGAATTCCTCTTGTTGTAAAAGATCCCATAATGGTTCAGCCTCCATTAAATTTTTAAGATGTTCTTCACTGCTTATTTCTTTGTACAAGCTTACGTTAAGAAAATCTACTTTAAAATATCCACGTTCTTCTGCTTCTTTATAATCTAGAGTTGAGAAGTTTGATATAGGATTTGCTGGTATTTCGTGCGGATAAATTCCAGTGTTATGTGGAACAAGTTTATTGTTTTCCGAACGTGATGCTTTGATGTGATCAACTACATCCAGCACCTTTTGTCTATCTGCAAAGTCTATATCAATATCCGGCATTATTGCATTACCTGTGTTTCAAACAACATCAATGGCAGTTTATCTACTAGATAACTTGCATATTCATCAGCGGATTCTAGGTCATCAAATCCTGTTAGTTTTACATAAACAGTCTTGTCATCTTCGCTTACAATAACTTCTAAATTAAGACTCTGTTCTTTGCTATTTTCAACATTAGGACTCATAAGCTAGCCTCCCTGACTACATCCTTAACTAGACCAAGATTGTACCGTTCGTTTTTAAATCTTTTTACCCATACTTGGGGGTCTATAATACTACTTATCGATGCCAGCTGTTCATCAGACAGAGATGCTAATAGATCTTTGCCTGTTTGACAATTAAGTATCAACCACGGACTTATTTTACCGTCTTTAATATCAAACGTTGCCCTATTAGGACTTACATATTTGAAATAATGACTCCATACACTATTATTTTTTTCAGCCCATATGTCCATAGTTTTTATACTACGTTCTAGTGCTACTTCTGCATGTTCTGTGTGAATCAGTTCTAACACATATTTTACGTAGAGCTCGTCGCGGCACCAATGATCTAACTTAACTCCACTCTTTACGACCCAGTCGATAAAATGTTCTGGGTATAGAGGATTTACATTACTAACAAAACTGCCAAATTTTACAAATGCATTGTAGTACGGACTTTTAGCAAATTCGCTGTATGTTTTATCTTGCTTGGCATTCTGCGTCAGTTGAAAAAATCTAATAAACGTTTTAAACCCAATTAACACATGTTTCTCAGTGGCGGCTAGATGTCTGCGTTTTTGTTCACAGACATGTGTTATCAGTGTGCTTTCTTTAGTATAACCATGCCCACAATATTGACAAGTATATGGTTTCTCTTTATTCACTTTTAACTCAAAATAATTTTTCAATTTCTTTGTCTTCGTAACCATGTTGTCGAGCTAACTCTTTTATTTCTTTTAGAGTCATTAATTCAGATAGCAGTTCTAATTCGTCTTGTTTTTTGCTTGGATAAAGTTCAAGTAAAAATTTCAGTCGTTTAGTATCTGCCTTTTTTCTTTTGAAACCTATCCACTCATGAAAAAAGATCTTACGACTTTCATGACTGCACATACACAATAGTTGCCACTGCAATTTAGGATGCTTTTGTAAAATATTCCAATGCTTGTTAAAGAATTCATTGACAGTGAGTACAAAATGCTCTTGCATTTCTCTTGACTGCCCTTTTACATTGCTAATATATCTATTAAGAATAAACATTTCACTTTTTAATGACTTCCGTTGGTCATCAGTGATGTCATCCCATAAAGTTTTTGCACCAAGATCAACTGCTGCCAACTTATCTTTTAGTTCGATTTTTTCGCTCATAGTCTTCCGTCATTTTATATATTAGTATAGCACGATCTAGAGCCTTTTGTAAAGCTGGATTGGAGGGAGCGGCTCGACGAATATTACCCCATAGTTGATCTTCCATCATATGCTCATGAAGCGGACGACCATCATTGGTACGAGGGTCAACCTTGTTTTCGTATTGATAACCAATCAATTTACGCTCCGTTGTACCAACTTCTCGAGCATATATTTCTTCACCATTACGCTCATAGATGTATGTAGCGCCAGGTTTAAGTGTTCCCATATTACAATAATTTGTCTAGCTGAATTAATTCGTTCTGTCTTGAAATTTCTTTTACAAAATATGTACACAACGCTTTTGGTTGGTTGTTTAACGGTATGGCTAGTAACTGACTGTTCTTCATTTTAGGGAAATACCATTTAACATCGTTGTAAAAATTTACAATTTCAATAGGTTTAAATTCTACTCTAAAACTACTTAAAGGATTAAAACATAATGCTTCAAATCCTCGATCATTAAGACTGGTCAGTGGTAGTATTTCTATATCAGAGCTACTTTGGCTGTCTCCCACAGCTATGCTCCAATCGATGGGCATTGTAACTTCGTCGTTGCCTATTCTTAATACCATTGCAGGACTGTTGAAGCTTTCTAAAAACACTAGCGGTTGAAAAAAGAAATCTGGTTCCGAAGGTGTGCTGTTATCTAACACAGCAAATCTCATATTGTCGTCTACCTCGTCGGGTAAATTGTTTAAATCGAAGGGTATATTTTCTAGTGTAAGTATCATCATGTTGTTATTGTACAACAATCTATTTAGATTGTCAATCCCATTTTACTTTTTCTAACGTAAATGGATATTTTGCTTCCTTGTAAAATTTCTTTCTTTCAGTTAAGTGTCGTTTCGCGTATTTGCACGTCGACGTGATGTCCCAGATCTGTACGAAGTCTTTATCTTCAGCTTTTCTAATACCTCGCCCAATACTCTGTATAACCCTTGTAAAGCTTTTTCCGGACTCCAGAAGAACCAGATTAAAAATCCTAGGGATATTAATACCCACAGCGGCCACACCATAAGTCGCCACAATAATCTTGTTATCACTAGTTTTAACTTCGTCATATTCTTCTTTTCTATCTTTAGTTTTTACTTCACCTGATATAAACACACTATCTTCGATCTCATTGGTTAAAACTTTACCGGATTCGATACGATTTACCAGCACCAGTGTATTGCCAGTTTTAGCAATATCTTTGATCAAGTTACTAATATAGATTATTCTATCTTCGTTGGTGACAAGATATTTGTTTTCTTCAGCGTAGCTTTTAAATTCTGGAAGATCGACTAATTGTAACACATTTACATGGCACTGAGCAAGCACTCCTTTGTCTTGAAGTTCTTTAGCACTGACTCGACCAACAACAGGACCAATACTGGCAAAAATACTTTCAAACTCAAATGCTTCTTTAGGAACTGTGCCAGTTAGTCCCCAGCGAATAGGTGCATTGCACATATTCTGTGTGAGTAAATTCTTTAAAACGTCAGCTTTAGCTTGGTGTACCTCGTCTACAATAACAGTTTGTACACCTTCTAAAAATTCTGCTAAACTGACAATATCGTGCTCTTGATTTTTACTTTTCTTGTCAAGAATATTAAGACTTTGCCAAGTACAGATTGTATGAGTTTTATTGAGATCTTTGCGATCTCCATAGTACACGCCAACGTCTAATCCAACATTGATAAAATCTTCTTCTGTTTGTTCAACAAGGCTTTTATTAGGTACAATAGTAATTGATCGACCAAACGATTCACATAATTTTGCCAGAGTTGCAGTCATAATAGTTTTACCTGCACCTGTGGCAACTTCTTGTAATGCCTGGGGATTTTTAAGAAAATTATTAACTACTTCAACTTGGTCATCTCGTAGTCTTATTGGCTGGCCGGCAAATCTATGTCCCACAGGCCAACACTGATCTCCCCAAAATTCTTCAGTGACTTCTGGAAAATTAAGTTTTATAGGATTTCTTAAATCTTCAATCTCATCAACGTCAATACCATTTTTATCTAGTATTTCTAATATACGAGGTAGCTGATTAATATAACCATTTCCTCCCATACCAAACAAGGTAACGCTGCCATCCCACCTACCTAATTTGTAAGCAGGATGATATCTGGCGTAGCCTACCTCGTACTTAAAGGCATTAGCCAGCTTCCTGCGAATTTCCACAGGAAGGCCTTCAATTTTAATATTAACTTCGTCTCGTATGACAAGTTTACACAATGACATCAATCTCTCCTGCTAGTAGTACTTTGTCGGTATGATAGATAATAAGATCAACATCTGCACAGTATACAGCACTTTTGTTATTTTTAAAACTGTTTGTGAAACTAATTACAGTTTTTGGCTTCCATGACGATTTTAGGAAGAATTTTGGTAATTTGTTGTTAGCTATACCAGCTATCATTGTTTGATCGTTTAAATTTTTATTGAACTGATAGTCAGCTACTGATGAGTTAAAATTAGCAGTGTCTTCAGATTTATCAAATCTAAAATAAATTCCAACGTTACCGGTAAGATTATGAGAGGCCAGTGTACTATACAAAAAATCCAGTGTTTTTTTGTTGACTTGTGGGGTATGTCCTTCAAAAATACAAAGGACCGGAAATCGATTAAGATCTTTTAAAGACTGCATTACATCCGCTAAAGGAACAGTTCCTTCGTCAATAAAAATTTTGGTATTTTTTCTTGCTGCAATTTTTTCTGTAAGTGTAGTAGCCGTAAATTTCTCAAAAATTTGGTATTGATACCGAATTTTTTGGTCGTTGAGCTTGAGAACGTTTTCTTCTGATATTGGGCCAACTCTTGACTCGATAATTTTTTTAAATTTTTCATTTTCTGTTTTGAAGATGTCAAATTTATTATTGTCGTTGGTTAACAATTTATCAATCTCATAGTAAAAATTCAAGATTTTGTCATCAATGTCAAAATCTTCCCTTAAAAAATGCTCAACAAGTGTGTGTACATTTTTTTCAGTATATGCAATGCCATAGGTACGGGCTCCGATAGCAGAAATTTGTCCTTCAACCAGTGGGCCCAGTGAAATTAATTTTTCTTTGAGACGCTTGTCGTAGGTAAACTCAATACATACTGCATTTTCACCTTCAGTCGAGGGGTAAATTTTTCGAATTTTTTGTATTAGACGAAAAATTTGTGACCAGCTGTTAGCTTCAATACTAGATTCAACTGTTGGTTCGATTATTTTGATTGCTGGTATATTTTCTTTAAAAATTTTTAATATTAGCTTGGCTTGATTTTCAGTTAAGAATTGTCCTTGATCAATTTGATTGCTTATGCTCAACAATATTCGTTTATCTTTGTGAGGAAATTGCAAATTATTTGCTTTTAACTCTACAGCAACTTTTTTTAGGATAGCGTCAAGATAAACAATCATAATCTTTCAATATCTTCTTCTTCACATTTGTCACCATATTGTACTTCTACAATTTTACAGGGTTCATCAAATGGGTTGTATATACGATGCCAGTCATTTTTTGGAATAACCAGCTGTTTGTGCGGAGTTAGTTCAATAGTAGGTAGTGCGTAGCCTCCTGGCATACGTTGTTCTACCAAACAACGTCCAGAAGTAACATGCCAAAACTCTTGCCTGTACTGATGCCGCTGTAAACTCAACGACTGGCCTGGCATGACGGTGAGCTCTTTAACTTTAGTACCCTGTACATCATGTAAAACTCTATAATAACCCCAAGTCCTAATAGTTTTAGGATTCTTCCAGTCTTCTAAAATCCAAGAACTTGAATTTTTCTTGTCAGCCCCTCCGACACCAAACACAAATTCTATATTAGAGTCAACTACGTCCATCTCTGGAATGTTATGTTCAGTTCTATCGCCGCCATTAGCAAAAATTATTTTGTCATTTGGATAATGAGCTCTTACTTGTTGAATAAAATGTCGGGCTGAGCCGTCTTCATCATCAAATGTATAAACCTCATCGACCATTAATAGATTATTAATGAGACATAATCTCTCATTCCATGGCATGAAGGATCTTCCCTTCTTACGTTCTAACCATTCGTCGCTGTTAAGTCCTACAATTAGCATATCGCCAATCATTTTAGCAGCTTTGAAATAGGCTATGTGGCCTGAATGTAAAGGATCAAAGCCTCCATTTACTAAAACAATGTTCATAAAGTAGCATCCTCCATTCCAGCAACTCGAAGTTTAATAATGTTACTCAACTGCCATTGTTTAATGTCTAGACTCTTGGTTATACCTAACCATTTGTTACGTAGTAGGGCAAATTCGTTGATAATTTTTTCCATATCAATAACATCCGACTCGCCGTCGACGTATTTTTCAACATCTCTAGAAGTAAGAGCACGTTGATATGTTTCTAGGTATTTTCTAAACAAAGAACTACGCAATCTGCGTAGCTCAATGTTCAAATATTCCAGTATTGCTTCAATTTCTTGTAGTTGACCAAATCGTTGTTCTACAATACCTGGCATACTGGCAGACGCTTTTTCAATATTTCCCGCTATGCGGCTATCATTTCTTGCTGCCACTAATTCAGCTTCAAAATATGCAATAGCATCTGGAATATTTGAAATATCTTTCGATACTTTAGAATACCAACCCATTAATCTTCGTCCTCGTCAAAGTCCCAGTTGTCTTCTTCGTCAAGACTTTCTTCTGTGTCTTGATCAAGGTAATACTCAATGGCTGTATCTAGAGATTCGTCAAAGCCTACTGCTGACTCAAGTACTTTATCACTTATTCCGTGGTCTGCTAGCAGGTCTACATATCGTTCTGCTAGTGCCTCGTGAGTTTTTCTATCAGCATATTCTTTAAACAACATCCAAATATCAGCAATTTGATTCTCATTCATGATTTAAGATTTCTCCAGTTTCAAGATCGATGTTAGATTTTACATTAGGATTGTTAGCAAAGTCAACCATGACATTGTCAAGACATCCTTCCTCGTTGCGTTCCCATTCTTTACGGTAAAGCTTAATTTCACTACCATCGGATCCAACATATTTAAGTCTGTTGCCATCTTTTTGGAGGAATGATTTTGCTTCGAACAAATCAACAAGACCGCTATAGGGGTTCATGCCTTGCTCGTATGGAATTTTAATTTGTAGTGTTTCAAAAGGTTTAGCATAGCGTGTTTTCATAATTTTACATGAAGCACGAATACCTTTTACTTCTGAAATCTTGTTGCCATCTTCATCTTCTTTCAACTTTAGCTTCTTCATGGCAACCACAATAGAACTTGCGTAAACGAAGCCTTGGCCGCCTGAGATTTTATCGTCTGGATCGAACATATCTTGGCTAGCGTATGTGTGATTTGTACAAACCATTCCAACATTATAACTCCCAAACATGTTTACACAGTTACGGACAAGACTAGTCAATGCTTTAGGCTTACGACCCATGTCACCTTTCATATCACCTGCCTCAAACTGATTAATATCAGTAGGAGTGAGCAACATACCAAGGCTATCAATGACAAATAAAACTTTTGGACGTTCTGCCATTGCCTTATATTCTTTCATGAACTCTGAAATGGTCTTTGCCACGTCATCAATCATAGCCATGTTTAACTTAAGAAGTTTTTCTTCTGAAGTATCTACACCTAATGCTTCAAGCCATGCTTGGTCTAGTGCATTTTCACTGTCAATTAATACAACATAGATGCCTTGTTCCTGTGCGTGTTTGATAAGGTTGCCAGAGCAGATATAACTCTTGCCTGCGCCGGATTCTCCCGCAAATACAGTGACCTTGCCCAAGGGAATCCCCTTGTTAAAGTCAGAACTAATCAAATAGTTTAGAGCAAAGTTACCAGTTGAAACCCAGTCAGTAGGATCATTGAATCCTACACCTAACCCGTCAATGCTCTTGGTTAGGGTTTTACGAAATTTTGATAAGTCAAATGCTTTAGTGGCCATAATTATTGATCCAATGGTAATGTGTTCCACTCTTTAACTAGAGTGAGTACGTCTTCTTCTGTGTTACACAGAGTTTTTGTATTAGACCAATCTTCTTTTTTATTTCGGCCACCAATTTCTACCATCCAACCATTGTCATAACGATTAATAGTAATTGATTCATTTACTTTTGCTAATTTTGCCAATTTACTCATATTATTCTCCTAAAAGGTGTGAGAACTCGGGCGTAAGAACTATGTCTCAGAGGCCCAAGCCGTATTTTTATTGCTTGTTACGATTGCGAATCATCGCAAGAATGTCTTGTGCGCTACCACTAGGAGTAGTTTTTGATTCAGCAACAGGAGCAGATGCGCTCTTTGCAACAGGAGCAGGTTCGTCATCAAACTCGTCTGCAACTGGAGCAGGAGCTGCCTTGCGTGTAGTGTTAGGATCACCAGTCGCTTGGCTCATACCTGCTGGTTTGAAGTATTGACCCCAACGTTCCATATCATATGGCTCGCCGTCAACTGATGCTTCAAACATTTCCTTAATGACTTTAACTTCAACATCACTAGGCTTCTTGGGTAAGAAGTCTTTGAGACTATAAAGTCCGTGAGTAGCAACTGCTGCCTGCTCTTCGTCATTTAACGGACGCTCACGACGGCTCCACTTTGATGTAGAGTAGTCAGCATATCCACCTTTGCTGGTTTTGATCAATTTAAAATCAACACCATGTACAGTATCAGTTGGGAGATTGTCCATTTCTGGGTCAAGCAATGCACCGCGGATCAATTGGAAGATCTGTGGGCCGATAATGAATCGACGAATTGGATTTTCTGCTTTGTTGTCTTCTTTAAGACCGTCTTCTACGACAAAACCTTGGAAAATGTACGAACGCTTTTTCCAATATTTACGACCCATGTCCTCAAGATTAGGATCTTTAAACCAGCCACGAACTTCTGATAAGATTGGGCAAGTTTCGCCGTACATCTCAACGCAGGGAACGTTGACAATGATTTGCTTTGAATCGGTTTCACCTTTGACTCCAGCAAACGGCAATTTGATCATTGCACGTTCTACCCAGAAAAATGTGTTATCAGTGTTACCATCGGGTAAAAAGCGGACTACTGCTTCTTGACCTTCTTTGAGATTCCAGAACGGGTAAATTGAATTGTCACCGCCTGAACGTTGATTGTTGTCGGAACCACGTAGTTCCTGTTCTTTGAGCTTTGCTCGGATTTCTGCTAAAGATGCCATAATTATTTCTCCTATTAATAGCCTTTGTTTTGCATTTCTGCGATTTTATTTGCCTATAATTTACTTTACACCATTGTAAAATAAAAAAGCGCATACATGTTATTGTATACGCTTTTATTTATTAAAGCAAGAGAAATCTTGCTTAAAAGTGATTTATTTTAGCCGTTTTATCTCATTCCGGCTAATTTTTTCATTCTTGTCATTTCGCCAATAGTCTGTAATTTAGCAATTACCTTTTCGGCAATTGGACCTGCACTATCGCCAAATTTCTTTTCGCAGGCAATTTTAACACCTTCTTCTCCTTTTGGAAAAGTGCCTTCTTCTGCATTGTACATACTCTTAACAAATTCAATTAACTCATCAGATTTGTTTCCAAATACATCTTCAATCTTCATACCTGCCTTGGTAATAGCTTCGCCTAGTGTCATTTCTTTACCAGCAATGCGAATAATAGTTTCTGCTGTTGCACCAGCCTTCTTTGCCTTTTTAATAGCATCGGCCATTCCCTTTTTAGCCAAATGACGGGCTTTATGTTTAATAGTATTTCCAAACTGATCTTTATTATCGCTTGATTTTTTGTAAGGACCATCAAACGGAGGATCTTCTTTTTCTTCTGCAACTGGAGGTGTTGCTGGTGGTGTTGGTTCAGCAGCAGGGGCAGCAGGTGCTTCTGGAGCTGGGGCAGCAGTTGGTTCAGCAGGTGCTTCTGGTTCAGCCGGCATTTCGGGCTCAGTGGGTGTTTCTTCAAAATTAAGTTTGCTTAACACATCTGTGCCGTTTTCTTTGTCTTTTATTTCCACATAATCTTTAAGTATGTCTCGTACGTCTTGGTCTGGATTAATGTCTGCTAGTTCTTTTAGCACATCCATTAGATCATCGTCTTCAATAATTCCTGATAAGCTCTCAATGGCATTATTTCCATCTGTGCCAACAGGAAAAGGTTGTGATACTAATTGATTAAGTTTTTCAATAGCTTGATCTTGCTTCTCTTGATCATCACTGAATATGTCTGACGAACCCTCTACAATGCTGTTAAGGTATGATTCAAACTCGTTAAATTCTTTAACTTCTTTATGAGCGTTTTTATCTTCGTCTTCGTCTTCTTCGTCAATTAAATCTTCAATAGTTAAATTTTTAACTGGAACATCGCTTTCATCTATTAGTTTAAAAATATAAGGGAATACATTTTTAAGTTCTTCGTTGAATGTACGGATAGTCAAACGATCAATCCAATCATTCATAATTTCTTCAGGTATTTCTTTTGC
>Ga0315899_10008680_pt1 | contig 10894 bp, 10 predicted proteins | sample LakEriMetagenome_2_FD_203518 | JGI IMG/M metagenome (GOLD analysis project Ga0315899, IMG submission 203518) | Freshwater fungal communities from buoy surface, Lake Erie, Ohio, United States - Buoy 4 MA112 | ecosystem: Environmental > Aquatic > Freshwater > Lake | place: USA: Lake Erie, Ohio...
TCTGCCCGCGTGTCACCATGAGCCGAACAGGGTTTAAGATCGGGCACGTCCGCGATCCAGCACTGGTCCTCCGCCGACCAGAAGAGATTGATGTGGTAATGCGGCTCGTTCATTCCTCGATATATAGTCCGTAGGCTTCCACCAGTTCAAGGAGTTCCCGGATTTGATAGCGCTTGGCGTCCTTTCCATCGGGTTGCACAGGGAAGGAGCGTGGAACTTTGGGATGCACATATTGGCGATGGCTGCCGGTGGTGCGATCCAGCTTGAAACCAAGCGAGCGGAGCAGGCGCTCGAGATCGCGGAAGGAGAGTGAACGCTGGCCTTGCAGCAGGCGTTCAAGAAGTTTGGCGGGTTTGACCAACTCAGTTTCCTCCATGCGATCCGCTAAACGCTGTAAGGGATCAGGGGCTTGTCGTTGGTATCCGTCGGCGGAAAGCAAGCTCGTTTGTATTTATGGGATCTACCGCCCAAACTTCTTCTGCACCTTCCCGTACCGCAGTTTGCGTGTGCCGGGCTTGCCCTCCGTCGCGCGCCCTCTCGGCGCCGCCACCTGCTGCTCCGCCGGCAATCCAAGCTCTTCCGCCTCCAGCTTGCGGATTTCGTCGCGGATTCGCCCGGCTTCCTCGAACTCCAGGTCCGCCGCGGCCGCGCGCATTTTCTTTTCCAGATCCTCGATATAGGCGCGCAGGTTGTGGCCCACCATGTGCGGGCGGTCGTCGAGGCCGGTGTCGACTGTCACCTGATCCTTGCTCGCGACATGGGCGATGATGTCGCCGATGTTGCGCTTGATCGTGGTCGGGGTGATGCCGTGCTCCAGATTATAGGCCTGCTGCTTCTCGCGCCGGCGTGACGTTTCGTTGAGCGCGCGCTCCATGCTGCCGGTGATCCGGTCGGCATAGAGGATGACGCGCCCCTCCACGTTGCGGGCCGCGCGGCCGATCGTCTGGATAAGCGAGGTTTCCGAACGCAGGAAGCCTTCCTTGTCCGCATCGAGGATCGCAACCAGCCCGCATTCGGGAATATCCAGCCCCTCGCGCAGCAGGTTGATGCCGATCAGTACGTCGTAAACCCCTAAACGAAGATCGCGGATCAGCTCGATGCGCTCCAGCGTCTCGACGTCGCTGTGCATGTAGCGGACCTTGATCCCCGCCTCGTGCATGAATTCGGTCAGGTCTTCCGCCATCCGCTTGGTCAGCGTGGTGACGAGCGTGCGATAGCCCTGCGCGGCGACCTTGCGGCATTCGTTGATAAGGTCGTCGACCTGATCCTCGACCGGCTTGATCTCGACCGGCGGGTCGATGAGGCCGGTGGGGCGGATCACCTGTTCGGAAAACACGCCGCCGGTCTGCTCCATCTCCCAAGGGCCAGGGGTGGCGGAGACGCTGACCGTCTGCGGCCGCATCGCGTCCCATTCGTTGAAGCGGAGCGGGCGGTTGTCGATGCAACTGGGCAGCCGGAATCCATATTCGGCGAGCGTGATCTTGCGCCGGTGGTCGCCGCGCGCCATCGCGCCGATCTGCGGCACGGTCTGGTGGCTTTCGTCGACGAACAGCAGCGCGTTTTCCGGCAGATATTCGAACAGCGTCGGCGGCGGTTCGCCGGGCAGGCGGCCGGTAAGGAAGCGGCTGTAATTTTCGATCCCCGCGCAACTGCCGGTCGCGGCGATCATCTCCAGGTCGAAATTGGTCCGCTGCTCCAGCCGCTGCGCCTCCAGCAGCTTGCCCTCCGCCACCAGTTCCTTGAGCCGCTCGGCCAGCTCGAAACGGATCGCCTCCATCGCCTGCTTGAGCGTCGGGCCGGGGGTGACGTGGTGGCTGTTGGGGAAGACCTTGACGTAATCGAGCGATGCAATCTTCTTGCCGGTCAGCGGATCGAACTCGACAATCTCCTCGATCTCGTTGCCGAAAAAGCTGACGCGCCAGGCCGTGTCTTCATAATGGCTGGGGAAAATCTCCAGATTGTCGCCCTTCACGCGGAAATTGCCGCGCGCGAAACCCGCGTCGTTGCGCTTGTACTGGAGCGCCACCAGCTTGCGGATGATCTCCCGCTGGTCCTCGATCCCGCCCTTCTTCATGGAGAAGGTCATGGCAGAATAGGTTTCGACCGAGCCGATGCCGTAGAGGCAGGAAACGGACGCGACGATGATGACGTCGTCCCGCTCCAGCAGCGCGCGGGTGGCCGAATGGCGCATCCGGTCGATGCTCTCGTTCACGCTCGATTCCTTTTCGATATAGGTGTCGGAACGCGGCACATAGGCTTCGGGCTGGTAATAGTCGTAATAGCTGACGAAATATTCGACGGCGTTTTCGGGAAAGAAGCTCTTGAACTCGCCGTAGAGCTGTGCGGCGAGAATCTTGTTGGGGGCGAGGATCAGCGCCGGACGCTGCATCGCCTCGATCGTCTTCGCCATGGTGAAGGTCTTGCCGGAACCCGTGACGCCCAGCAGCACCTGGTCCCGCTCGCCCGCCTTTGCTGCCGCGACCAGTTCCGCGATCGCGGTCGGCTGGTCGCCAGAAGGCTCATAGTCGCTCACCAGCTTGAACGCCCGCCCGCCTTCACTCTTTTCGGGGCGCGCGGGGCGGTGCGGGACGAAGCTCTGCCCGGTTTCCGGTTCGGACAGGTCGGTGCGGATCTGGATGGCCATGGCGGCAATATGGGGGCTTGGGGCTGCGACGCAATCGGTGTCGGAGGATCAGGGCTTCAGCTCGAAAGCGGTCTTGGGCATGGGCGGATAGACGACGGGCTTGTCACCGAAACGGGCGCGCAAGGCGGCCTCGCGGCGCTCGACATCCGGGACATCGACATTCACCTCTTCGGGATATTTCATGCTGACATCGAATTTCCCTCCCTCGATGCTGTATTCCAGCACCGACCAGCGCATGTTTGGGCCCTCCGGTTCCAGATACCAGGCGTCGAAGAGCAAGTCTGACAAAGTTGTGTCCTTGGTGTCATACCAACGCGCCACTTGGCCTTCATCTCTGAAAATATTCGGACTCACCCACATGTCGCCGATTTATAGAGGAAGACACCTTCAGGATCGCCGCCCACGATATCGCGCAATGCTAGGCCGATCTCGTTCAAGATGGGCCCGAGCTTGTCCAATTTATCGTCCGCCATGCGATCTTCCTTTGGGCTCGTTGGGGAATGTTCGGATTTCCGGTTTGCCCGTCCCGCTTGCGCCAAAATAGCGTCCCTGCCCTGCGAAGGTGAAGCGGCCATTCTCTTCATCATGCCATGGGTTGAACTTCACTTCGATCTCGGCTGCGGTCAGTCTGTGGCCGGTACGAAGATAGAGCGAGAAGGCCGCTCGCTCGCTAAAGGTCGATCGCTGCATCCAAACTTCCCCCAAAGTTGAACGAGCGATTACCATAACGATCAGAACAAATCAAGAACGATAGGATTCGGCCGATCTCCGTTGAACCCGCGCCCGTGCCTGTTATGCTCGCTTGGTGGTGGAAACAGGGAGGATGGTCATGCGCGCGAGGATAGTGACGGTGTTGATGGCGACGACCCTGCTCACCGCCTGTTCGGACAAGCCCGGCGACAAGGCGGGGGAGATCGCCGCGACCGATTCGATGAGCAAGGCGGAGGTGAAGGCGGAGGTCGCCAAGGTGCAGTTGAAGCCCGGCCAGTGGGAAGGACGCTTCACCGTTCAGGATATCGACATGCCGCAGGCTCCTGCCGGCATGAAGGAACAGATGAAGAGCGTCATGAGCCAGACGGCGCTCCGCTATTGCGTGACGCCGCAGCAGGCCGCCAATCCGGGCGCGGAGATGTTCTCGGGTCAGGAGAACAAGAATTGCACCTATGGCAATTTTTCGGCCGTTGGCGGCAAGGTGACGGGGCAGGTGTCTTGCAAGGGCGACGGCGGCACGATGAACGCCGCCATGTCCGGCAGCTATGCGCCCGACCGCTATGCCATCGACATGGACATGAAGATGGATGGCGGCCCGCATAGCATGGCGATGACCGCGCGATCGAAGGGCAAGTGGATCGGCGCGGAGTGCAAGTCGGACGAGTAGATGGCTGACGCGCCGACAGCCTGCTGGCTGTGCGGACGCCCGCTTGGGTCGCGGGTGGAATGGCATCATCCCCTGCCCAAAAGCAGGGGCGGGCGGACGACCACGCCGGTGCATCCGATCTGCCATCGCAGCATTCACGCCACTTTGGGCAATGCAGAGCTTGCGCGCCGCTATGCGGATGCCGCCGCCTTGCGCGCGCATCCGGACATCGCCCGATTCCTGGCCTGGATCGCCGACAAGCCGCCGGACTTTCATGCGCCGACGCGGCGGCGACGCTGATTTTCGCTTGCGCTTTTGCGTCGGCGGGTAGAGCCTTCGTCCATGTTCCGCGACGAGAACAGGGGAGAGGATATGCGATACATGCGTGGAGCGGCGATGCCGCTGATGCTGACGATGGGACTGGCGGCCTGCGGGAGCGATCCCGCACCGGCACCACAGCCCGAGGAAAAGCCGATCGTGATGCAGGGCGGCCAGTGGGAACTGACGCGCAGGACCACCGGTTACAACACGCCCACTGTCACACCCGCCGAATATCAGCAGGCCTTGAAGCAGATTGGCGAGGAGAAGCTGTGCCTTGCCGTCGACAAGGACGGCGTGCCGGACCCCAACGCGCTCGCAGGCGCGGAAGGCACCGAATGCAGCTACAAGGACAAGATGCTGCGCAAGGGGCGGCTGATCGCCACCCTGTCCTGCAAGGCGGGCGCCGGCACGGCGGAGATCGCGGTGGAGGGCAATTATACTGCCGACACGCTGACGCTGGGCACGACCATGACGAAGACGGAGGGTGGCCAGCCGGTGCTGCGCACCACCCACGACCTGACCGGGCAGCGCACGGGCGATTGCCCGAAGGCCTAGAGAACCCGCCGCTATTCTAGCGCGCGGATCGCCCGCTCGTCGCAACGGCGCGGCCCGCGTTCGACCGGGCTTGTCGTCGGTATGGCGATTGTCTGGCCGATGCGCAGCGGGGCGAAGCGCTTGCGCTCTATCCCCTCGCAGCGCAGCGCCAGTTCCAGCATGCGCGGCGGCGTGTCCCATTGCTCGTAGGACAGGCGAAACGTGCCCCAGTGGATGGGGATTGCGGTCGACGCGCCCAGCCGCTTGAATATCTCGACGGCCTGGATCGGGCCGATATGCGCGTCGGACTGCATCTGCCCCTTCCAGAAGCGGAAGGCGCCGATGGGGATAAGGGCCAGCCGGATCGGGCCATAGCGGCGCGCTTCATAGGGCCAGCCCATGTCGCCCGCTCCGGTATCACCCGCGAAAAAGATGTTACCCGCCCGCGTTTCGATGACGAAACTGGACCACAGCGCGCGATTGCGATCCGTGCCCCACCGGCTGCCCCAATGATGGTTGCGGGTGACATGCACGCGATAGTCGGGACAATGTTCGTAATTGCCGCACTGGACCACGGCTTGCGGGGCAAGGCCGTTCAATGCCGCGCCGCTGACCGACTGGCGCCAATCGAGCGCCGTCGCGGGGATGCCGTTCGCCTTCAGGATGCTGTCATTGCCCAGGCTGGTGACGATCTTGGGCTGGTCCCGTTCCCACAGCCGTTTCAGGGTGAGCAGGTCCATATGGTCGTAATGATTGTGGCTGATGACGATCAGGTCGATCCGGGGCAAATCGTCGAAACGGATGCCGGGCTGGGCCACGCGCCGGGGGCCCAGCGGCGGGAAGGGGCTGGCATAATCGGACCAGATCGGATCGGTGAGGATGTTAAGTCCCGCCGCCTGTACCAGAACGGTCGCATGACCGACCCAGGTCGCGCTCATGCCGCGCGGCGCGGCGAACGGCGCGGGGCGTGCGGGCTTGACCGCGATCGCCTCGGGCCATTGTGGCCGGTCGTCGTCGCCCAGCAGCCAGCGCAGGATGAAGCCCTGCCGGCTGGTTCCGGGCGGCGCGGGCGTGTCGATGTCGCCATCGGGATTGAAGAAATGCGCGCCGTCATAATGGCGGCTGACCGGACCCTGATAATAGACGCGGTCGAGGAAGGGCGGCACGATCGTCACCGCCAGGCACAGCGCGACGATCAGGAAGAGCAGCGCTACGCCTGCTCCGCGCGCAATGCGTTTCGGAAGGGATGATGAGGATGCGGGGCGGGTCACGCGTTTCGACATAACGCCGCCAGCCCTGCGGGCAAGGGGGGGCGGCCAGGTCAGGCCTTTCGATCAGCCCTGGTCGCGATAGGCCATTTGCAGGATGCCCCAATGATGCCCCTTCACATGGATGGACGCGATGACCTGCTTCAGCAGGATAACGTCGCCATCGGCGGTCAGGCGGCGATAGGCCTTGATGCGGAAGGGCTTGACCGTGGTGCATTCCACCCGCGTATCCTCGCCCTCGAAAATCGAACCCTGCCGCGAATATTCGAGGTTCCACTTGATGTCGCCGGGCCGCTGGGGCTGGGCGCGTTCGGGCATGGCGATGGCGCCGAAGGCGTTGCGGTCGGTGAAGGTCATGCCGAACAGGCCGGGATATTCGCGCGCCATTTCCTGCCGCACGCGCGCTGCGGGCAGCATCACCGCCTGTACCGGATGAGAAAAGAGCGGCGGATTGCTCCCGACGATGGGTTCATAATGGGTGCGCAGCACATCTTCCAGGCTGACGACGCCTGCGTCGATCGCCGTCTCGATCGCGCTTGCCACCACGGCAGCGCTGTCCAGGCAGAAGCGGATATAGGGCGAATCCGGGATGTCGACGCCGCTTTCCGCCAGATATTGCAGCAGCTTGTTGGTGTCCTCGCTTGCCGTCACGACCCGGACGGACAAACGCTGCAGGCCATCGGCATTGTCGTTCGACGTGCTGGCAAGCGCGCTCAGCCCCGACCGGATTTCCCCGGCCGATCCGACCATGGACCCGATCCGCTGCGCCACCGCTTCGCTGTTGTCGGAAAGACCCTGCATCAGCGTACCGAGCCGGTCGACCAGCGTCTCGATATTCTTGGTGTCGTTGAGCGCGGTGCGTGCGGTCTGCGCGCCATGGGTGATGCTGTCCAATATGCCCCCCGCCTCGCCGGTCAGCGCCGCGATCGACTGTTCGATCGTATGGGTGGCGGTGGCTGTTTCCTGCGCCAGCTTCTTCACCTCGGCCGCGACCACGGCAAAACCGCGCCCGGCATCGCCCGCGCGCGCCGCCTCGATCGTGGCGTTGAGCGCGAGCAGATTGGTCTGCCTGGCGATGCCGCTGATGACGCTCGTCACATGCGCGACCGTCTTGAGCGCTTCGCCAAAGCCGTCGAGCCGGCTGTGGACGCGGTTCACCTGTTCGATCAGGTCGACGAAATTATGGTTGGCGGCGGAAAGCTGGCGACCCGAATCGTCGATGATCGCGCGGGCGGCGACGGCTTTGTGCCGCGCGTCCTCCCCCGCCAGCGACACGCTGTCGCCGTCGCGCGACAACTGCGTCGCGGCGCCGCTGATCGCCTCGATCGTGCGCGCCTGCTGCGTCACGCGTTCGGCCAGTTCGCTGATGTCCGCCTGCAGATCGAGCGTACGGATGCCAAGATCGCCAGACAGTTTGGCGACCTTCATGACCGCCTTTTGCACGGCGTGCGATTGTGCTTCGTTACCCACGGATCCGATTGCTATCGGACCATGGTAAAATAAGGGTTAGCGCTGTCGCCACTATCCCATCATGACCAGAAGCGTGAAGAACAGGGACAGCGACACGCAGGCGAAGCCATAGAGCAGGGGCAGCCGTATCAGCGCGCCGGTGCGGGACAGGGCATAGGCATCCTTGAGTTGGCGGTACATGTGCCAGGCCGCGAACAGGATCAGCGCGGCAGTCACCAGCCCGGCGTCCACATGCAGGGCGGAAAGCAGCATCGACAGCGAAAAGAGCAGCGACATGAAGGCGATCGAATAGGTCACATAGATCGCATGGTCGTACATCTTGAACCGGCGGCTGAAGGGAAAGAGCAGCCAGAGGAAAGGCAGCGATATGAGGATGAGCGCCCAGGAGAATTTATAGGCGTTCGCCTTCAGCTTATAATAGGCGAATTCGGGATTTTCCGCCGCTGCATTCACCACCCGGCCCACCGTCTTGGCGACGCCGCCGTTCAGCCCCTCGGCCTCCAGCGAACGGCTGATGTCGCCGGCCAGGGTGATGCCCTTGCGGTCCTCGCGCGCGTCTTCCAGCCTTTCGGTCAGCGTCTCGCGCCGCCGGTCGGAAAGGCCGCCTTGTGCCAGTTCCGTCTCGATCTTCCTGATCCGCGCATCTGCCTTCGCCTCTTCCTTGCGCAGTTCCGCCGTCGCGCCCCTATCCATCATCGGCCCTTGGGGCTTGGCGGGGCCGTGATGGCTGGTGAGCGAGAAGATCGCGTACATCAGGAAGGCGGAGAAGAGGAACAGGGCGAAGGGCGAGACGAACTTCGCCCGCTCCCCGTGGATGTAGCGGCGCGTCAGCATGCCGGGCCGCAGCGCAAGCTCCGGCAAAGTCTTCCAGATCTTGCCCTCGAAATGCAGCACGCCGTGGGCGAGGTCATGGCCGATGGCGGCGAAGCTTCGGTGCAGATGGGCCGCCTGTCCGCACTGGCTGCAATAAGCGCCATGGACTTGCGCGCCGCAGTTTAGGCAGGCGCCATGCTCTGCGTGTGCGGACGCGGCCTCGCCATGGCCGGGCTCGACCGCCCGCGCCAGCATCGCTCCGGTGACGGCGTCTCCCGCCGCTTCGATTCCCCCAGTCATGTCACGGGATTACCAGCCCAGCAGGGCGCTTTCCAGCCCGTCATGCGGACGTGGAGGGGGCATCGTGTTGCTGGAATATCACGGCTGGCAATATTTCGACATGAAGCCGGACGTGCCCATCCGGATCGTCACGGTCCCGCCACAAATCCTGCCTAGCCGCGCGCCATCGATCCGAAGGCTGCCAGCGTCATGAGAGAGGCGCGACGCACAAGGCGGTCCGGATCGGACACATGTCTCATGCAAGGATTGACCTCGTGACCTTTTCGAAGACCGGCCGCGTGCTGCTGTTGTCCACCGCGCTTTGCGCCCTGTCCCTTCCTCTGGCCGCCCGCGCGCAGGACAGCGCGTCGGCCCCGGCGGCGGACGACCAATTGGGTGAGATCGTCGTCACCGCCGAGCGCCGTTCGGAAAACCTCCAGAAGGTGCCGGTGTCGGTCGGCGTCGTGCAGGGGGACCAGCTGCGCAATTTCACTGCCGGCGGCGGCGACATCCTCGAACTCGCCGCGCGCGTGCCCGGTCTCTATGCCGAAACGACGACCGGCCGCATCTTCCCGCGCTTCTACATTCGCGGCCTTGGCAACATCGACTTCTATCTCGGCGCGTCGCAGCCGGTGTCGATCATCCAGGACGATGTCGTACTCGAGCATGTGGTGCTGAAGTCCAACCCCGTGTTCGACGTCAACCAGGTCGAAGTGCTGCGCGGCCCGCAAGGCTCGCTGTTCGGCCGCAACACCACGGCCGGCATCATCAAGTTCGACACGATCCGCCCGTCGATGGACTGGCAGGGCCGCGCCCAGGCCAGCTATGGCAGCTACAATACCGTCACCTTTGACGGCGGCGTGGGCGGTCCGATCGTCGCCGACAAGCTCGCCTTCCGCGTGTCGGGGCTCTACCAGCGCCGCGACGACTGGGTCGACAACGTCTATTCCGGCCCCAGCGCCGACGGCACCAAGCCGGGCAAGGATGTGATGGGCGGCTTCGAGGAAAAGGATGCGCGGCTCCAGCTGCTGCTCCAGCCCAACGAAACGCTGTCGATGCTGACCAGCGTCCACGCTCGCGACTATGCCGGCACGTCGACGCTGTTCCACCGCGCTGCATTGAAGAAGGGGTCGAACGACGTGTCGGCCGAACCGCGCGGCGTCGTCGCCTATGACGAGGCGGACAACAATCCGCAGGCCTACAAGACCTATGGCGCGTCGGAGCATATCGCGATCGACATGGGGCCGGTCACGCTGACCTCGATCACCGCCTATGAAACCACCTCGGGCTACAGCCGGGGTGACACGGACGGTGGCGCGGCGGCGAACTTCCCGGTGAACGGCGTCGCCAACGGCTTTGGCCAGAGCCAGGGCCGGGTGCGCGATCTCGACCAGCTGACCCAGGAAGTCCGTCTCGCCAGCAACGGCAACGCGGCGTTCAAATGGCAGCTGGGCGGCATGTATTTCGACAGCCGCGACACCACGGACTTTTACCAGCGCGCCTATTTCCTGACCGGCGCGGCGAACAACCCGAACAACTGGGTACGCCTGCGCAACAAGAATGACAGCTGGGCCGTCTTCGGCCAGGCAAGCTATGCGCTGGCACCGGGCTTCACCATCACCGCCGGCGGCCGCTACACCAAGGACACGAAGGAAACGCGCCTCGTCCGCACAACCGCCAATGCGGCGGGCGTCGCTACTTATTCCGGCCGCCGCTACGTCAAGCTCACTGGCAAGGAACCGAGCTGGGACATCAGCGCCCTCTATGAAGTGAGCCCGGAAGTCAGCCTCTACGCCCGCGTGGCGCGGGGCTTCCGTGGCCCCACCATCCAGGGCCGCTCCGCCGTGTTCAACAGCGACTTCACCACTGCCGATTCGGAAACCATCATGTCCTATGAAGGCGGCGTGAAGACCAGCCTGTTCGACAACCGCCTGCGCTTCAACCTGACCGGCTTCGCCTGGCGGGTGAAGGACATCCAGCTGAACGGCAATGACGTGAACGGCAACGGCGTGCTGTTCAATGCTGACAAGGCCGACGCCTATGGCATGGAAGCCGATCTGGAGGCGCGCCCGGTCGAAAATCTGACGCTGTCGGCGGGCCTCAGCCTGCTCCATACGAAGATCAAGGACAAGAATGTCTATGCGCAGGTATGCATCCTGAACGGCGTGGTGGTCTGCACGGTCGAGGATCCGACGATCCGGGTGGGCG
>Ga0315899_10008681_pt1 | contig 10894 bp, 10 predicted proteins | sample LakEriMetagenome_2_FD_203518 | JGI IMG/M metagenome (GOLD analysis project Ga0315899, IMG submission 203518) | Freshwater fungal communities from buoy surface, Lake Erie, Ohio, United States - Buoy 4 MA112 | ecosystem: Environmental > Aquatic > Freshwater > Lake | place: USA: Lake Erie, Ohio...
CTCAAGAGCGCAGGCAGCAACGGCAGCCCCGAAGACGTCCGCCGCATCGCCGAAGCTCGCGCAATTGTCGAAGCCCTCGACCAGCTCGAGAACGAACCCGGCACCATCACCATCATCGGCGGCGACTACAACCTCGTCGGCTCGCGCACGCCGCTCGACGTGCTCATGACCAAATCCGACGTCGACGGCAGTGACAAAGCCTTCGCCGATGCCATGACGCTGGGCGACCGCACCTACACCACCTGGACCGAAGCCGGCAACCTCTTTGGCCCCGGCCGCCTCGACTGGCTGGTCTACAGCGACAGCACCGCCAATGCCGCGCGCTCGTTCGTGCTCGACTCATCGCGTCTGACCGACGACAGCCTGCAACGCGCAGGGCTAGAACTGACGGATACGGCGGAGGCGAGCGACCACCTGCCGGTCGTGGTCGACCTGCTTCGCACTCGCTGAGTCAACGTGAAACTGCCTGTAACCGTCCTTCGCTTACCGCCGAACAAGCGATCATGACGCGTCGCGTGTTCGTCATGCTCGTGCTTGCTGCCGGATGTGCCGGCTGGCTTGCCGCCCGTGCGACGAGTACGCGACACGCCGATGTCGACGCTGCTCGCGAGCCCGGGTATGACAGTTCCGCATCCGTCGCGCCTGCGCCCGGCGCCGTGCCGTCAGCAGTTGTGTCCGGCCAGTCGCCCTTGCCTGCACTCACGCAGCCGGTGCGGCCGCCAACGTTGACGGCAGCGCCAGTTTCACCTGCATGGACGCGCGCCCCTACCGAGTTTGCCGAAGCTCTGGTTGAGCGTACCGCTTCGGTCTCGAAAGCCCGGCCGGGCGTCGTAAAGCTCGATGTGCAATCGTCCGCGCGGGCTGTGCAGCCGCGGCCTGAGTCCCAGTTCGTGGTCGAGATGAGTTTCGACTCAACGCGCTCCACCATCACGCTCCAATTCGCGTTGAAACCTGCCGACATCGACCGCAACGGCGCGGTCAATACCGAAGACCTGCGCGAACTCATCACCGCCATCGAGCAAGGCAACTCCACGGCGGACGTCAACGGCGATGGCATCGTCGATGGCCGGGACATCGCCGATCTGCTCGCCCAGATAGGTGAAGAAGACCGGACCGAGCCGGGCTGACCTCTGTTCACCTCGCGAGCACTATCGAAATCCAAACAAATCGCACGACCCTTGGAAGGCCCGCGCTTTGCCCCTCCTCCTCCCAGCGCCTATATTTCTCCCCGCGGCCTTTGGGAAGAACCCGAAGGCCGCTTGTCACCTATGAACTGTCTTGCGTCGCGATGCCGATGGTGGTTGGGTCGCGACGGTGGAAACGCGAACGCCCGTTTGAAAGTGAGTTGAGTCATGGCGAAGAAGAAGTCGATGGCCCGTGAATTCGTGTGGCTGCAGTGCAGCGAAACGGGTGACCTGAACTACCGCTCGTCCGTCAACACCAAGGGCGGCATGCCCGAAGGTCTCAAGGACGGCCTGAGCAAGTACAGCCCCCGCCTGCGCAAGCACACGATCCACAAGGTCAAGCGCAAGTAAGCCATAGGCATTGGGGATCAGGCATTGGGCATTGGGGCCAAGGCATTCGCGGTCCCGCGCCTTCTGTCTTTCCCCTACTGCCCAATGCCTAGTCCCCAATGCCTTTCCCTACGCCGGTAGCTCAATTGGCAGAGCAGCGGATTCCAAATCCGCAGGTTGCGGGTTCGATTCCCTCCCGGCGTGCTTGACGGTTCTTCGCGGGGTCAGCGTTTCCGCTGATTTTCGTGCTCGAACCGGCGCCTTGCGGCATCTCAGTGTCTCAACACGCGGATGCGAATGTGGTTGAACCAGTATGGCCGAGCAGACTCTGACAGTTCGTGATGCCTCGGGCGGCGGCCAGCCTCCCTCCACGCCCGCTTCGCGCGATGCGAGCGACGAGGGCGGCTTTGGCATTTACAAGTGGGGTCGCGGCTACTGGGTGCGCGTGCTCACCGCCATCACCTTGGCCATGCTCTTTCTCGCCGGCGCCGGCTGGGCGTGGAAGAACCTCGCAACCGTGAGCCTGCCTGCCAAGGCCTACAAGGCCGAGATCGCCTTGCCCGCTGGTGCGACCATCGCGCCGGGCACGGCTGCCAGCTTCGTCAATGTGCTCGACGGCAAAGACTTCCCGGTCGGTTCGGGTGTGGTGGAAAGCATCAACCCCTCGCCCGACGGCAAGCGTGCGACCCTCACTGTCGGCCAGTTCCAAGCTGGTGACGGCGTGATGCGTGACGCCAAGCGCGTCGACATCGGCACGGGCGACAGCGCAGTCAAGGCCAACATCCAGCGCGAAAACAACGCGCTGACCAAAATTCCCGTCTTCAGCCCCACCTATCTGCAAGGCGGCGTCGCCGGCGCCATGATGCTGGTGGGCCTCATCGCGATCTACACCTACGTGGGCCGCAAGCCCTCGTCCGTTGACTTCCTCATCGCCACCGACGAGGAGATGCGCAAGGTCAACTGGTCCACGCGTAAGACGATCACCAACTCCACGCTGGTGGTCATCAGCGCCACGTTCCTCATCGCCGGGTTCATCTTCGTGTGGGACACCATTCTGAAGAAGGCCCTGATGGACTGGATCGTGGCGTGGTAATGCCAGGCTCGCACTGACGCGGGCTTGCAGCATCGTGGAACCGCCGGCCTGTTTGGCGGCGTTGCTTGAGAAGTCTGTTCTCAGTCTCGTGTTTGGGGTCGGTAGTCTCTGGTTTGGTTGTTTCCCGGCGCTGGGCGTGTGTTGTTCGCGTGCTTTCGCGAGCAAAGACACGCTCAACGCCGGTTATCACAAGGTTTGCGAGCGGTTTTTCGACTGGTTTTTCAACTGGGTTCTTTCAGCACGCGGGCCGCAGCCCGAGCTGGTTTTTCGGCGATAAACACGCCAAGTGAGGTTCGTCATGAGCGAGAAGCATTACGAAGAAGATCAAGCACCCGTCAAGGGCGAATCCGTCATTACCGGCAAGATCGCCGCCGATGACGTACTCACGCAGCCGGGCATGAACTGGTTCGTGCTCCGCGTGGCGAGCAACAAGGAAAGCAGCGTGCAGGCCACCCTGCTCCGCAAGGTCCAGATCGAAGGCATGACGCACCTGGTAGGCCGCATTTTGGTGCCCACCGAAAAGACCAAGAGCGTCAAGAACGGCAAGCAAAAGATCACCGAGAGCAAGCTCTACCCGGGCTATGTCTTCGTTGAAATGAAGCTCGAGCCCGACGGTCGCATCCCGCAAGACGTCTTCTTCCTGATCAAGGAAACGACGGGCGTGGGCGACTTCGTCGGCACCGCCGGCCGCCCCACCGCCATGAAGGAGCACGAGATCGAGAAGATGCTCCGCGACAGCCGCAAGCCCGAAGACGAGCCGGTCATCAAGCTCAGCTTCAGCAAGGGCGAGCACGTCATCATCAAGGAAGGCGCGTTCGCGACCTACGAAGGCACCGTCGACGAGATGTTCCCAGACAAGGGCATCATCCGCGTGCTGGTCACGATCTTCGGCCGCCAGGCTCCCATCGATATCGAAGAGTGGGCGGTCGGCAAGCCCGATCAGCAGTAAGACCTGATGGGCCGCCCCTCTGGGGCGGCCGGCAATCCTGCATCACGCGGAGCGCCATGAACAGAAGGCCACTCGATCTTCCCGACGTCATCGTCGACGGGCTCTCCGTGAGCCTCGATGATGGCTCATTGGTTCGCCTTGCCCCGTCACCCAAACGCTTCCTCACAGCCAAAGGGCTGGCAATGCGCCCCGATGTCGTCATGCGTCTGAAGCATCGCTACATCGGTCAGCTTCCGCTTCACTCGGGCCGAGTCGTGATGTGCTCGCCGACGGAGTTTGGATCAACCCAGTTTGGGCTGCCTCTGCACACGGAGGTTCCCTCAGGCCAAGCTGAAGTCTGGTCGATCAACGCCGAAACCGAAACTGAGTTCCGCGTCGCTTTCTGCGTGGTGCGATTCTCGTCGCAGTTGCCGGTCGACACGTGCCCGACAAAGTTCGTCCGCAGCCGCACCTCCGTCGCGCCCGGCAAGATCGCCACGTGCGTGACCGACTTTGGTGTTGTCGCCATCATGGACGCTGGTCAGATCGATGCATTCAGCGAAACCGTCCAAGACTACGATAAATCCGATCCCATGATCGAAATGTGTAGCGATCAATGCAAATCGCAAGGCGGTGCGATCCTTACCCCGGTACCCGGCGGCACGCTCGCCTGTTGGACCCCGGGCTTGGGAGATGGCGCCTACGACGCGTTCTGGCTGCTCGACACCCAAGCTAGGCCATGCATGCTCATCATTGACGGCGGACTCATCGGACCAGCCGCCGCGCCGGGATCGCCACTCGGCAAGTCTTTCGAGTACGTTCTCGACAAGGCGGCCCCGTCGCCCTTCCCCAAAAAGCGCCGCCCCTAACGCTGGCACGCCAGCCCCTCACACCGCCGCAATCGCCCCCGTATCGCCGCCGCTTCCGCGCATACCGAATCTCGTCCAGCGTTAGCTCACTCGCCACATCGCCCGCGTGCGCGGCGCACTCCCCAACAGTCCAACCCGCGCAATCAGCAGCCGCACGCGCTGCTCGCTTCTCTCCGTCATTTCGCGCGCGGGCGGCTTGTCCCGCTCTCCGTTCCCCGCTCCCCGTACCCTCCCCGCCATGATCACCCGCATCCGCGGCCATCTCGAATCCGTCCTTGGCACGCGGGCCATCGTCGTGCCAGCCGGAGAAGCCTTCGCCTACGAAGTGCTCGTGCCCGCCTTCGTGGGCCTCGCACTCGCGACCAAATCCGGCCAGACCATCACGCTGCACACGCTGCAGTACTTTGAAGGCCAGAACCAAGGCTCGTCGTTCATCCCGCGCCTCATCGGTTTCGAGAACGAATCACAGCGCGAGTTCTTCGAGCTCTTCACCACCGTCAACGGCATCGGCAACCGCAAAGCCCTCCGCGCCCTCGTCCACAAGCCCGGCGTGATCGCGCGCGCCATCGCCGAAAAGGACGCGAAGCTGCTCTCCACGCTGCCCGAAATCGGCAAGCGCATGGCCGAACGCGTGATCGCCGAACTCGATGGCAAGGTCGATGCCTTCCTCACGCCCGGCGAAAGCACAGGCGACCGCGGCGGCACCGGCGAAACCACCCCCCGCATCGAACTCAAACGCATGCAAACCGCCTTCACCGGCCCCGCCGAAGACGCCGTGCTCGCCCTGATCGCCCTGGGCCAAACCCGCAGCGAAGCCGAAGACAGCGTGAGCAAAACCCTCGCCCGCGCCGCGAAACAAGGCCGCACGCTGACAGCCGCCGACAAGATCGTGGAAGCAGTCTTTGGCGGGTAAGGCGTAAGTCGAGGGCACAGGCACGAGGCACGAAGTGCAGCATTGATGGACGGCCTTGCACGTGCCGTCGCGTGGTACGGCGTTTCAACACCCCGTGCTCTGCCATCCGCGGCAAGCGGCTCTTCTACGCCGCAAGGCCACACGCATCGAGCTTGAAGACCCAAGCCAGACATCGCCGCTGTCGCGATGTAACCCATCCGAGTGGGCAATGATATAGATATTAGTTTTACACGACGACATACTATACAATTGATCAACGGATATCATTATCCGTGAATCATCACGTGGGCCGATTCTGCAGTCTACGTGCTGCTTCACTGGGTCTGAGTGCCTGACAACGTCATGCACTCACGGTCCGGAAAGGTTCGTGATGCTCACCATCTTGAATCGTTGCGTGCTTGGGCTTCTCACCATCCTACTCCTCCATTGTGCAGCGCCCTCCGCGTTTGCGCAGTGCGAGCCGGATTGGCTCGCCCTCGCAAGCCAGCCCGGTGTCAACGCCCGTGTCCTCGCCATCGCCCCAACGTCTGACGGCGGGCTCATCGCGGGCGGAGACTTCACCTCGGCGGGCGGCAATCCGGCAAGCCGCGTGGCTCGCTGGGACGGCACGACCTGGTCACCGCTTGGATCAGGCGTCGCTGGCGCGATCAGTGAGGTCACCGCCATCACGATCGCTCCCAACGGTGATGTCATCGTCGGCGGTCTCTTCGACTCTGCAGGCGGCATCCCCGCGAAGAACATCGCTCGCTGGAACGGCACATCGTGGTCCGCGTTTGGCAGTGGACTCGCAAGCCAGTTCGGCGATGGCGTAACCAGCCTCGCGTTTCTGCCAAACGGCGATCTCATCGCAGGCGGCTGGTTTACGACACAGGCTGGTGCTGCCGCCAATCACATCGCGCGATGGAACGGCTCGACATGGTCGCCACTTGGTTCCGGCACCGATCAACCAGTCCTCGCTCTGCTCGCATTACCGAACAACGATGTCATCGCAGGCGGTTACTTTCGAATCGCGGGCGGCGAACTCGTCAACCGCATCGCTCGCTGGAACGGCTCGTCGTGGACGGCGATCGGCTTCGGCATGGATTCTGAAGTCACCACACTTGCGCTTCATCCCAACGGGGACATCATCGCTGGCGGCTACTTCGCCAACGCCGGCACGACCTTCGCGAACCACATCGCGCGATGGAACGGCACGTCGTGGGTCGCACTCGGTACGGGCACAGGCGAACCCGCGCCAGTCAACGCCATCGTCGTTCTCCCAGTCAGCGGCGACATCATCGCTGCCGGACGATTCACAACCGCAGGTGGTTCGCCCGCCAACCGCATCGCTCGCTGGAACGGCACAACCTGGACGCCCCTCAGCACAGGCACCGACAACACCATCTTCGCACTCGCGCTGCTCAACAACAGCAACCGCGATCTTGTCGCGGGCGGCTTCTTCTCAACCGCCGGACTCGTGACTGCCAATCACATCGCACGCTGGAACGGCGCTGCCTGGTCGAGCTTCAGCACCGAATTGAACAACACCGTCAGCACCATCGTCGCACTGCCCGACAGCAACTACGTGGTCGGCGGCAACTTCACCACCGCAGGCGGCGTTGCGGTCAATCACATCGCACGCTGGACAGGTTCTGCATGGTCAGCGCTTGGCTCAGGCCTCGGCGCGGCGCCCAGCGCCTTGCTCAGCATGCCCAACGGCGACATCATCGCCGCAGGCAACTTCACCACCGCAGGCGGCGTCGCGACCAATCGCATCGCTCGCTGGAACGGCGCGACATGGAGCACGCTGGGTGACGGACTCAACGGAACCGTCTTCGCGCTCGCGAAGCAGATCGGCTCGCCTGACATCTACGCGGGCGGTTCGTTCACCATCGCAGGCGGCGTTGCGGCCAACCGCATCGCGCGGTGGAACGGTTCGACATGGTCCAGCGTCGGCACGGGCATGAACGCGACAGTCACCTCGCTTGCCGCGGTCGCGAATGGTGAGATCGTGGCCGGTGGCGACTTCACAACCGCTGGCGGCGCGGGCGCGAATCACATCGCACGCTGGAACGGCGCGAACTGGTCGCCCCTGGGCACTGGCACCGACGGGCCCGTCTACACGCTTGCCATCACACCTTTCAGCAACTTGGTGGTGGGCGGCCTCTTCTCGACCGCCGATGGCATTCCCGCGAGCAACATCGCACGATTCAACGGCTCCTCATGGAGTGCCTACGGGCCCGGCATCAGCAGCCTCGTGACAGCATCGGCCATCTTGAACACCGGCGACGTCGTTGTCGGCGGCCTCATGCCCGCAGGGCTCACACAATGGAACGGCTCGGCGTGGATCTCACTGGGCACGGGCACCAGCGGCGATGTCTACACGCTCGCCACGCTGCCCAACGGTGATCTCGCCGTCGGAGGCGCGTTCCTGACCGCGGGCGGTCAAGCCTCGCGGTACTTTGGCATCTGGGGCCTGCCCCCCGCATGCCGATGCGACCCCATCGACTTCAACGGCAACGGCGTCTTCCCCGAAGACCAGGACGTCATCGACTTCTTCACCGTCCTCGCCGGCGGCCCCTGCAGCCCCGGCAACACCTGCAACGACATCGACTTCAACAACAACACCGTCTACCCCGAAGACCAGGATGTCATCGACTTCTTCAACGTGCTCGCCGGCGGCCAGTGCCCGTAACGACTTCTTCTCTCACACCTCCCACAACACCCAACGCAACGACTGCCCTAGCCCGACATGATGGTCAACGCCATCCGCATCACTTACGCCGTGCCAGGCCAGGAGTGATCACGGGAAGACCACAAACGTGACCACACACCGGCACGAACATACCTAGGCGACCTTCGCGGACGATCGTGATAGCTCACACATCACAATGCCTGTCCTATTCTGCATTGCATGTGGTGCCTGGGCATCGGATTGCTATTGGCGGTGCTGTTGGCTGTTGCTCTTCAGCGAAGCCAAGAAAAGCAACGCACGACCGAATCTCAACGTACCGCGGCGGCCCTGTCGCAGTTGTCGCCCCTTCCGCTCGAGTGGAACGGATGGTCGCTCGCTCAGCGAAAGAAATGGGTCGTGGAGAGAACGGCCGAATGGTGGCGGGTCGTTCGTCTGTTGTATCCACAGTTGCAAGGTGATGGCCCTTCGGTCACGTTCTCCGCGAGAATGTCACGGACGCAGGGCTACGCCAAAGTACAGACGGCCGAGATTCGCTACTCCGAGTTGGTGCTCAGCACGCGAACGCCCGTCGAGATCGATGAGCTGATCGCACACGAAGTCGCCCACTTGGTAACGTTCCAACTTGATCCGACCGCATCGGCACATGGTCCTCGCTGGAAGGCGGTGATGAAGACGATGGGACAGGTGCCCGCTCGCTTGGCTCGATGCGAAGGAGCGCACGACCAAGAACGAGAACTCGCATGGCGGGAGCAAAGCACGCAACCGTAGTTGGAACTCTTGACCGACCGCTGAAATCTCCAGTCAGTAACGGGTGCACGTCCATCAACACACGGTGGTACCGATGAACCGGACCGCGCCCGCTCCCTTCAGGGATGAAGGTGCCGGAGGAAGGGCTTCCCTTCCTCTGGCATCTGGAACATCCAAACGACGGGTGGCCGCATTTCCTTGGTGCATTATGTGCATGCCACGGGCTGCTAAGTTTGCCGTTGCCCGTTCGGCCTTGGCAGTGATAGGCGTGCACAAGGCCGTTGCCAGAGAGAACGAGGCCGTAGGCCGATGTAGTCATGGCGACTTGTTTGTGGGCTTGAGCCGAGCGTTCAGCGAATCAGCATGGGCAGCCGGATAGCCGGTGGTCTGTCGAACGAGTTCGGTCAATGCATGAAGTCGTGACGCCATCCTTGGGCCACCTGCCGATGAACCTGCGAACCTATTCTGTTGTTGATGGGGAACGCCGTCTACCAACTGAAGCGAATGAAGTCATGGTCATCGTACCTGAAGTTCATCGGCGATTACGTCACGCAGGACGCAACCACTCGACAGCGCGTGTACTTCAGAGGACATGCCGACGCTAAATGGCAGCTTCGCGCAACTGTTGACCGTGTAAGTGTGTTCAAGGATCGACACGCACGGGAACTCAATGTAATTGGTGCGTTGGGCGTGTTTAGGTCCGAGGCTTGTGCAATCAACGACACCCTTGCCGACATGGACAATGACCCATTAGAGCAGCTGGCACGACACCACGGATTCCCTACGCGGCTGTTGGACTGGACGCAATCACCCTATGTTGCCGCGTTCTTCGCGTTTGACGAGTTGCGACTTTTCGAAAAGAAAAAGCGACCAAAGCACGTGGCGATCTGGGTGCTCTCAGCGCAAGGGATTAGCGATGACGTACTCGATGATGTTGAAATTGTCTCCGCGTCGTTTGTGGGCAATCGACGGGCATACTCGCAGAGGTCCGTCTTCACACGGCTAAAGTCGAATGACCGAGATCTGGAGATCATCGTGCCGGAGGCGCTTACGAAGGTTGTGCTCCCATCAAGCCTCTACCTCAGCGTTATGACGCATCTGGACGAGATGAACATCAACAGTGCAGCAATGTTTCCTGACCTCGACGGCGTGGCACGCGCTGTTGCCCGTCGTCGATTCGAGTTCACATGAACGACTCTCGCGGTCCATTTCGTCCAGCGTTGCAGAGCGAAGACGACGCTCAGTTGGTCACCGCATATGTGGCCGTGGGCATGCCAGTGGATGCCCTTCCTTATACACCCGAGTTTGACCATCTCATGCAGATGGTCGGACGAAGTGACAAGCGCGCGGTGTTCCAGCGGCTTCTTCTGTTGCGAAAATCGGGCCAGCTTCCACATGCGGTTCGTAAACCGACCCCGATAGAGTCACCGTTCAATGAGATCGAGATCGAGTCGCTCCATGCCGCAGTCGCGGATGTCCTCGGGAGCACTGGGCTACGCGATCGACTGCCATATTCACCGGAGTTTGACAGAATACTCACACAAGCACAGTCACTGATCGGTGTCGAGGCGACGCCACTTCAGGTGTGGCGAGCGATTTCGACGCGAGCGCGATGGGGTGGCACTATCGCTTGCCCGCCCATTCCACTCGCATTGAAACGCAGATCCGAGTTGCGTGATGAACTCGACAAATACTTATCTCACGATGTCGAGACCCCACTCGAAGCGATATACAACCACGTGCTTGCAACATTTGGGCCGTCGGATTGTCAACCCGATGTTCTCTGCCCCCACTATTCGGCACCACATCCAGAATACCGACATCTGGTACGACATGCGCTGCGGGACGGCAAAGACGATGGTCGCTATGAGAACCCCCGACGTGGCTATTGGAAGCTCGTGAAGTAGGCCGTTGGCACCACTTGCCCCATCCATCGTCTGGGCAGGTGGCACACCTTCATCCTCCCGCCGCCCTCGTCTCCGTGCCAAGGGCTTCCGCCTCTGCAACTGCCCGTGTGACTTCGCGCCCCACCAGTTCGCACACCTGATCCACCCAACCCAGCCCGGCACCCACCACACAACCGCGCCGCGCACAACGACTGCCCACACAGCACACTTCGTGCGCGCGCCGCAGCAGAAATCCCAACCTCGCGGCCA
>Ga0315899_10008683_pt1 | contig 10892 bp, 4 predicted proteins | sample LakEriMetagenome_2_FD_203518 | JGI IMG/M metagenome (GOLD analysis project Ga0315899, IMG submission 203518) | Freshwater fungal communities from buoy surface, Lake Erie, Ohio, United States - Buoy 4 MA112 | ecosystem: Environmental > Aquatic > Freshwater > Lake | place: USA: Lake Erie, Ohio...
GATCATCGATCAAGTCGAGGGGCTAGAGCCACTTCGGATATCCGTGGACCTGGGATTGCGCTTTTCGCTTCATAACAACGCGCCCGGGAAACTGCTCCTTGCGTATTCACCCGTAGAGCAACGGAACGCCTTGTTGGCGAGGATCAAGCTTCCTCCCACCACGTCTCGTACCATCACGACCAAGAGCGAACTGCTCGCAGAATGCAACCGTATCCTCGAGTGTGGCTATTCTTTCGATTTCGCCGAATCAGATGAAGGAATCCATTGCGTCGCTGCACCCATTTTCGATGCAAACGAAACAGTCGTCGCCGCCCTTTGGGTTTCTGGCCCCGCAAAGCGTTTGCCAAAAAGCAAGTTCCGTGAGTTGGGAGCCCAGGTCAGCGCTACTTCCAGTCGCATCTCGCGCACGATCGGAGGCTTAGGATGAATCGCATTCGTCTCGTCGTGTTGATGGTTATCGGTTTCGCTTTGCTCTCGGATCGTGATGGGTCTGCACAGCCACCGGACACGTCACCTTCCAGGGAGGATTCGATCGCGAGGGTTCGGGAGTTGGTGGCCAAGTACTGCATCGATTGCCATGATGCGGCCTCGAAGGCAGGGGGACTCGACCTGAATCAGCTGCTAAGCCGAGATGGTTTTGATGGAACTCTAGTCTTTGAGAATGTTATCACGCATCGAATGCCCCCGAGCGATGCGGAGCAACCGACTGCTTCCGAGCGTCGAGAGCTCCTAAATGGTCTATCTGTTGCGTCCCTCCATGCAACCATCAAACCCTATCGGCGTATCAGTCGCTATGAATTCAATCAAAGCGCCAATGACCTTCTCGGGATACAAATGGATCTTTCCGGCGAGATTCCGGAAGACCGAGGTACAAATGTTTTCGACTCGGATCGAAGGATCATGCTTTCCAAAGAGCAAATGGGCGCTTACTTCGCCGCAGCCGACGAATTGCTCGAATTTGCCTTGCCCGAAAATGGATTTCCCGCCGAACAATCATGGACCACGAGCACGATCCAGGACAGCCATGAAACTTACAACATCTATGTGCGAGATTACCAGGAAGGGCGTTTATTCTCATGGACGCGTGCGAACAATGGGAATAGCTATTCCTATTTCTATGATCACTTTGAGCCGCCGGTAAAAGGCTGGTACGACTTGACGTTTGATGCCGCGAAAGTTGGCGACTTCGAAGAGGATGTTAGCGTTCTGGTCTATGCAGGGAAGTATTATTACGCGGACGATCGCCCGCAGCCACAGCGTTTGCTAGGGGTACTATCGCTCGGCAATAGGGAATTGCAGCCATACAAGATCCGAGGCTTTCTGTACCCGGGGGAAAACGTCTCGGTACATTGCTATTCGCGGCATACATGGCGTCAACAAGGCGGCAATGAAGGAGCGTACATCAAGCAACTCAATATCCGTGGACCAACGGTCGATGCGTGGCCACCAGCGACGTATCGCAAGCTTTTCGACGGTGTTCCGTTGAATATCCCTGAGCGTGCCACTCATACCCACCAATCATCGGTGACGGCCTTGCAACAGATCGGCGGCCGAGTCACCGTGAGTAGCTTTCAAGTGGGGATGGAAAAAGAAAAGATGCTGGATCGCTCCAGCAAGACCTTTTGGCATACACGTTTCACACCCGACGTCGCGGCACCGCCTCACTACGTCATCCTAGAGAACCCAACGCAACAAGAGATTTTGGGGCTGTTGTACACGACATGGTCGGGTGGGAACGGCAATGGGCAAGTCAAAAAGTACGAAGTATCTCTGTCGGACGATGGTGTGCGTTGGGAGGAGCCGATCCAGCAAGGAAGTTTGGAGGTCATGCATGCAGCCGAACAGGAGATTTGGTTCCCGGAAAAAACGCGCAAGCCGTTTCTGCGGTTTCTGGTCAGGGAGGCTGTCGAACTCGATGGCAAGTCATTGGCGTCGATCGGTGGCTTGGACGTGATTTTGGAAACCTCAGCGAATGCAGCGCTGAGCGTCCCTGCTCCGCAAAAGATTTCCGTTGGCTCGGACTCAATACAAGATTTGCAGCAAGTCGTTCGACGTTTTGCCAACCAAGCGTTTTCCTCTGAGTTGTCCGAAGCCGAACTGGCTCCTTATTACGCGGTCAGTCTGGACTCTTTCCGCGAAGAAGGCGATTTTGAAAACGCCGCACGACAGGGATTTAAGGCAATCCTTTGTTCTCATCGATTTCTGCTGGCTCCAGGTTCGTATCGGAACGATTCGTTTCGTATAGCCGCGAGTTTGGCCCGTTGCTTGTGGCTTTCGGTGCCAGATCCCCAATTAATGGCTTTAGCCGCAACGGACGATCTCCGTGGGGAGTCCATGTCAGCCGAAATCGACCGCATGCTGCGCGATCCTCGGGCTCGTCGTATGATCCACTCGTTTTGCGATCAGTGGCTGAATCTTAGATCCTTTAACAAGGTGTCCCCGTCTCTGAAACTCTACCCAGAGTACAATGACTTGTTGAACTTTTACCTTCCGCAGGAGACCGAGGATTTCCTGTTTCACCTCATTCAAGAGAACTCACCGGCTACCGATTTGATCGATTCCGATTTTTCCATGTTGAACCAAAGGTTGGCGCAGCATTACGGGATCGATGGGGTGATTGGTGAGGAAATGCGAAAAATAAAGTTGCCATTGGATAGCCCTCGCGGCGGACTGCTCACCATGGGAAGTGTTCTCAAGGTTACCTCCGATGGTTTTCAAACATCTCCTATTCTGCGCGGGGCGTGGGTTTCCAAGAACATTGCTGGAAACACGTTATCGCCCCCCCCTGAAAGTGTAAAAGCGATTGAGCCCAACGCCCACAAAGCAACGACGCTCAAGGAGCAAATCGAGGAACACAAAAACAACGAGACCTGTTTCGCATGCCACAAAAGCATCGACCCTTATGGATTTGCTCTCGAAAGCTTCGATGCTACGGGAGCATTTCGTTCCAAGTATCGAGTGGAAGTACCGCATCAGGGTACGTTTTTGTACCGACTTGAAGGTTACTTCGATTGGGGTGGCGAGGTGGATCCATCAGGCGAGGTGGGGGACTCTCAGTTCGAGGATATAAACGGGCTCAAGAAACTCCTGATCTCCGACCATAAAAAAGTCGCCTACAATTTCGTAAAGAAATTCTTCGAGTACGCTAATGGTTACGAACCGACGCTCCAACAACGAATCGATCTGTACAGTATGATCGCCGACTCTCCCGAAGATTGCCGATTGAAGGACTTGATCACCAAGGTCATCATGGTTTCATTCGGAGAAGAAAAGCTAAAGGGGACGGCTGGTGATGTACCAGCTAACCATGGAGACGCGAAGCGGAGGATCCAGCCATGAGTCATGAACGTCTGTGGTCGCTACCATTATTCGATCAGGAGGCCAAGGCACTTCGATCGGCGAACACATCGCACGTGGCCAGTTCGGCTCGGCGATCGTTTTTGAAATTCGGTGCAGCCCTTCCGTTAGCTTTGCACTCGCTTTCGCTCAGGGCTGAAGAAAAGTCGAAGAGTCCCCCGCGGCGTGTATTGTTCATCTGCAATTCGCTGGGCTTCCATGCTCCCTACTTTTTTCCGAGGGCTTCAGGGGATTTGGGGACATCGGAATATTTGAAAGGGATGGTAGCGTCGGAGAAGATGACGGTCTTCGGCAATTTCTATCATCCCGGGATGGCAACCAGTAACCATGATTCTGAAAAATCGTTTTTGACGGGGACCCCTAACCCGGAAGCATCTCAATTCATCAATGGGATTTCGCTCGACCAGTTGCTCGCCCGAGAGATCGGTTCGGAAACGCGTTTCCCGTTCCTTAGCTTCAGTATTTACAACCGTGGTTGGGGATGCAGTTGGAATGATCGAGGTGTTGCCATTCCGCCGATGCACGACGAGGAGCAGATTTTTGATCTGTTGTTTGGTGAAGATGATATCCGTGCCAAGCAGCGGCAGCTTGCGAATGATACCAGAGTCCTCGAATGCCTAAGGCGTGATCTGGCAGCGATGCGCTCTTCGGGTGACGATCCGGCCAAACTCGACATGTACCGTACGGTAATTCGAGAGTTGGAGGCTCAGTTAGAGCATGAGATGTATTGGTTGAATGCGAAGAAGCCCGTTGTCGAACGGTCGTTGAGTTCAGATCGTGAATTCGAGTTCTCCGCCAAAGTACACAACATGTTCGAACTGGCAAAATTGGCATTTCGTAACGACTCAACACGGGTGATTACTTTTTCCATGGATTGGATCTACGGCGCCATCAAGGTTCCAGGGGCGACGGGTGGTTGGCATACCCTCTCGCATCACGGAGGCAATCCCGAGGTTCTCAACAGTCTCAGTTGTGTAGAACGGGACATCCTCAAGCACTTCAATCAGTTCCTTTCCGAGATGGATCGAATCCCGGAGGGAGACGGAACCTTGCTCGATCATACGACGGTGGTCCTGGGAAGTAACTTTGGGAACTCGTCCGATCATACCTGCAACAACCTTCCGATCCTCGTTGCAGGGGGTGGGTACAAGCACCAAGGGCATCAGGTACTCGACCAGCCAACACCGTTGTGCAATCTCTATTTAGAATTGTTGCATCACCACAACATGGATGTGGGTAAATTCGGTAGCAGTCATAAGGACATGCGACTGCTTTGAGTCGGCCACTGCTCGAAAATCATCAATCAATAAAAACGTTCTTGGATTGCCCACTCCCATGCGAAACCAGTTTGTTTGTTGCTTAGTGCTATTCCTGGCTGGCTGTGCGAGTGTGGCCCCCGGGGAGGAATTGTCATTCAGTCGCGATGTTCGTCCAATCCTTTCGGACATGTGTTTTTCATGCCATGGTCCGGATGACAAAGGTCGGAAAGGGGAACTGCTACTCAGCGAGTCTGAGGGAGCGATCAAGGGCGGGGAATCTGGTGAACCTGCGATCGTTCCTGGGAAGCCGGCATTGAGCGAGTTGATGAATCGTATTCGTTCCGAGGACCCGGACCTGCGCATGCCTCCGCCTCATACGAAGAAATCGCCATCACCAGAACAGATCCAAATTTTAGAGAAGTGGATCGCTGAGGGGGCCAAGTACGAGAAGCATTGGGCATTTGAGGCCCCCGTAATGCCGACGATTCCACCTTCGGAGTCGCCGAATCCCATCGATGCGTTTGTCGGAGCCACCCTCGCGCAGCGAGCTCTCGCTCCATCGCCGGAAGCGGACAAGGCGACATTGTTTCGTCGGGTTAGTTTCGATCTTATCGGATTGCCACCGACCCCCGAAGAGTTAGCGATGTATTTGGCGGATGATTCCCCTAATGCCTACGAGAGAGCCGTGGATCGTTTGCTCGATTCACCGCAATACGGAGAGCGTTGGGCGAGAAAGTGGCTCGATTTGGCGCGCTATGCAGACACCAATGGGTATGAGAAAGACCGACAGCGAACGATCTGGCCTTACCGCGATTGGGTGATCAAGGCGCTCAACAAAGACATGCCGTTTGATCAGTTCACGATCGAACAGATCGCTGGAGATCTGCTGCCCGACGCGACGATCGAACAGCGAGTCGCAACTGGTTTTCATCGAAACACGATGCTCAATGAAGAGGGTGGTATCGATCCGCTGGAGTTCCGTTTCAATGCCATGGTGGATCGGGTGGCAACCACTGGCGCGGCATGGCTCGGTCTTACTTTGCAATGCTGCCAGTGCCACAGCCACAAATACGATCCTATTCCACATCGAGAGTATTACTCGATGATGGCCTTTTTGAACAATGCGGACGAACCGGATATGGAGTTACCTAATCAGGAACAGGAACGGGAAGCGGAATCTCGGCGGGTTCGAGCGGATGAGTTGGTGGCGTCCCTACCTCTCAAATGGCCAGTCGAAGAACCATCGATTGTATGGACGGTACCCGCTGTATCGGTTTCTACGGATCCATCGGAAAGGACCCGTATTCTCGATGATGGTTCGGTGCTGTTCCCTCCATCCGGGCCTGCTTCGAGCAACATCGAAATCAAGTTGCCCGACCTTCGAGGAAAGTTCACCCACATGCGCATCGAAGCGTTGACAGATGATTCATTGCCCGGACGAGGACCGGGGCGAACGCCGCATGCCAACTTTGTACTCAGCGAAGTGGAAGTTCGCAGCAACGGTCATAAGATCAAGCTTTCGAGCGGCATCGCGAATGTTGAGCAAGAGGGATATTCCGCGGCAGCGGCGATCGATGGAAGGAACGAAACGGGGTGGGCCGTGCATGCCAACGGTAAGGATATCCACAGCGATAAATCCTTAACCATATCCTTTGACGCGATCTTGGATGCGACCGGTGATACCGCGGTACTGTTGCGTCAGCAACATGGTTCGCATCACACCATAGGTCGTCTCAAAATCAGTTTCGGGACCGCCGATACGGACCCTGCGGAACTTGAGGAGCGACGGCGTGAATCTCTCGAAAGGGCGTTTGCGGGTTGGCTCGACCAACAAAAAGCGGCGACTGCAAGGTGGCAGGTGGTGGTACCTGTGAAGGCAACCTCCAATCTTCCACTCTTAACCGTTCAACCCGATTCGTCGATCTTCGTTTCTGGCGACATCACGAAAGCGGACACGTACCATCTGGACCTCGGCAAGCCCATCGGCGCGATTACAGCGATTCGATTGGAGGCGTTACCGGATCCACGCTTGCCCGGTCGTGGCCCTGGAATGGCGTACTACGAAGGGCCCAAGGGGGATTTCTTGATGGGCGAGTTTCAGCTCACCGCAGATGGCGAACGGGTAAAGATTGCATCGGCGAGCCAGAGTTACGCCAAAAACAATTTTGGCTCACAGGCGGAAGCGAGTTATGCGATCGATGGTGATCCAGAGACCGGGTGGAGTTGTGCGCAAGGTCAAGGCCGTGCTCATGAGGCGGTATTTCGATTGGAGAAGCCTCTAACCGCGTCCGACCTGCAACTAACCATGATGTTCGGCAGGCATTACGCATGCTCCTTGGGTCGTTTCCGTATTTCCGTAACGACAGATTCAGGTGAAATACGGGCCAGCGAGGTGGCGTCCGAGGTTCAAGGGTTGCTGCACAAAGCAGATCGAACGGACCTGGAAACTCAGCGTTTGAAAAATGAATTCTTGCTGCATGCTCCGGAGCTTGCAGCCTATCGGGCTGAGATCAAAGAGTGGCAACGGCCCCCGGCATTTCTAACATCATTGGTACTTCAGGAACGCCCTGCCGAAAATCCGCGAGCAACCTACATCCATCATCGTGGGGAGTGGACGCAACCTACGGACGCCGTTGAACCAGCAGTGCTTGCCGTCCTAAATCCAATGCCAAATGGAGTTGCGCGGAACCGGCTCAATTTTGCGAAATGGCTCGTCAGCCGCGCAAACCCGCTAACCTCGCGCGTGGTGGTCAATCGAGCGTGGGCTACGTTCTTTGGGCGCGGGATTGTGAAGACACAAGAGGATTTCGGTTTTCAGGGAAGTCCGCCGTCCCACCCTCAGCTTCTGGACTGGTTAGCCCTTCGCTTTATGGATGATGGATGGTCTTTTAAGAAGCTTCATCGCCTAATTGTGACCAGCAAAACCTACAAGCAATCCAGTGGTTCGAACGCAATCGGCGAGGAAATGGATCCTGACAATGTGCTGCTTTGGAGAGGACCGAGGTTGAGGCTCGATGCGGAAGAAGTACGCGATGCGGCTCTGCGTTCGGCAGGAATCTTATCAGAGAAAATGTATGGCCCCAGTGTGTTCCCACCGCAGCCGCCGAGTGTAACCACCGAAGGAACGTATGGAGCGATGACATGGGCCACGAGCAGTGGAGAAGATCGTCACCGTCGAAGCCTCTATACATTCACCAAGCGCACGGCACCGTTTGCATTTGGAAATACGTTTGACGCTCCATCCGGTGAAGCATGCATCGTTCGCCGCGACCGATCGAATACGCCTCTACAAGCACTAACCATGCTCAACGACGTCACCATCATGGAATCCGCTCAGGCCTTAGGGAATCGATTAGCTAAGTCCGATGGAACCATCGAACAGCGGATTACCGAGGCATTTGTGCGTTGCTTTTCGCGCTCCCCAGATCCTGTCGAGGTGGCAGCAGTACTCGCCTTTTTCAAAAAGCAGGAGCAGCGATTTGCGGCGGCACCCGAATCCGCTCCATCGCTTGCAGGAGCCAGCCCCGCCGAAACCGTGGTGGTCCGAGCAGCCTGGACTGCGTTAGCCCGTGCATTGATGAATATGGACGAGTTCGTCACCAAAAGGTAATCAGCTTTATGGACCAGATACAACGAAATAATCTTGAAGTGACCCGCCGCCATTTTTTACGTGATTGCGGCGTTGGGGTTGGAAAGATGGCATTGGCCGGATTGCTCTCCGAAGAACTGTGCGCACAACCGCCTGGGACCTACGTGGATCCGCTGGCACCTCGTCCGTCTCATTTTCCTGGTAAAGCAAAAGCGGTTATTCATTTGTTCATGGCGGGTGCTCCAAGCCATCTTGAGCTATTCGATTTCAAGCCTGCTCTTTCCGAGATGGATGGCAAGCCGTTGCCTGCATCGGTGACCGAAGGCCAACGATTAGCGTTTATACGCTCCGATGCGGCGGTGATGGGGCCGCAGTTCAAATTTGCAAAGCATGGCCAATCGGGGATGGAGATATCGGAGGCATTGCCGTACCTATCCAAGATTGTCGACGATATTTGCTTGGTCCGTTCGTGCCACACCGATCAGTTCAATCATGCTCCGGCGCAAACCTTTTTCCAAACGGGATTCGCTGTGCCAGGGAGGCCCAGTTTTGGGTCGTGGGTCACGTACGGGTTGGGTTGTGTAACGAAAGACCTTCCAGCCTTTGTGGTACTCAGTACCGGCAGCGGAATTAGTGGCGGAAGCGGCCTGTGGTCGAGTGGTTTTCTACCGAGCATCTATACCGGAGTTCGATTTCGCAATCAGGGCGATCCGATTTTGAATGTTTCGAATCCCGCTGGAGTCGATGCATCCTTGCAAAGGGATACGATCGACCTAGTGAGCGAATTGAGTCGCAAGCGTTTCGATGAGACCGGAGATACCGAGATTTCAACGCGACTCGCCAATTATGAAATGGCCTTTCGAATGCAAACTTCGGCTCCCGAATTGATGGACTTAAGAGGGGAGAGCAAGGAAACATTGGAGCTGTACGGATGTGATCCTGCGGTCCCATCGTTCGCGCGAGCATGCTTATTAGCGCGCCGAATGATCGAACGCGGGGTGCGTTTTGTGAATATTTTCCATGAAGGGTGGGATGCGCATAGCGATGTGGTAGGAAATCACCGTGGCAACTGCAAAACGACCGACCAAGCCAGCGCGGCTTTGATTATCGATTTGAAAAATCGAGGGTTGCTCGATGAGACGCTCGTAGTCTGGGGTGGAGAGTTCGGGAGAACCCCAATGGTGGAGAGCAATGCGGCGTTGGGGCGTTCACGCGGTAGGGATCACCATCCTAAAGCGTACAGCATGTGGATGGCGGGGGGCGGTATTCGATCCGGCTGGACGCATGGAACGACGGATGAACTAGGCTACAACATTGTTCAAGATCCCGTACACGTCCACGATATCCAAGCAACGCTACTTCATTGCCTCGGTTTTGATCACGAGCGACTTACTTATCGAGCGCAAGGCCGAGACTATCGACTGACTGATGTTCATGGTCACGTTGTCAAATCGATTCTTTCTTGATTTCTCGTGCGACCACGAACCTATCCCACTACCGAGAAAAATGAAATGCATCGCTTAGGTTCCGAATCCATACCAGCCCTCTCTGGTTTGATTTTGCTGCTCGCTTCATGCGTTGCCCCATTATTCGCCGAAGACGTGCGCGGAATGAATTTTTACGTTTCGCCTACAGGGAACGATAAGAACTCAGGATCCAAGGCGGAACCGTTTGCCACGCTTGGTGCCGCGCAGCGCACCGTGCGCCAGGTCGCAGGTCGAGAACCAGTCACAGTTTGGTTGAGCGAGGGGACTTACTATCTACCAGAGACCCTGAAATTCACTGCCGAAGATTCAGGTTCAGAGACGGGGCCAATTGTCTTTGCTGCGATGCCAGGCGAGAGACCAATTATCAGTGGCGGGATGCGACTGACTCTGGAGTGGAAGCCATCGCGCGATGGCATCTACGAAGCGAAAACGCCTGCCGGATTGACGATGGATCAAATGTTTGTCGATGGAGATCGGCAACACATGGCGCGTTATCCCAACTATGATCCGACAGCGCGACAGTTCAATGGATCCGCAGCGGATGCGATTTCACCTGAACGCGTCGCGCGGTGGCGAGAGAACGCTGCGGGCGGTTATATCCATGCCATGCACACAGCTCTCTGGGGCGATATGCATTGGCGAATCCTGAGCAGGAAGCCCGATAACACGCTCGAAATGGAAGGTGGTTGGCAAAACAATCGCCCCAGTCCGATGCATCCCGATTTCCGTTTTGTCGAGAACATACGCGAAGAACTCGATGCACCGGGGGAATGGTTTCATGATACCCAAACAGGCGTACTGTACTTTTACCCACCCACCGGCATGGATTTGAAGTCCGCGACGGTCGAGGTCGTTCGACTTCGACACTTGATTGAATGGAATGGATCATCCCACAATCCCGTCCGGTTTATCAATTTTCGCGGAATCACATTCAAGCATACCACTCGGACGTTCATGGAGAACCGCGAGCCGTTATTGCGTTCCGACTGGACCACTTATCGCGGCGGAGCCTTGACGTTCAACGGCGCCGAAGACTCCTCCATTGACGACTGTGATTTTGATCAACTCGGTGGTAACACAGTCTTCGTCAACAATTACAACCGACGCATTGCGGTGCGAGGATGCTTGATCCGCGAAAGTGGTGCTAATGGGGTCGCTTTTGTCGGAGATCCGAAAGCCGTTCGAAATCCGCTCTATAAC
>Ga0315899_10008684_pt1 | contig 10891 bp, 10 predicted proteins | sample LakEriMetagenome_2_FD_203518 | JGI IMG/M metagenome (GOLD analysis project Ga0315899, IMG submission 203518) | Freshwater fungal communities from buoy surface, Lake Erie, Ohio, United States - Buoy 4 MA112 | ecosystem: Environmental > Aquatic > Freshwater > Lake | place: USA: Lake Erie, Ohio...
TTGGTGCAGTCACTCCAAAGTGCTGCATTTCAGCGAACATGAAATGGATGCCGAGGTTGGAATTGGCTTAGCCGGTTTCAGTCAAGTGTTTGTCACTCACAATACACACGTTGAAAATCACGAGGTTCGTATGAAATTGGTCAAAGGGCCATTTTCTAAATTAGACGGTACTTGGACCTTTGACCCTGTGGGTGACAATTCTCAGCGGGCTTGCAAGATCACTCTGTCTCTCGAATATGGTTTTGCAAGTGCCAGTTTGGCGGCTGTGGTGGGCCCCGTCTTTGACAAAATAGCCGCCAGCTTGGTAGATGCCTTTGTCAAGCGCGCTGAACAAGTCTACGGTGCTGAAAGCGCATGATGCAAATTCAATGTCTTTTCAGTCCTGCACCCAGACAGTTGATTGAGGTCTCCTTGACCTTGCCACATGGGTGTATGGTTCACGAAGCAGTTGAGTCTTTGAAAATGTGTCCAGAATTACAGTCCCATCTGAAAGTTCTTGAATTGGCGCTGGAAGACGAACGAGCACGAGGCATTTGGGGTCGAAAGGTTGCACTGACTGAAGCTCTGAAGTCCGGCGATCGTTTAGAAATTTACCGGCCCCTTTTGGTAGATCCCAAAATGGCTCGAAAAATGCGTTTTAAAGGCCAGGGAAAGGGCAGGACGGGTCTTTTTGCAAGACGCAGAATTGGGTCTGTGGCGGGTTATTGAAGCTGTTTGAGGGAAGATCATCCTTGCATTGACGAGGGTACAATCCTTTTTTTGGAGCCACCCCTTATGCGACTGCTCGGTAAAGCCCTCACCTTCGATGATGTGTTGTTGGTACCAGCCTACTCTCAAGTCCTGCCCAAGGACACCTCACTTTCTACGCAATTCACCCGCAAACTTCAATTGAATTTGCCATTGGTCTCTGCGGCCATGGACACCGTCACAGAATCGCGTTTGGCTATTGCTATTGCCCAAGAAGGCGGTATTGGCATCGTTCATAAAAACCTCACGCCCCAAGAGCAAGCTGCGCAAGTGGCCAAAGTCAAACGCTATGAATCTGGCGTGTTGCGCGACCCTGTGGTCATCACGCCCGACACCAAAGTGCGGCAAGTGATGGCTTTGTCGGATGAATTGGGTGTTTCAGGTTTTCCAGTTTGCGATGGTGGCAAAGTGGTTGGCATTGTGACTGGCCGCGACATGCGCTTTGAAACACGTTATGACCAGCCAGTGAGCGCGATCATGACTACCCGCGAGCGTTTGATTACAGTGCCTGAAGGCACCACCCCTGAAGAAGCAAAAGCGCTACTGAACAAATACAAATTAGAACGCCTCTTGGTGGTCAATGCTGACTTCGAACTTAAAGGTTTGATCACCGTTAAGGACATCACCAAGCAACTGAATTTTCCACTGGCAGCTCGCGATGCGAGGGGTCGTTTGTTGGTGGGTGCTGCAGTGGGTGTCGGCGATGGGACAGAGGAGCGTGTAGAAGCTTTGGTCAAAGCGGGTGTCGATGCTATTGTGGTGGACACAGCGCACGGACACAGTCATGGCGTGATTGAGAGGGTGCGCTGGGTTAAGAAATACTATCCCCAGATTGAGGTCATCGGTGGCAATATTGCCACAGGTGCGGCAGCTTTGGCGCTGGTTGAAGCCGGCGCCGATGCTGTGAAAGTCGGCATTGGCCCAGGCTCAATTTGCACCACGCGTATTGTGGCGGGGGTGGGCGTGCCGCAAGTCATGGCCATTGATAATGTGGCCACAGCACTTCAGGGCACGGGCGTGCCCCTGATCGCAGATGGCGGCATTCGTTACAGCGGCGATATTGCCAAAGCCATCGCAGCAGGTGCCAACACAGTCATGATGGGCGGCATGTTTGCGGGCACTGAAGAAGCACCAGGCGAAATTATTTTGTACCAAGGTCGTAGCTATAAAAGTTACCGCGGCATGGGTAGCATTGGTGCCATGCAGCAAGGCAGTGCAGACCGGTATTTTCAAGAATCAAGCACCGGCAATCCCAATGCTGACAAATTGGTACCGGAAGGCATTGAGGGCCGCGTCCCCTACAAAGGCTCAGTGGTGGCCATCTTGTTCCAAATGGCTGGCGGTTTGCGAGCTAGCATGGGATATTGTGGATGCCCCACCATTGAAGACATGCGCAGTAAGGCTGAGTTCGTTGAAATTACCGCGGCTGGCATTCGTGAAAGTCATGTGCACGATGTGCAAATTACCAAAGAAGCCCCTAACTACCGCGCTGATTAATTCGGCCCATCGCTTTGTTTCAAACTATTTTTTGACATTGAACCTTCCATGCAGCATTCCAAAATTCTGATCCTCGACTTCGGCTCACAAGTGACGCAACTCATTGCACGCCGAGTTCGTGAAGCACATGTGTTTTGTGAAGTGCATCCATGCGATGTCACCAGCGACTGGGTGCGCGATTACGCCAAAGACGGCACGCTCAAGGGCATCATCTTGTCAGGTTCGCACGCCAGTGTTTATGAGGTTGACGATCGTGCGCCCGATGCTGTTTTTGAATTAGGTATTCCTGTTTTGGGAATTTGCTATGGCATGCAAACCATGGCGGAACAATTGGGTGGCAAAGTCGAGGCGGGCACCACACGCGAATTTGGTTATGCTGAAGTGCGTGCGCATGGTCACACCAATTTGCTGAAGGGCATTGAAGACTTTGCAACGGCTGATGGCCACGGCATGCTTAAGGTATGGATGAGTCATGGTGACAAAGTCACTCAATTGCCTAAAGGCTTCAGGGTCATGGCCTCTACGCCTGCTTGCCCCATTGCAGGCATGGCAGATGAAGCACGGCTTTTTTACGCGGTGCAGTTCCATCCTGAAGTGACGCACACCCTTCAAGGTCAAGCCTTGCTCAACCGCTTTGTGTTGGACATCTGCAAGGCAAGCCCTGATTGGATCATGGGCAATTACATTGAAGAAGCGGTTGCTAAGATTCGGCAGCAAGTGGGCGATGAAGAAGTTATTTTGGGCTTGTCGGGAGGTGTAGATTCATCTGTGGCGGCAGCCCTCATACACCGGGCCATTGGCGATCAACTCACTTGTGTATTTGTCGACCACGGGCTTTTGCGCTTGAATGAAGGCGACATGGTGATGGCAATGTTTGAAGGCAAATTGCATGCACGCGTGATACGTGTCAATGCCAGCGATTTGTTCTTAGGTAAATTAGCCGGCATTAGCGAACCCGAACAAAAACGTAAAATCATAGGCGGCTTGTTTGTCGATGTTTTCAAAGAAGAGGCGGCCAAATTGAAAGCGGGTATGGGTGGGCACAAAGGCGCAAGCTTTTTAGCACAAGGCACCATTTACCCTGACGTCATTGAGTCAGGTGGCGCCAAAAGCAAAAAGGCTGTGACCATCAAGAGCCACCATAACGTGGGCGGCTTGCCTGAGCAATTGGGCTTGAAATTGTTAGAGCCTTTGCGTGAACTTTTCAAAGATGAAGTGCGTGAACTTGGTGTTGCATTGGGCTTACCTCGCGAGATGGTCTATCGCCATCCATTCCCAGGCCCTGGTCTGGGCGTGCGCATTTTGGGTGAAGTGAAAAAAGAATACGCTGATTTACTGCGCCGTGCCGATGCCATTTTCATTGAAGAGTTACGCAATTTCACAAACGAGCATGGCAAGTCTTGGTACGACCTGACCAGCCAAGCCTTCACGGTGTTCTTGCCGGTCAAAAGTGTCGGCGTGATGGGCGATGGTCGCACCTACGATTACGTGGTTGCTTTGCGTGCTGTGCAAACTTCAGACTTTATGACGGCAGATTGGGCAGAACTGCCTTATGCATTGCTGAAAAAGGTGTCGGGCCGCATCATCAATGAGGTGCGAGGTATTAACCGCGTGACCTACGACGTCAGCAGTAAACCGCCCGCCACCATTGAGTGGGAGTGATAGAACATTTAATGTTATGAGACTGCGGGAATTCCCAGTGCCCCAAAGATGGCATTTAAGCTAGACTTTCTTTTTTTTGAGGAAATCTCAGATGCGAATATTTAAAATTGCATTCATTATGGCCTTTGGTTCATTGACACTTATGTCGGCCTTGGCTCAAAATTATCCTTCACAGCAAATTAAATTGATCATGCCTTTTGCACCAGGTGCAGGCGCCGAAGTTGCTTTGAGGGTTATTGCAGAGCGATTGAGCAATGCGCTTAAACAGCCTGTCATTATTGAAAACAGGCCCGGTGCTGGATCAACTCTAGGGACCGATCAAGTGGCCAAAGCAACACCGGATGGTTACACATTGCTGGCAGCTTTTAATTCTTCAATATCCCCTGGACCTTTGATGTACTCAAAGATTCCATACGATCCACTCAAAGATTTTCAGCACATTGTTTTGGCTGGCGTTTATCCTCAGTACGTCATCGTGAAGTCTGATCATCCTGCAAGGTCTATTCAGGAATTGCTAGCGACTGTGAAAGCCAAACCTGGAACGGTGAATTACGCTTCTGCAGGCGTAGGCACTTCGGGGTTTTTAGCAGCTGAATTGCTGAAACAAACTTTGAGTTTGAACATGACCCATATTCCCTATAAAGGTCCAGCGCAGGCCATTACAGATTTACTTGGGGGTCGTCTTGACATGGTGCTAACTGCCAGTGCCTCTGAATTGGTTAAAGCCGGAAAAGTAAGAGTCTTGGCTGTCACAAGTGAAAAAAGAGTTCCTGCATACCCAGATGTGCCCACGCTGGAAGAACTCGCACCAGGCGTTCAAGCTGTGTCGTGGCTAGGTATTTCTGCACCGGCACAAACGCCCAAGGTCATTACGGCTCGACTAGAAAAAGAATTGATTCAAATCTTGAACACCACGGAGGTGCAATCTAGATTATCGGACCCCGTGGTTGGCATGACACCCATGGTTCTGAATTCAGAAAAGTTTCTTGAATTTATTCAAAAAGAAAACCGAATTTGGTCTCCAGTTATTAAAAACGGTAATATTCGAGTCGATTAATTTATTCCTAGGAAACTCAATTGAAACAATCGCATGTCATGATTGTCGGTGCAGGCCCGGTAGGGCTTGTCAGCGCGCTGGTTCTGGGTCAAGCGGGAATCAAGGTCACAGTTGCTGAGTCATCTAATTCACTCAATGAGGATTTAAGAGCTTCCACTTTTCATCCTCCAACTTTGGACATGTTGTCAAGATTCGGGTTGACAGAAGCCTTGATTTCACAAGGCTTGGTTGCAAGGTATACGCAGCAACGTGATCGGCAAGAAGGTGTCATTGCTGAGTTCGATATGAACTTGTTAAAGGGCGATACTGATCATCCATTTAGGCTTCAATGCGAGCAGTGGAAATTAACGAATTTGATCTGCTCTCAACTTGCCAAGTTACCTCACGTACAAATTCTTTTTAACGCCAAAGTTGAATCAGTTTCTCAAACAGCGGACTCTGCCACAACTCATTTATCAGTAGAGGGTATACCTCATCAAATTGAAAGTGACTTTATCTTGGGTGCAGATGGTGCATGGAGTTCTGTTCGTAAAAGCTTAGCTGTCGATTTTGAAGGGTTTACCTATCCCGAAAGATTTCTTGTTATTTCAACTCAGTTTGAATTTGCCAACCACATGCCTAAACTGTCTTATGTGAATTACTGTTCGGACCCGTATGAATGGTGTGTACTTCTTCGTGTCCCAACTTCTTGGCGTGTTCTTTTTCCTACGAAGTTGGACGAAACAGATGAAGAGGTGATGGAAGACGCTTCAGTAGAAAGACGTTTGCAAGGTTTGCTTTCTCAAACACAAGCTTATGATACCGTCCATCGCACGCTCTACAAAGTGCATCAACGTGTGGCCAAAAAATTTCGTCAAGGACGAATTTTTTTGATGGGCGATGCTGCACACATTAACAATCCTCTTGGAGGAATGGGGATGAATGGTGGTGTCCATGACGCCATGAATTTATGTCAAAAGTTATTGGAAGTTATAAAAATGGGAAGCGAGCACGATTTACTTGACAGGTATGAACGTCAAAGACGAACCATCGCCATTGAATATATCAATGCCAGTACTGCTCGAAATAAAAAAGAAATTGAAGAACAAGATCCAGTGATTCGCCTACGCACCCAGAATGAATTAAGAGAGATCTGTGCAAACCCCATCACCGCAAAGAACTATTTGCGTAAAACTTCGATGCTAGATGCACTTGAGCGCGCCGAGGCCATCTTATGACTGTCAGAGGCTTGAGTTCGCTGACTGGGCATCAACGAAGAGCTTTGCTCCGTGCCAATGTTCAAAAAGGAAACTTGGTTGTTGCGCCCGGCGTTTTTGAAATGATTTCAGCAAAAATGGCAGATCGCATGGGTTTCGATGCGCTTTATATGACTGGCTATGGTACGGTTGCTTCCTATTTGGGCTTACCAGATGCAGGCTTGGCCAGTTATGCCGACATGGTGAACAGAGTCGCTCAATTTGCCAGTATCACTGACACACCTATGATTTGCGATGGCGATACAGGGTATGGGGGGGCTCTGAATGTCATGCACACAGTGCGTGGCTATGAAGCTTCTGGCGCATGCGCTATTCAACTGGAAGATCAAGAGTTCCCTAAAAAATGTGGCCACATGCTAGGACGACGCGTAATTTCTTCAAACGCAATGGTAGATAAAATTAAAATAGCAGTAGAAACTCGAAACGATCCTAATTTCTTGATCATTGCCAGAACAGATGCACGAACCACATTAGGCTTGGATGAGGCCATGCGTCGTGCAGAAGCCTATGCTCGTGCTGGTGCAGATCTCTTGTTCATTGAAAGTCCTGAAAGCATTGAAGAAATGGAGCGTATCGGGAAGGCTTTTGATTTGCCCCTCGTCGCTAATATGGTTGAAGGAGGTCGAACACCAATTTTGAGTCATGAAGAGCTCAAAAAATTGGGTTTCAGTTTAGCAATTTTCCCTGCTACAGCATTTTTGAGTGCTGCTGCAGCATTTGCAAATATCTACACAACATTGAAAGAAAAAGGATCTTCTCGTGACACGAGCTCACCTCTATTTGAGTTTAAAGAATTTTCAAATTTGATGGGCTTTGACTGGGTGGCTGAGTTCGACCAAAAGCATTCTGAAAATGAATAGTCATTGAATGGCAATTTCAAGGAGTATTCGTTGAACAGAGATGAGGTTTATCAGCACCAAGGCTTAGGAGGTCATTCGGGCGTTGGAAAGCGATGCGCCTTGATTCTTGTTGACTTTGTCAATGGTTTTGTAGACATTGATCAATTAGGTGGGCCTCACATTCAACAAGCTGTCAACCAATCAATTCCTCTACTTGCAGCTTTCCGTCACCATCAATTGCCCATTGCACATACTCGCGTTGTATTTGAGGAGGATGGTTCTGATCACAATGTTTTTTCCCTGCGCGTTAAGCCACTTCAAAAGTTGACTGAATCCGCTATAAGCTCACAAATTGTCTCTTTGCTTGCGCCGCTGACAGGCGAGAGAGTGGTGCTCAAACAAACAGCCTCGGCATTTTTTAATACGGGGCTTGCAGACTGGTTGCGCTTGAAGGATGTCGACACCGCCATCATTGTTGGCTGCACAACAAGTGGTTGCGTTCGCGCTACTGCTGTTGACGCAATGCAGCATAATTTCAAAACGGTTGTGATCAGTGACTGTGTGGGTGATCGTGCCATTGAACCCCATGAAGCTAATTTATTTGACATTCAACAAAAATATGCAGATGTCATGACACGTGATGAATTTTTACCTTACCTTCAATCAACATAACGACAGGAAGCATGTCATGACTGACCATTTGGGTTATAGGAAAAAACTAGGCACCTTAGGCCCATCTACGAATACAGTGGTACAACCTGACTTCGATGATTTGCGACCCGTTGGTGTAACAAATCATTACAGCCGAATCGCCATTCCCAACAATCCCGTCAATGACAACGCACAATTTTTGCAACTTGTAGAAAATATCAATGCCGCCACATTAGAGGCTGTTGATGTGTTGCGTTCTTGTGAAATGGACTATTTGGTCATGGGTATGTCGGCTGCCACTTTCTGGAATGGCAGAGTTGGTGCTGAAAAGTATTTGAAAATGATGTCTGAACGTGCAGGCGTCAACGTTTCTTGTGGATCTTTTGCGACTGAAGCTGCTCTGAATACATTCAAAGTCAAACGAATCGCTTTTGTTTCGCCCTATTTTGAAGTGGCCAATGAACAAGTTCGGAGGTTTTATCAAGACTGTGGTTTTACTGTGGTTAGGGATATTTGCCTTCAGCGCCCAAGTCCTGTGCAAATTGCCCACACCACTGACGAAATCTGCAGAAAAGCCATACGTGAGTTGGATGGCGATGATGTAGACGCCATTGTTCAAGTTGGAACCAATATGTCTATGATCAGACTGGCTGCAGCCGCTGAACTTTTTTTAGGCAAACCGGTTCTGGCCATCAATACAGCTACTTACTGGCATGCACTCAGGGCCTGCGGGATTCAGGACCGAAAAACTGGGTTTGGCTCACTCATGGAGCACCATTGAGCACAGTCTCATTGAAAATAGCACCGCAATCCACAGCAGTTGCCAGAGAACCACTCGATGGCAATATCGATTCAAACAGGGATGAGAAAAAACGGAGCCCAAAATACATTGCAACCCAAAAGCCAGCCATCCAAGTGGGGCGTGGCGCTCGGCTTGCCTCGCGAGATGGTGTATCACCACCCTTTCCCTGATCCAGGATTGAGCGTACGCATTTCGGGTGAAGTAAAAAATGCCGATCTGTTGCGCCTTGCAGATGCCATTTTCATTGAAAAATAGCGCAACTTCACAGACGATGTGAGTAGCAAACCGCCAACAACCATTGAGTTGGAGTGAACTTTGCTTCTTACACGCTAGTTTTTGGGGGTAGGTGTAATGAGCATCCAAACTTTTCGTTCACTCCACATCTTGCTGATTTGCACGGGAGCGTGCCTTCCCACTTGGGCGCAGGATCGGTCTTCGGTCATCCATTCTGAAAAGCAGTCTTTTCGTTTGGTTACTTTGCTAACAGGCCTGGAAAACCCTTGGTCAATGGCCTTTTTGCCAGACGGACGGATGCTGATCACAGAACGAGCAGGGCGCTTGCGACTAGTGGATCAAGATTACAAATTGGACCCCCAAGCAATTGATGGCTTGCCGGAAGTTGTGTCACAAGGTCAAGGAGGCTTGTTTGATGTGGTTTTGCACCCTCAATATGCTCAAAATGGCTGGATTTATTGGGCATACAGCGCGCCAGGGCCCGGCGGCTGGGGTACGGCTTTGGCCAGAGGCAAGCTTCAAGCTTATCGCATGACCGACGTCAAGGTGCTTTTCAGCATGCGGCCCAAAACGCGGTCAAGCAATCATTTTGGAGGACGTATTGTGTTTGACCCAGCAGGTTTGCTTTATCTGACCTTGGGTGATCGAGGCGACAAAGACCGCGCACAAAAACTGGACGACCATGCTGGCTCTGTCATTCGCCTTCACGACGATGGCCGAGTACCTGCCAACAACCCCTTCGTCAACAAAGCAGGTGCGATGACCGAAAAATGGACCTTGGGCAATCGAAACATTCAAGGCGCGGCTCTGCACCCCAAAACTGGCGAACTGTGGACACACGAACACGGCCCACAAGGCGGTGATGAGGTGAACGTCATGCGTTTCGGTTTAAATTATGGATGGCCCATCATCACTTACGGTGTGAATTACGGCTTGGGGACCAAAATTGGCGAGGGGCAGACCAAACCAGGTATGACTCAGCCTTTGCATGTGTGGGTACCGTCCATTGCGCCCTCTGGCATGGCTTTTGTCAGCGGTTCACAGTTTCCCCAATGGCAGGGCGATTTGCTGGTGGGTGCATTGCGCGGTCAAATGTTGCTGCGCTTAACTTTGGACGGAGAAAAAGTCATTCGTGAAGAGCGCTTGCTTCAAGGTCGATCTGGACGAATACGCGCTGTCCGCATCGGACCAGACGGGTTGGTTTACTTGCTAACAGACGAAGCGCAAGGGGCTTTGCTCAGACTGGAACCGGCCAAGCCTTGAACCTACCAAAGTGAATAATTCCTATTGAAAATAGCACCACAATCCATAACACTTGCCTGAAAACCATTCGATGGCAATATCAAGCAAGACGGTGAAAAGAAAAAAAGGCAATCCAAAGTACACTGCAGCCCAAAATCCTGCCAACCATGTGGGTCGTGCCTCTTTAAGCTTGTAGCCCATGACTGTTTGGGCCTGTCTTTTTTCAAGGAATTTTTTCAGCATGTTGTTGCGCTTAATTTCAATCTTCAAAAAGGTGTGTCAATGATAGTGCATTGGGATGGGCATGACCTTTTAGAATGGGATACGGTTCACATAGCGGCGACCGGGGCATTACAGCAGGGGTGGGACTATGGCTCAAGTTTGAAGTTATTGGGGGTTCCCGTCTTGAGAGCCCGAGTCTTGGATCAAGGACAACAAGTTGCTCAGGCGCAGTTCATTGTCAGGAAGTGGGGTAAGTTCGGTGCTGTTGCCCTATGCACGCGTGGACCTATTTGGTCTAAGCCCTTCGCACCAGAAGCCGAATCTTTCATTTACAAGGCCTTGAAAAAAACACTGCCGCTGAAGGGTATACGTTTCATGGCTGTCACGCCAGAAGTTCCAGAGGGCCAATTACATGGCCTGCACCCGATGCGAAGAATCATGTCTGGTATGTCAACGGTCATGCTCGACATTGGCCAGCCCATATCTGAAATGAGATCTCAACTTGAAGGACGCTGGCGAACAAGCTTGGTGAGTGCCGAGTCAAGCGAAATGACAGTTCACCGTGTGGGCACCAATGAAGGTCAGTACAGATGGTTGCTCGACAATGAAAAGCAGCAAAGGGTTGACAAGCAGCTTGAGGGTTTGCCGCTTCCTTTTTTTGACCTCTATGTGCAATCGCGCA
>Ga0315899_10008686_pt1 | contig 10890 bp, 11 predicted proteins | sample LakEriMetagenome_2_FD_203518 | JGI IMG/M metagenome (GOLD analysis project Ga0315899, IMG submission 203518) | Freshwater fungal communities from buoy surface, Lake Erie, Ohio, United States - Buoy 4 MA112 | ecosystem: Environmental > Aquatic > Freshwater > Lake | place: USA: Lake Erie, Ohio...
GGTAACCGGATTTAATTTTTTAATACCCATTTTTCGTCAGTATATTATACGTTGGCGTAAAAATCAATTGTCTCACCAGCTTGCAGCTTAATGATGGCCTTCTTGTAAGACTGTGAACGTCCTTCAAGGATGCCCTTCGCTGTGTAACGGAACTTGCGCTTACCGTCTACGTTGATGGTGTTTACTTTCAATACAGTTACTCCGTAATTCTTCTCGACAGCCTGCTTGATTTCAATCTTGTTGGCATCGCGATTCACGATGAAACCATACTTGCCCTGCTTATCGGTGATAGCAGACATTTTCTCGGTGACCAGAGGTCGGAGGAGGATCTGTTTCATGTGTTATTATTTCTTTAGGAGTTCAGTTACTACTTCATGTGCGTTTCCTACAAAAACAACGTTGTGGCTGTTCATGATATCGTAGGTGTTCACCAAGCTTGCAATCTGTACGTTGGTTTTTTCAATGTTGCGTGATGAAAGAAATACGTTGTCATTTCTTTCCGGAATAAGTACCAAAGTCTTCTTTCCGTTGAGGCTCAAGTTCTTCAACAAACTTGCAAACTCCTTCGTTTGTGGCTTGTCCATGCTGATGGTATCGAGTACCAAAATGCTATTCTCCTTCGCCTTGTAAGAGAAGGCAGACTTACGAGCCAAACGCTGAGTGCTCTTGTTTACTTTGATATCGTAGCTACGTGGCTGTGGACCGAAGATGGTACCACCCTGACGGAACAACGGGTTCTTGATTGAGCCTTTACGTGAACCACCGGTACCCTTTTGCTTGTGCAGCTTGCGGGTTGAACCGTGAATTTCACCGCGGTGCTTTGATTTGTGCGTACCTGTACGCTGAGCAGCGAGGTAACGCTTCACGTCGAGGTAAATCGCGTGGTCGTTAGGTTCGATGGCAAATACCGATGCATCGAGCGTAACCGACTTGCCAGTCTTCTGGCCTGAGGTATTGAGTACTTCGAGTTTCATGTTACTTTACGATATATACGGTTGAACCATTGAATCCGGGAACAGCACCTTTCACGAGGATCAGATTTTCTTCAGGAAGAATCTTTACCACTTCGAGGTTAGATACAGTGCGCTGAGCGCCTCCGTCACGTCCACCCAAGCGCTTACCGGGGAATACACGTGATGGATCAGAAGAAGCTCCCATAGAACCCGGAGCGCGAAGACGGTTGTGCTGACCGTGTGTGCTCTCGCCCACCCCGCCGAAACCGTGACGCTTCACAACGCCTTGGAAACCTTTACCTTTTGTTGTACCAATCACGTCAACGTTTTCACCTTCAGCGAAAATTGAGTCAACTGTGATGGTTGAGCCCAATGCGATTTCACCTTCGAAATCGTGGAACTCTGCGATGTAACGCTTTGGTGTTACACTGGCCTTCTTGAAGTGGCCTTGCATGGCTTTGGTGGTGTGCTTGTCCTTCTTGTCTTGATAGCCAATCTGAACTGCATCATACCCATCCTTACCGTCTTTGGTCTTGATTTGTGTAACCACACATGGACCAGCCTCTATCACCGTGCATGGAATCATTTTTCCAGCGGCACTGTAGATGCTAGTCATTCCGACCTTTTTACCAATAATACCTGGCATGTGTTTGTTATTTATTGTTTATGCTTTGCCTCTTTCGGGAGGCGTTAATTGCTTGTTGTTTTTGGTGAGCGAGTCTAAACTCTAACTCAACTACACCTTGATCTCTACTTCCACTCCGCTAGGCAGTTCGAGCTTCATCAGAGCGTCTACTGTCTTGCTTGAAGAGCTGTAGATATCGAGAAGGCGCTTGTAAGAGCTCAACTCGAACTGCTCACGAGCCTTCTTGTTCACGTGAGGTGAGCGCAACACGGTGTAAATACGCTTGTGTGTTGGCAATGGAATTGGACCATTTACAACTGCGCCGGTTGACTTCACGGTTTTCACGATCTTCTCGGCAGACTTGTCTACCAAATTGTGGTCGTAAGACTTCAGTTTTATTCTAATCTTCTGGGCCATCAGGCTTTATTTTTCTATTATGCGTTTGCTTTTCCTTTTGCTTTAGCGATTACAGCTTCCTGCACGTTGTTTGGTGCTGCAGCGTAATTGCTGAATTCCATGGTCGATGTTGCACGGCCTGAAGTGATGGTACGCAAGTCTGTTACGTAACCGAACATTTCAGAAAGTGGAACTTTAGCGTTGATAACAGTAGCGTTGTTACGCTCACCGGTACCTTCAATCAAACCACGACGCTTGTTCAAGTCACCGATAACATCACCCATGTTCTCAGATGGTGTAACCACTTCAAGCTTCATGATAGGCTCGAGAATGATTGGGCGGCACTTAGGCATCGCTTCACGGTAAGCCATCTTCGCACACAATTCGAATGAAAGTGCATCGGAGTCAACTGCGTGGAACGAACCGTCGTTCAACTCAACCTTCAAAGAATCTACAGGGTAACCCGCGAGAACACCATTGTTCATGGCTTCTTTGAAACCTTTCTCGATCGATGGGATGAATTCACGAGGAATGTTACCACCCTTGATATTGTTTACGAACACAAGACCTGGCTTTTCAGCATCGTCGTTTGGTCCGATTTCGATATTGATATCGGCGAACTTACCACGACCACCCGACTGCTTCTTATACACTTCACGGTGTGAAGCAGTGCCTGTGATTGTTTCTTTGTAAGCAACCTGCGGAGCACCTTGGTTACATTCAACCTTGAACTCGCGCTTCAAGCGGTCAACGATGATTTCCAAGTGCAATTCACCCATACCGCTGATAACTGTTTGACCGGTTTCGTGGTCTGTGTGAACACGGAACGTTGGATCTTCTTCAGCGAGCTTCGCCAAAGCCATACCCATCTTATCAGAGTCAGCTTGAGTCTTAGGCTCAACAGCAAGACCGATTACCGGCTCAGGGAAGTTCATCGCTTCAAGAACGATTGGGTTCTTCTCGTCGCAAAGGGTATCTCCTGTCTTGATATCTTTAAAACCAACAGCAGCACCGATATCACCTGCGCCAAGACGCTCGATTGGGTTTTGCTTGTTAGCGTGCATTTGGAAAATACGAGAGATACGCTCCTTATTTCCACTGCGAGTATTCAACACGTAAGAGCCGGCCTCGAGCATACCTGAGTATGCACGCATGAATGCCAAGCGGCCTACGAATGGGTCTGTAGCAATTTTGAACGCGAGAGCAGCGAATGGCTCTTTGTAGTCGGGCTTACGCACGATCTCTTCACCTGTATCAGGGTTTGTACCCTTCGTTGCTTCCTTATCCAATGGGCTTGGCATCAATTCCATTACCAAGTCAAGCATGGTTTGAACGCCCTTGTTTTTGAATGAAGATCCGCAAACCATTGGAACCAATTTCATGTCCAATACAGCTTGACGCAATGCATCCAACACCTCACGCTCGGTGATAGTTTCTGGAGCATCAAAGAACTTCATCATGATATTATCGTCGTACTCAGAAACTGCTTCGAGCAATTTCTCGCGGTACTCTTTCGCTTCTTCCAACATATCAGCAGGAATGTCAACCACTTCATAGGTCATACCCTTGTCGTGCTCATTCCAGATCATACCGCGCCAGTTGATCAAGTCAACAACGCCTTTGAAATCGTCCTCAGCGCCGATTGGCAACTGAAGCGGCACAGCGTGGCTACCCAACATATCCTTCACCTGCTTGCAAACTTTCAAGAAGTCAGCACCCTGACGGTCCATCTTGTTTACGAAACCGATACGGGCTACGTTGTAGTTGTTAGCCAGGCGCCAGTTAGTCTCAGACTGTGGTTCAACACCATCTACCGCTGAGAACAAAAACACCAAACCATCCAATACGCGCAGTGAGCGGTTTACCTCTACGGTAAAGTCCACGTGACCGGGAGTATCGATGATGTTGATATGGTATTTGTTATTGCGGTAGTTCCAGCTAACGGTTGTCGCAGCTGAAGTGATGGTAATACCACGCTCCTGCTCCTGCGCCATCCAGTCCATGGTAGCAGCACCATCGTGAACTTCACCGATTTTATGGTTCACACCAGAGTAGTAAAGAATACGCTCTGTGGTGGTAGTCTTACCTGCATCGATGTGAGCAGCGATACCAATATTTCTTGTAAATTTTAAGTCGCGAGACATGTTGTTCCTTTCTTTTCTTCAGTTTAATTACACGCGGAAGTGTGCGAATGCTTTGTTGGCATCAGCCATACGATGCACGTCTTCCTTCTTTTTGAATGCAGCACCTTCGCCCTTGCTTGCTGCGATGATTTCACCTGCAAGTTTATCGGCCATGCTCTTCTCGTTGCGTGAACGAGCGTATCCGATAAGCCACTTCATAGCCATTGAGCTTTTGCGCTCGTCACGGATAGGAGTTGGGATTTGGAAGGTAGCACCACCTACACGGCGGCTGCGAACCTCTACAGCAGGAGTAACATTCTCCAATGCCTTACGCCAGATTTCCAAACCATCTTCGTTGGTCTTGGTTGAAACCTTTTCAATGGCATCGTAGAAGATATTGAAGGCAGTACCCTTCTTTCCCTGAAGCATGATGTTGTTCACGAACTTGGTAACTACCATGTCGTTGAACTTGGGATCAGGAAGTACTGCAATTTTTTTGGCCTTTCTTCTTCTCATTGTATTGGGCTATATCTCTTTAATTCCTTATTTTTTCTTAGCTGGAGCTGCTGCACCTGGCTTTGGACGCTTTGTACCGTACTTCGAACGACGTTGGTTACGACCGTTTACACCGGCAGTATCCAAAGCTCCGCGAACGATGTGATAACGCACACCCGGAAGATCCTTCACACGACCACCGCGAACGAGCACAATCGAGTGCTCCTGGAGGTTGTGTCCTTCACCACCGATGTAGGCGATTACTTCGAACTTGTTCGTCAAACGAACCTTCGCCACTTTACGGAGAGCCGAGTTTGGCTTCTTCGGAGTGGTGGTGTAAACCTTTGTGCAAACACCGCGACGCTGTGGACATGAGTCGAGCGCCACAGACTTGCTGCGGTATGTCTTAGGGGTACGTCCCTTTTTAATTAGTTGCTGTACGGTTGGCATCTGTTCTCTAAATTGCTTTTTTTCACCGATTTCGATAGAACTCACGTCTCCGAAAATTCGGGCGGCAAATGTACGATTTAGTTCCGTCCGTGCAAGAAGTCCCGAAAGATTTGTGTAAAATATTTTTTTACCGCCCGCAAAATACTGTTTATCAGTGTTTTAAAAATGAGTCGTTTTCATATTTTTTTTCACCCAACAAGGTCATTTTGTAAAATTGACCCAATTTCAGCGACAAAAGGAAGAACTTAAGCCGAGCGAAACAGCATTCTAAAATCAAACTATTTCGGTTCATTCTTAGTACAAAAATTTGGTGTTCTTGTCCCAAATACTTGAAATCAATTTTCCCGGTTTGATTCGCACTCTCAATAGACCAATTGGAGCTTCATAGACATTTCGTATTTCACGCGTCGCAGAGGGCACATAGCGATATCCTACACCCACACCAATGCTGCACCAATAAGTCAAATTATAGTATCCCAGCGAGGAGAATTCAACCAACTGCATCCGCTGCTCAGGAAGAGTTTCGAGGTTGGCAGATCCTGCTCGGGTATAACTGCCGGCTATTTTTCCCAATCCATAATGGGCGGTTAGCGACCATTCCAGCTTTCGGCTGAAATACATTACACGCTCGTAATAAAGACTTCGATACGACATGGTAAGCTTTGCCCATGTGATGGTTGAATCGATTTGCGGAAGACCATCCAGCTCAACAGCACCGCTGACACCATTCAAAATACCATCACGTAATCCATAGAAACCGATACCAATGCGATGCACCCGCCGATATTCAAGACCAACCCGAATACCACCAATCTTGGTGCGCTGGGAGCCGATAATCGTTTGACGAGCATCAAGGGCAAAATCCAATTTATACCTGCGATATGCCGGCCCCAACTCTCTTTTCCCTGTAATAATCCAAACGGTATCCGGCTTGAGTTCCCTAGGTGCCGGAAACAACCCATTGAACTGAGCTCCGGCATTCATTGCCAGCACGCAAAAAAAGAAGACCAGGAGCTTTGTCATGGGGTGCAAAAGTACATACAAAGGACGGGCATACACGAAAAACGGCCACCGAGGTGGCCGTTTCCATGAGTATATGATTCTCTTAATGAGGCAACAACGAGTAGTTCTTGCCGTAGAACAAATGTTGTTCTGTAAAGCTGGTCGGGTAGGAAACAGTAACGTCCGTAACCTTTCCATTTGCATCCAAAACAGCCTCCAACTTCGGGTTCACCATTGCATTGAAAGGCGCGATATTGAATTTCGCTGCACGATCGATTACTTGCTTGCGAAGCGCCTGATCTACTTTTTTACCGTAATTATCGGCCAATGCCGCAGCAGCATTGAAATCGCCTTCGCTTGTAATACGCTGTACTTCTTTCAAAAGCTCTCCCACGTTTGCGCGCATCTTGTCGTAATCCTTGATGTCGATAAAGATTTTACCATCGCGGGTAATCATTTCAACACTACCATCGCTCTTACCCTTCTCGATGAGCCAATTGCTGATCCACGCGCGATTTCTCATGTGGGCTTCCTCCAGATCCTTACCCTCGCCTACTCGACGAAGCTGAACCAACAATCCGTTTCTGAGGTATCCGTCGTATTCGGCCTTACCCACTTCAAGGCTTGGCATGAGGCCCCACTCCACGAGTTTCGGATCCATCACGAAATAAAGCGCAACGAGATCCGCGCGTCCTTCTTCGATGGTACTTGCGTAGTTCTTGAGCGTTTCGCGCGGCTGACCTACTCCATCGTTAATCTTGCCACTAGCGTGACCGATTACTTCGTGCATGGCAGTATGCAACTTTCCTGCGATGCCACCAAATTCCTTCGCCAAACGTACCTCTTCCTCGTCGTTGGCAAACTCCGTCAACAAACTAGCACCGCTGGCTTTTTCATAGGTATCCTCGATATTGCCAAGGCTAACGCTCTTGCTGCCGTACTTGGCGCGAATCCAGTTGGCATTAGGCAAGTTCACACCAATGGGTGTTTGAGGTGATGCATCACCGCTCTCACCGGCCACATTGACGATGTTGTAAGTGATACCCACCACTTTCTCCTTCTTATGCTCGGTTGCAGTGCTGCTATTATCCTCAAACCACTGCGCATTATCCATCATTACCTTCATGCGCTGTGAGGCTTCAAAATCCTTGATTTCAACAATGCTCTCGTAGCTTCCTCGCATTCCGAGTGGATCGTTGTAGGTCTCCACAAATCCTTGAATGAAGTCGATATCGCCTTCAGTTGCTTGTGTCCATGTGATGTTGAAATTGGCCCACTGCATAAGGTCGCCTGTCATGTAGTACGAACGCAATAAACGCAATGCAGCCGCCTGCTTATCATTTTCCGCAACACGCTCAGCCTTTTCCAACCAATAAACCACCTTTTCCAAGGCTTCGGTATACAAACCTCCCACCTTCCATGGTTTCTCCACTACCTGCCCATTTTCCTTTACCAGCTTGCTGTTCAAGCCGTACTCAAATGGAGTTCTGTTGCCCGGTGTGCGCAGCTTGCTGTAAAAATCCTCTACCTCCTGAGTAGTCACACCTTCGTAGAAATTCACCGCAGAGGAAGCAATCAAATCCTTGCTCACATCGCTCTCTACCTTCATCGCCATGAAATCCTTGTCGAACATGGCGCGTATTACTTCTTCGCTCACCTGCGTGCCGGTTTCCTTGCAAACATCCTCAAAATAATCGACGGTAAAAACAGGCAACATCTTGGTGCTGTTGTAGTGATGGTGAATACCGGTATGAGCCCAAATCTGCTTGAGATACAGCTCCAGATTTTTCCAATTTTCGGTTGACTTATCACCTTGGTATTCCGTGTAAATTTTTTCAAGCGCATGACGAATCGGCAAGTTGTATTTGCAATTCTGATCATACATGATATCACGCCCCGCAAGTCCCGCCTCATACAAATAATACACTAGTTCCTTCTGCTTTGCAGAAAGGCTATCCCACTGAGGAATATAATAATGGAGAACACGCAAATCGGCAAATTGCTCGCTTTGGTAAAGCTTACCATCGACCTCAATTTTCTGCTGTACTTCCTCTTGTTTTTTTACTTCTGCGTTCGCCGGAGTTGATTGTTCTCCACACGAAAAAAGAGCCATAGAAAGGGCGGCCATCAGACCGTAAGTTAAATAGCGCATAGCGAATTGTTTTGATTATGGAGGGCGAATATAGGACTGATTGCGAAGCTTCGCTCACTTATCGATTCTGGTTTCCGGCAATGGCTCCCGCGAAATTGTCCCAGCTCATATTCTCAGTGGCCTTCACCACATTATTTCGGTCGATGGGATTATCTAGGAAACGCAGCATGATACGAGCCATATCTTCTGTGTTTTCGGCGTCGGCCAAATAGCCATTGAATCCATCCTCAATGGTCTCCGGAAAGTGCCCTACACGCGTAGCGAGTATTGGCAACTTAAAATTATAGCTCAGCGACTCGATACCGCTCGGAGTAGCAGTTCGGTAGAACAATACAGCAGCATCCGAAACCTGAAAAAACACAGGCAATTCCTCGTTGCCAATAAATCTGTTGAAGACCACGCATTGCTTTTCAATGCCCAATTCCTTGATTCGCTCGAGCGGCGCGTATTCGCGCTCATCATCTGATTTCTGTAGCACCACTTTTTTAGCTAATCCAAACAGGAATTGCTTTACACGGGTCGACCATTTCTTGTTATCCAAGGTGTGCCAGAAGCTTTCACCGCATATCAAGAAAGACACATCGCTGCGCTGCTTGCACACTTGAGCAAAGGCCTCAATGGCCATGTCCAAGCCTTTGTATTTGCGGATAAATCCGAAAAACAAGAATACATGCTTGTTCAATCCGAGTTTTTGTTTCTCCGCTTCAATATCCAAACCTTCGATAGGGCGATAGAGGTCATACACCGGGTGAAACAACTGAACGACCTGAACCTTATCGTTTTCAGCACTATCTAATTTTGAAACTACTTGCCAAGGCTTATTGGGAAAAAGCTCCTGCAATTCTCGGTAGGTTTGTGAGGCATGCACTACAAACGAGTTGGCTTGCTTCAGAGCGCGGCGAGTAAGTATTCGATCAATAAAACTATGCTCCTTTTGTATCACAAAATGCACATCGAATACTACGTGTATTCCGGCCTTACGAAGCGAGCGTGCCATCGCTCCCATGGGCAACCCCTGAAGTGCGATGCTCCATTGAAACACAACCACATCGGGACGACGTGAAAGGATGTACTGAACGGTATTACGCCAAGAAAGCGGATTATTATAGTTCGTGAGGTATGTTACCGGAACCTTGCTGTCCTTGAGCAAGTCAACTTTGCTCTGCAAATCCCGAAACTGTCGGGGGATAATACCCGGATACTGCTGCGTCCAGGATACAATCTCGACATCCACCCAAGAAATTCTTTCAAATGCGAGCGCAAGCGACGTGTTGAAATTTTGAATGCCGCCCTTGAACATAGGGCCCGGACCAAAACAAACTATCTTCTTGCGAGCTTCCGACATGGTTGTTTATCCTTGGTTTTTGACAGCCGCTTCGTACACGCGACGCATTCCCTCTTCAATCGAAATTTTGGCCTTCCATCCCAGGCGTTGCTCTACAAACGACATATCGCAATAACGTGAATGCACACCCACGGGCTTATCGAGCAACGGCTTGATGGTTGGCTCATAGCCTGCAAACTTGCAGAATACGCGTATAATCTCGTTGAAAGAAGTAAGTCGACCCATTCCGATGTTAATAGCTGTGCCATCGTGGATATGATCCATGGCCAACAAGATGCAGTCTATCACATCCTGAATATGAACGAAATCGCGCCCTTGATTGCCACTTCCCCATACTTCAAAAGGATCTTCCTTTTTCGCTGCACGAGCTGCAATGGCAGGCACCGGATAGGATAAATCCTGATCTTCTCCGTATCCGCTGAACGGACGGATACACGTTACCTTCAAACCATAATGTGAAGCCGCAATCTTAGCTAGGTATTCTCCCGTGAGCTTGCTCCAACCATAGGTCATGTCGGGCTCGCCCATTTTCTTAAAGTCGATATCCGATTCCTTCAGTGCAATTGCACCATCAACAGTCTGCAAATCCACCGGATACGCCGCAGAAGAACTTGGATAAAGCATACGATCGGGCAAGTACCTGCATGCCCAGTAGAACATATGTGCATCAATGGCTAAATCGAGAGCAACCGCCATCGGATCTCCATCAATCTTGCTGCGACCGCCTACAATGGCTGCAAAGTGAAACACATCGTTGATTCGATGCACTTCGAAGTTATAACGCACGTTGAAATAATCAGTATCCGCAGCAAAACCGAGCATTACGTGAAGCACATCTGCCTGAATAAACAATAGACGATTGTCGAAGACAACGTATCCTTCTCCTTCCGCTGTTCGCGTTGCGCTGAGCCATGTGTCGGGGTGCGTACCCACCGAGAGGTCATCAATGAAAATGATTTGCGCATCCGTAGTTGACTGCAGACGCTTCACCATATTCCTTCCCACGAAGCCACAACCGCCGGTGATGAGATGTGTTTTGCGATTCATGAGGCAAATATAGTTACTGGGGAGTGGGGAGTGGGTACTGGGTACTGGGGACTGGGGACTAAGGACTGGAGACGCAGCACCCAGTACCTATTACCTATTACCTGATACCTATTACCTCCTAAGAAGTCTCCACACACCAGTACCTCGTAACCAGTACCCAGTCCCCAGTAGCCACTCCCCAGTCCCTATCTTTGCCTCATGCCCTTTTCCCTCATCGACACCCACACGCATCTCTACCTCGATGCTTTCAACGACGACCGCGAAGCCATGATTCGACGGGCGTTGGAAGCCGGAGTGAAACA
>Ga0315899_10008690_pt1 | contig 10889 bp, 9 predicted proteins | sample LakEriMetagenome_2_FD_203518 | JGI IMG/M metagenome (GOLD analysis project Ga0315899, IMG submission 203518) | Freshwater fungal communities from buoy surface, Lake Erie, Ohio, United States - Buoy 4 MA112 | ecosystem: Environmental > Aquatic > Freshwater > Lake | place: USA: Lake Erie, Ohio...
GCGTTGTAATTACCGACCTTCAGTCATCTATTTGATTGTCAATAAACTTCTCTCTCTCTCTCTCTCTTTCTCTCTCTCTCTCTCATGGCTGATCTTCCACATCCAAATTTATTATGTCCACACCTTATCCAAATTCTCCACAACTCTCCGACGAGCTAGGGGGTCGTCCTTGAGAGAGAGAGAGAGAAGTTTATTGCGAGAGTGAGAGGGTTCATCAGGAACTTGTTGTTTATTACTGAAGGACCTAGTAGTAGAAAGCTGTGCGCAGGAGGAACGATAAGATCCATAATACAGAGAGAGAGGCTTCATTAGAGCAACGATACGGTACTCGTAACGGTACTCATAACGGGGGTTCCAGGGCTTCGCCCCGCCTACTATAGTAAAGAGATCTACTATTTACAGTAAAAGAGACCTAATACAGCAAATTCTGGTACCGACAGTCAAGACATGCGCTTTGGAGACACCCCGCATGCACAGGTTCCGCATCACCATACACATATCTAGTGCGATACTTGACGAGTTTAGGAGGCGTCTATAGTATATCACGAGTTCGATTTCAATAAATTGCATGCAAAAACCGCTTCCTCCTCCTCCGTGAGATAGAGAGTGAAAGAGAGAGGTAGCTAAAAAAAAAAATCTCTAGAAAGAGAAAGAGCAAGCGCGAGCGCGAGAGAGAAAGAGAAAGAGACAGTGAAAGAGAGGCTCGGTAGCTTGCGCCTGGTTGAACAAAGCTTACTTTACTACAGTTTTCAAAGCAAAATAATCGGAACACAGGTCAGAACTCCAAGGCAATTGCGGTCTGATTATGCGCGTCAGTGTACCTATAGAATGTGTTCTGTACAGAATGACGGTGAAGGTGTTCTTTATGTTCTCTATAGAATTTGTTTTCTAGAACTCGAAGGCAATGGTGGTCTGATTATGAGCGTCAGTGTAACCGTCCATGCCCCCTAGCACCCACATATTAGTTCTGGCAGGGAGGACAGGCCTAGGTGTGTAGAATCGATTATCGAAGTTCACAGCGACAAGGGCAGACCTTCTGCCCCATTGCGCCTGCGCTGTTGCCTGATTCCACATTAGACCGCGCTTGCCATTTGCGCCTATTTCCTTGCCGCTCGACACCCAAACGTCGCCGAGATGTGTAGGCCGGCTCGATCTACCGCACAGAGTGCTACTACCACGCCTTCCACCAGCCAAAAGCGGTGTCGTTTCCAAGCCTTGTCCGTCGACGGGCCCCCCACAGTATTGGCCACCGACGATCCAAAAGCTGTTCTGATAGACGAGTGCGCTGTGGAGGTAGCGACCGTACCATCCATTGTGGCCTTCCTCCACGACACGTGTCCAACACGACGCTAGGATCGCGCAGTTGCCGGCAGTGCTCCACACGTCGTTGAGATAAACGTCTGCATTTCCATACCGTGTCAGGCCCCCGAAAATGAAAATGTTCTCACCATCTGGGTCCACTGTGACAGCGTGGCCGCGGCGTTTGCGGGGGTATAGTGCGTAGACCAGAGAGCCCTGCAAGAAATTCTCAAAAGTCAGTGCTCTAGTGCACTTACTAATAGATGTCAATATTGAAGGTACTTTTGAGAATTTGTACCGGTGCAACTTCCACATCCCGGAATTCGTTGACCCATTCTTGCCCCTCTCTCGACCACCAGAGGTCGTTATGGAGCTCAACAGTCCATGACCTTTCTGTCACGGAAACAGAGCCCCCTCCCATGATCCAGATTTTGTCCTTGAATGAGACCACACCATGCTGGAACCGAGGATCCCATCTGTTCGAACCCGTAGGCTCCACGAAGTGCCACTCCAACGGACCGCGGGTCGGGGAGGCCTTCCACACATCATCAAAAACCTGGTTGACCTCGCAGCCCAGATCCGGCGAGCATACCGTATCCTCGCTCTGAGGTAGGTAAGGCCACTCGAGTCTGTTTGCACCCCCAACCACCCACAAGAACCCCCCATGATCCACAAGCCCGTGGAAGCCGCGAGGCTCAAACACTTTGCGATTCTTATACCAGGCCAACGTCTCATCCTTTGAACTGCGCGGAGCAATCGTAAGTCTGGCGACGGGTTCCCATTCGAGGCCGTTATTGCTTTGGCACGGAAAATATCCTCTACTCTCATCGTCCGCCTCTGGGGCAAGACACCCACCGCCGTTTGTCGTCTCGTACCAGACGTCGTTGAAGAAGACTTTTGCGTCCGACGAGATTCCGCCTACAAGCCACAATCCTTTCTCGTGTATGACAGCCGTGTGGCCGTAGCGGGCATCCCAGGGAGCGAGATTGTAGGAGGTCCATGCGCTTCCGAGACGGAAACAAGTATCTTTTTGAGAGTACGACTTAATTGGCAAGCCAACACCGGTATTGGCATCGGCGGGGCCGCGGCACAGCTGGAGAGGCTCGACTTTGCAATCCGATGCACAGCCGTCATTGAGCACCCTATTTCCGTCGTCGCACTGCTCGCTGCTTTGCCAACTGACGCGCCCATCACCGCAGACATTGGAGGTGCAATTCACGATGACAGTTGACCCCTCCTTGCTCATCATCGGGTACGCGCACACGTCACAGCCCGTGAAAATGTCTGGCGTTGCTCCTGCTGGCAAGAGCTGGCTGACCTGCACGTCCTCACGCGAGTTTGCAAAGGTGGTGGGCGGACACGCATACTTTTCTTGACCTCCTACGTATCCAGGTTGGAAAATGTTAACATGTGCTTTTCTTTCGAACACTTTTGCCATGCTCTGTCCATACACTTCGAACTTTGCGACTCGGAGGGGCGGGCCGCTAAAATACCATTCCCCAGTCAAGTCTCCTTTTTCATCGCGCTTTTCGTACGGCACGCTGCTGAGCGTGACAAATTCAGTTACGACTGGGCGAATGTAGTAACTTCTCGTCCGCGCATCGGCTAACGGAGCGCCTAGCGTTGGCGCCGTCACTGTCAAGTTGATGATCTGGTCAGAGCCGTCGGAAAACGATAACTGGACTCCGCGACTCCCCAAGTTGGTCTCGTCCGCGAGGGCAATTTCCACGCGCGTCACCAGCATCTGAGCGGGTCTAATTGTGCACTCAGACCGCAATGTCTCCCCAGGCTCCGGTGTACACTGTCCGCGCAAGGTTGCAGTCATCGGGGTTGGGTTTTTGAAAAAGATCGTCGAATGGGCGCACACCCAGCGGTACCGCAGACGTCCTCCTGCGTGAATACACGGCATCGGCATATAGGTCAGAGGATTCGGGTCGAACATGTGCGAACCCAGGCACCGGGGGTTTTTTCCTCCCAGACATCTGGGCCTATAGCCAGTTGCACAACTGGCTTTTGATTCCGGTGGAAGACTTGTTGCGTCCCACTTGCAAATCGCCTCAGGCTGCTCTGGGTGTGCAGGATTGGTATCAGGCGATGTTAAGCACAGATCAGAAGAGCAGCACAACGCGGGAGTGTAGACTCCGTCCGTTTCGCAGATCGCGGTCGATTCGAACAGCACGCCCTCTTTGACGTCGAGATGCCCAGAGGCTAAGACGTTGACCTCTCTTTCGGGAGCATCCGCAGCAATCGACTTGTCTTCGGAAATTGCGAGCTGGGTAATTTGATATTTCTTCATGAAATCCAGGCGTTGCGTTCCGGACCCTTCCTGGCCATTCAGGACCTTGAAAGCGTGCACAAGGTCAGACTTGGTTTCCGCGTGCAAATTCACCAGATAGTAAAATGAGTCTAGTGGACTCTTCAACCTCGAATCACAGGCGCCCGTTTGCTGGTATACACTTTTGCTAGCAACGTTGCAGTCTTCGATAAGCACGCTGCACTTGGATGCAAAATCGATGGCAGAAGTCTCTTGGGCATTTGATACCGCAATGTACATTTGCATCCCTGGCACCAAGAGTCCGTCGCACTCCCCACCGCTCTCGCACCCACCGCGCATGTAGTAGGCCGCTTCCCGACAAAGCTTGTATTGGGATGGGCAAGGGTCGAGGCCAAGCTCGGTAGCGAGCACGGTCCGTGGCGAGCATTTCAGCTGGCCAGGATGATACAAGAAGGCATTCGATTCGAGTTCGGCCGCCAACAGCGCACACGCACCCACGGTCTGGGCAGTTGCCACTTCAGAACTACCAGAAGCGTTTGTTCCCGAATACACTAATGCAGCCGTGCCTACATACGGAGAAATCATCCCTGTTCCTAGGCCGTAGTAGCAGCGGCGCTTCACCTCTAATGTTGGGTCGCTCATTTTACCGCACGCACAATATTTCCCAGTGGGCGGGAGTCCAGGCCATGGGCCGCACATTTCCTTTCGCAGCATACTCTGAGGCAAGTTGCGCTTTACACCATCAAAGAGCATCTCCTGGATTGCAACAAGGCAGGTATTGGGTTTGACAAGGCGAACTTCGTTGGGTTTCACGGTCCCGACCAGAGCACTCAAGTCCTCTCGAAAGGAAGTCGCATTGAAACAATTCAGGCCAAGTGCGTCGCACTGCGTGATTTGCAACCCCTGACACAAATTCTGGAAAGTCAGTGCCCTAGTATATTTACTATATAACAGTCAGCACCTAGAGTACTTTTGAGAATTTGTGCCTGCGAATCTGAAGGCATCAGTTTATCTGGGTGTATGGCATAGCCTCGAACCTTGATGTACGAGGGGTCGTTGTCTTTTAAGGTGAGAGCATTGGGCTGAGCGTCCAGGTAGCCATTCAACTTTTCATTGGTTCGCGCCTCGTAGGTCAGGCTGGCATCTTTGGCCGCCAGAATGACTGTGTTGAAAGACTCGCAATCGCCTATGAGCATAGCTCCAGGGTCCGAAGTCGACATATCCTATATGTGTATGTGTATGTATGTGTATGTGTATGTGTATGTGTGTATGTGTGTGTGTATGTATGTGTGTGTGTGTGTGTGTGTGTGTGTGTGTGTGTAATTACCGGACAGGGCACACAATACCCCTGGCCGTGTCTGTAAAACTTGCTTGGACATGCATAGTTTGTGTCCATGTACGCCACGCCGCCGGATCCCTTCCCCTTGAAGATATCTACGATGGTCACTTTATTATCAACACCACCCTCCCAACGATCGGGACACTCTCCTGAGTCCCTGCCCAATACGTTGACCTATAGACGTGTAGAAATAAGTACGTAGCGTTCTTGTGCGTTTGTGGCTGTGCGAGAGCGCATGTGTGAAAGCTCAAGATGTCTCAAGCAAAAACGTGCAAAACGTTCCAGGACAAGGAGCAAAACCTCTCTCGCAAAAAGGAGAGAAAATGGAGGGGAAAAAGACACTTGCATGCACACAGAAATCACCACTTCGAATTTCAAAATTTGAAACTCCTGGAAGAGCAAATTACGGCCATGAATAGCGGTTTTGTTGACATCCGGAGACTGGCACTCTTCGCTGAGTTCGCGGCATTCATCACCATTCAATCGCTGCACCGTTCTCAAAAAGTCAGATTGCTGCCGTGTTGCGCAGAAATTTTGGCAGAGCGCCACTTTTACGCCAGTCAACCTGCAACGCCGCCCGCATTTCATTACCACCCGCGGCCTGGATACGTATATTAACATAAAACATGCATCCGCCCCGCAGCTCCCTGAGACATATTCTCGAAAGTCAGAACCCTAGTACAATCACTGTATAAAATTCACTATATAGAGTATTTTTGAGAATTTGAGACCGGCATCGGGAAGCAGGATAGTTCCATACGTCCTCCACTCGAGTAAGACTTAGGCGATCGTACTCGACTCCGGTTAGCATGGACAAGATTGTGAGAAACCTGTCGATTTAAAATGGTTAGAGAACACATTCAATAGAGAACACGTTTTTTTAGAGAACACATGTGAGATCCTTTGAAACCTTCGGCGGTCAAAGGGCTTATGTCGCTCCCTTCCATACCGATGCGAAGTAATTGCATCGCTGGTAGATCCCTCGTCTGTGTTCAGGGATTACGGTTTAGAGGTTTATGAATCAGGCTTAGTTTAGGGGTTGAGGGATGACCTTTCAAGGGGTGAGGGAACAGGTTTAGTTTAGGGGTTCATGGATCACCCATAGGTCCCTTGATGGTCATTGTGAGACGGGGTCTAGAGACACAGCCTTTCAAACCCAGTGCTCCGGGACTGCTGAGAGTATTGTCTGGGCATTGATTGCAGCCTTTTCCGTCGCACCGCAGATAGGTGTACGTCCACTGCCGCGTTTCCGCATTTTGACTGGGCTGGCAAAAGAAACACTCGTCCTCACTCGAAGAATCAGCCCTGCTCGTCTTCTGTGCAGGACACGCCCGGCATCGGCCATCAAGCGAAGCGTAAGTATTCTGCGGCACAAATTCTCAAAAGTCAGTGCCCTCTGCGGCACAAATTCTCAAAAGTCAGTGCCCGAGTAAATGTACTATGTCAAACTCACAACATCGAGTACTTTCGTATATTTGTGCCAAATTTCTCAAAAGTCAGTGCCCGAGTATATGTGCTATATAGGACTCAGTCGAGTAATTTTGAGAATTTTTGCCTGTGGACATTCATATGTGACGTCTGCACTCTGTGGCATTGCAAACGAAGGATCGAAAATGTCAACAGTCTTATTGCTGCAGCGAAACGCCGTTCGGTTCGTGACAGGGTCAGGCTGCTCGCGACAAATGTCTTCAGCCAGCCACATCAAGCGCCACTGATGTATGAAGTGTGTCCTGCCATGCCATGTATATATATATGTCATGTACACACACACACACACACACACACACACACATAATATAAGCACCACTGATGTATGAAGTGTGGCCTGCCATGTATATATACATATGGCATATATGTATATATATGCCATATATATATATATATATATGCCATGTACACATACATATATAAGCCATATATATATATATATAATATACATGTATATAAACGCATATTATATATATACATATATGTATATATGTATATGTGTGTGTGTGTGTGTGTGTGTATACATAATATAAGCGCAACTGATGTATGAAGAGTGTCATGCCACGCATTGTTTCTTTGTTTTGTTGAAGAGTGTCATGCCACACATTCTCAGGACCCAGTGCCCCAGTATATTTGCTACATAAAACTCAATATATAGAGGGCTTTTGAGAATGTTGACCCGCGCGCCGCGCCCGTTGTGTCGAGCAGTGTATCTTCATTGCCGTACGTAAAAGAGACCTACTACAGAGGTAAAAGAGACCTACTATAGCGGTAAAAGACACCTGCGCGCCGCGCCCGTTGTGTCGAGCAGTGTATCTTCATTGCCCCGCAGATTATTCTGAGCCCAATTGAGAGAGCGCTCAGAGAAGGCGGTAATCACGATGGACACGCGAAAATACCCCTGATTTGTCAACGGCCGATATGCTGCCTTTCCAAAACTACCGCCGGTGTAACCGTCATAACAGCCGGAGTAGCCAGTATAACCCCCCGGGGGGGGGCCACAGCCAACGTCCGCTTCCTGCACATCCGCTGAAAAGGGCGATTGCACTTGCGTGGGCCCTATATATGGTTGTGTGTGTGTGTGTGTGTGTGTGTGTATGAATATATATGTACATACACACACATATATACACATATATATACATATATACATATACATGTATACATATATTTCATATATACATGCATACAAGCACCGCTCACGATCAAGATGTCGGCGGCTTCAACGTGGCGTAATACACAGGCCAAATCCGAGCGAAATTTAGCAGCGTCAAAGTTAATGGCCCTACCCACACACACACAGACACAGACACACACACATCATATACATAACACACACACACGCACACACACACACACACAAACAATTATATATATATGTAATTATTGTAATACATACACACACACACACGCACACACACGCACACACACACACGCACGCACACACACACACACACACACATACACACCGTCCGTATAGCTCCATATGCCATCTCCAGCTTGACAAATTTGCTCCAAACCCCAGCTTGTTCCACACCCTTGCATTAGCCTCGTAGATCTCTACGGGGTTGAGTATCGGTGTGTACTCAAAACAACCCTGATAAACATATATATATATATATATATTGCTCCACACCCTTGCATTAGCTTTGTAGATTTTTACGGATTGAGTATCGGTGTGTACTCTAAACAACCCTGATATGTATAAAATATATACATATATTGTTCCACACCCTTGCATTAGCTTCGTAGATTTCTACGGGGTTTCAAAACAACCCTGCGTCGTGTGTGTGTGTGTGTGTGTGTGTGTGTGTGTGTGTAACCATGCGTCAAAACAACCCTGTCGGGGTTGAGTGATCGGTGTTTACTCAAAACAACCCTGCGTCGTGCAAAACAAAAAATAGAATAGAAAAAAAATAGAACAAAACAACCGTGCGTCGTGCAAATAGAAACATTAAGTAATTGTTTTACTCTCCAATATTATAAATAAGGATTTAGTTGCAATATGACTTCATATTATTTCTTTTACCTGCGGCAGTCAGTTGAGTTGTCCCGGTCGCCCTTGATTATATCAAATAGTAATAATAGTAATAATAGTAATAACAATACTTATGTATTTTATTAGTTTTTTTCATATGTCGCTTAGGTCGCGGTCGCAGCCACGCCGCGCAGCACTCATTTTCTTTTTTTTCTGGGAAATAGGCGTTTTCTGCGCCGCGCAGCACTCTTTTTCTGTTTCTGTATCACATAGCTGTCCCGGTCTCCCTTCATAATATCGAAAAGGGTTGGATATGAAATAATACAATAAATTTAATGCAATAAATTTAATACATATCCATTATTATTATCCAACTCTAATAATATTTCAAATCCTACCCTAATATACATAAATACACTTCGATATGAAAAAATCTCCCTTGATAATATCGACAAGAGATCCATGAGAAATAATAAAAGAAATAATATAAGAAATATTATAACAAATAGAGTTCAATGTGAAATAAAATCACCTTAGTCACACAGCTGTCCTGGTCGCCCTTCATAATATCAAATAATGGAGTTCGATATGAACTAAAATCACCTCATTAAACACAGCTATCCCGCGCTAAAAATAAAAAAATAAAAAATTACCTCATTCACACAGCTGTCGCGGTCGCCCTTCATGATATCGACCTTCCCGCTGAAGGGGTCCATAAGTGCCCCTCGAAACGATCTGAGCAAGCGCCGCATCAAATCGTCCCAAGACAAGTTGCAATCCTTGCAGCCTGATCGGCGCCGCGGCACAGTATCGGCGCTGATATCAGTATCGGCGCCGATATCAGTATCGGCGCCGATATATCGGCGCAGCGGCACAGTATCGGCGCTAGTGTTCCCTTGAAAATTTTTGCTACATGGAACAGTCACAGCTTTTGTAACCGATTTTCGGACAGCGACTGCCGCTGAATTTCCACAATCCTCCTTGTACACTTTTTCATAGGAGTATTTGTCCTCGAGCTTGGAGGCGTCTCGCACCCAGATCACTGTGGGCATGTCGTAGCCTTTTTTGTCTGCCTCGATTACGGAGGCGATACCGTTTTTGTCGTACAGACTGGTGTACTCAGCCAAGACTGACGGGCACCACTGTCGCTCATACATGCGGCTCATCATAAGTTGGAAGTCGTTGTATTTTTTTTCCCATTTCCCATTCAACTGAAACTCGATCGCTGGTCCATCGGTGTCGAATAGCGACGCGGCCAATATAGGATAGAAGTTATATACCAGGCCCATGGGCTGTAAAAAGCGCTGGCACAGCTGCATCATGAAGGGGTTCAGCAATTTCTGTTGTTGAGAGAGCACCCACTGGTCGCCGTCTTTTTTGTTGCACACCTTTTCAGCGGGCAGTGGATCAACAAGCACCATTCCTGCCACAAGCTCAGGGTAATCGTGCGCGAACTGACGCGCGTACAGAGCTCCTGCCGAATGTGCCAACACCACGAACGGGGGCTCCACGCGAATGTACTGAGTGAGATTCTCGCCATTGACACCAATATAAGGTTTTTCGAAACTCAAAGGATTCTGGTTGGTAGTATCATCCAAGCCAATCGTCAAGGCGTATCGGAGTTCTTTTGCGATTTGTTTTGGCGACCGGTCATTCCATACGCCCGAGGCCTCGCTACTGGAGCTGAATCCGAACCCAAGACGGTCATAGACGCAACACACGCCATATTCCGCGATCTGGTCTTGTAATCGCGACAAGTATATTCCAGATCCTAGACCCTCCATAGCCTCCATGAGCACTGGAGGTCGACCATCCCAATCCTTTTTAGTGCCACCCTTACAATACACATGGATCTTATAATTGTTTCCGGGCAGAATGTTGTAGTTCTTTCCACGAGCTTGGAAGGCGTTGCCGCTGGCTTGATAGACAGAGTAGGTGGCCAGGGAGTATTCAAAGACGTACAGCATCCCGAAGTACGTAAAGAAGATGATCCAGTACCAGACGAACGCGCAGAAGCGCGGTGCAAAATAAACCAAGAAGGTTTTCGTTTTCAAAAAGACCGACCCTCCCGTGTGCATCACGTTTTCTTCGTCAAACATGCCTGGTGCAGGCCCCGTTGCGGCTTCCGAAAAATCAACCAGCTCCCAGAAATCATTTTCTCCTGTCTGATAGTAGCCTGCTGGCTTTGTTTGTCCCTCAGCAACACTTTCATCCTGCCACTCCACCCGCGTCCCAATGCCGCCGATGTAAGTAATAATACCATACGGCAGTTTCTTCCACGCCTTGAAGTCGGCGTCAGTCTTTTTGCCTGCACGAACAAGCCACTTTCGAAGTTGGCGAGCTAACTTTTTGTTTATGATGCCCTCCTCCCACGGTCCCATAGGATTACCTCCCACACCGTCGCTTCGCACTTCAGACAGGACCTGCAAAGCCTGGCCTATGTGTTTGACCCGCATCCCCACCTTGGCCGGCTTCCAAGTTGCACCAGGGTGTCGCTCTTCAAGTGACAT
>Ga0315899_10008691_pt1 | contig 10889 bp, 5 predicted proteins | sample LakEriMetagenome_2_FD_203518 | JGI IMG/M metagenome (GOLD analysis project Ga0315899, IMG submission 203518) | Freshwater fungal communities from buoy surface, Lake Erie, Ohio, United States - Buoy 4 MA112 | ecosystem: Environmental > Aquatic > Freshwater > Lake | place: USA: Lake Erie, Ohio...
TTATTGCTGATGATTTTGGCGCAACTCTTAATTTCGCCAAATAAGAAAAGCAGCTAACTACCTTGAACAACGACAATCGCCGGTACACTTTCTTGTTTATTGTTGGAACCATCTGTGTGATATACATAGTGCGCCTCTTTGCTTTGCAGGTTGCTACAAATGAATGGAAAAATAAAGGCTCTCGATTAACAGAACGAGAAGTTGTTGTTTATCCGTCACGTGGAAATATTTTCGATCGAAATGGAAAGGTCTTAGTTACGAATCAAACGGTTTATGACCTTATGGTACTGCCGAAAGATCTTCTTCCGTTTGACACGCTTGAGTTTTGCACGTTGGTGAACTTACCCTACGCGGAGCTTAAGGAGATTTTAAAAAAATCGGTTACATACCCCAACGTAAAATACAAACCCTCGCCGGTAATTAAGCAAATGCTTCCGGAGGAGTATGCGGTTTTTGCAGAACGCTTGTACAAGTTCCCTGGATTTTTTGTTCAAGCAAGGACGCTACGTACCTACCCTGAAAATCTTGGTGCATTGGTGTTAGGTGATGTGGGTGAAGTGAATAATGAAATTTTAAAGAATCACCCTGATTATCGAAAGGGAGACTACATCGGATTGAACGGAATTGAAAAATCATACGAGAAAGAGCTTCGCGGAAAACGCGGAATCAAATATGTCTATCGCGATAACCTAGGTGTTGAACACAGTGTTGCCAACGGTCAGTTGGACAGTGCTGCGCAAGAAGGGGTTGACTTGTATGCCACCATAGATGCCGAGTTGCAGAAGTATGGCGAAATGTTAATGCAGAATAAGCGCGGTTGTATTGTGGCCATTGAACCGTCTACCGGAGAAATTCTTGCATTGGTTTCAGCACCTACGTTTGATCCGAATTTATTGGTTGGAAGAGCGCGCGGAACCAACTTCGCGGCGTTAGCTAAAGATCCTTTAAAACCGCTTTTCAATCGTGCGACACAAGCGCAGTATAGACCGGGATCTATTTTCAAGCTTGCTCAATCTTTAACCGCATTGCAGCTGGGTGCTATTACAAAAGACACCCGCATTCCTTGTAACAGAAGTTTGATTGGCTGTCACGGTGCGCACAGCATGGATGATTTGGAAATGGCTATTGTTCACTCATGCAATCCTTATTTCCGCGGTGTCCTTCAGCGTGTGGTTGAGGCGAATAGAGATCCAAACAACCGCGCGAAAGATGCGGCTATCGGACTTTCTATATGGAATGAGCAAATTCGGAAACTAGGATTCGGTTCCAATTTAGGTAGTGACCTTCCGAATATGAAGAAAGGAAATGTTCCAGGCACCGAATATTACAACAAGAAGTACGGCGCTGAAGGCTGGAATTTTTCCACTATCTATTCTATCGCAATTGGTGAAGGTGAGCTATTAATTAATCCGGTTCAAATGTGTAATCTCGCATGCATCATTGCGAATCGTGGTTTCTATGTTCCTCCGCACACAGTGAAGCAAATTGGAAGAGGCGGAACAGCACGGTCGGAATATGTAACGCGCGTTGATGTTGGCGTGAAACCTGAATATTTTGAAACAGTAGTCAACGCCATGGAGAAAGTAGTTGGTCCGGGCGGAACTGCCAATAGCATTAAACTTCCGGACATTGTTATTTGCGGAAAGACAGGAACAGTTCAAAATGAACCACGCGAAGACCACAGTGTTTTCGTTTGCTTCGCCCCGAAGGAAAATCCGAAAATCGCCTTGGCGGTTTATGTGGAATACGCTGGTTTCGGGGGAACGTGGGCAGCTCCTATTTCAAGCTTAATGATAGAGAAATATCTGAAGGGAGGAACAACCAATACCGGAAGAGAAGACCTCATTAAAAACGCTAAGATTCTAAACTAATGGCAGCGTCTAGCAAACAAAACTTACAACTCGACTGGGGCACAATTGCGCTCTACGGAACGCTGGTTTTGTTTGGATGGCTTTCAATCTATAGCGCAGCCTACAATCCGCTTTTACCAAGTCCGTTTGCGTTTTCCGAAGAATATGGAAAGCAGTTGGTGTGGATAGGCGTGTGTGTGTTTTTAATTGTCGTTATTTTGTATTTAGATGCGGAAGTCTTCAACAAATTAGCGGTTTTCATATACCTGTTTTTTGTCCTTTTGCTCATGCTCGTTTTAGTGATAGGAAAAGAGGTCAATGGGGCGAAGGCATGGTTCGGGATTGGCGATTTTGGCATTCAGCCCAGTGAGTTTTCGAAGATTGGTGTGGGCTTGTTTCTTTCAAAATTCATTTCGAGTTCAGGGGTTCAATTGAAAAATTTGCGAACTAGAATTCAAGCATTCGCAATTATGGGCTTACCGGCAATGCTTATTCTGCTTCAACCTGACGTGGGATCATTATTGACTTTTCTAGCGTTCGTATTGGTAATGTACCGCGAAGGAATGTCGGGCAATGTCCTTATTGCAGGTTTCGCTAGTGTTGTTATTGGAACATTGAGTATTGTTATCGGCGCAGGGCGCACGACCTATCCATACTTTGGGGAGTTAAGTTCTATTTGGACCTTCATGATGGTCTTGTTGGGCATTGCTATTTTGGCGTTGATTTTCGTTCGAAATTTCATTGTGCCGCGTTCTAGACGCATGCTCTATTCTGTGATTGTAATTTCTTTGATCTTGGCTTCAAGTCTTGCCTTCTCCATCAATTACATTGTAGATAATGTCCTTGAAAAGCACCACAAGGAGCGTATTTATGTGATGCTCTCTCTTCCGGTAGAGCGTGAAGATGCGACGTACAATTCCGAAATGGCGAAGATCACTGTTGGCTCTGGAGGATTGTTGGGAAGAGGTTTTCATCAAGGACCTATGACACAGAACAACTACGTGCCGGAACAATGGACTGATTTTATTTTCAGTGCTGTTGCAGAGGAATGGGGATTTGTGGGAAGCGTCGCAGTAATCATTTTATTCTTTGGGCTTATTTATCGCTTGGTTATCCTCGCGGAACGTCAACGCTCACGATTTTCGAGAGTTTACGGCTATTGTGTTGCGGCAATTATATTCATGCACTTGCTCATTAACATTGGTATGGTGCTAGGGTTGGCTCCGATTATCGGTATTCCTTTACCATTCTTCAGCTATGGCGGTTCTTCGCTCATGGCATTTACTATTCTTCTGTTTATTATGATTCGATTGGATGCTGAGCGGTTGAGTATCTTTAGATAACCGGTTTGCGGATGACGCTTCGCGATGACCACTTCGTGGATGACCGCTTTGCGGATGACGCTTCGCGATGACCCTGCGGGAGAAATGTGTGAGAGTTAACAAACAATCGTTTGTAAGGTGCGATTGGGCTAATCCATAACCTGTAACCAAATGGCTATATTAGCGTAATACGCAATATACTTTCGCATGAAATCTTTTTACACACCATTCCTTACAGCGGTAATTACACTGCTCTCTTTCAACGTCGCGTTAGCAAACGACCGTTTTTTCATTGAAAATAACGGGCAGGTAAAAAACGAAAATGGACATCGTGATCAGTCGGTGTTGTTCATGTATTCGAGCTCAGAGATGGATGTATTCATTCGTAAAACAGGAATGACTTATCAATTCAAACGATACAGCACTGAAGGAACATACGCAGAGCGCGTAGATATTAATTGGAAAGGTGCTTCGGAGACAGTAGTTGCGAAGGGCTTGCAAATATCTGATTACACGGAAAATTATTTTTTAGACGGAAAATCAAACTCTGCCCAAGCGTTTGAAGAGATTAGACTTTCAAATGTATATCCGGGTGTTGATTGGAGAGTGTTCATTACTGAAGAAGGATTGAAATATGAGTTTATTGCGAAGGATGCTAAAGCGGCCAAACAAATTTGTATGCAAGTCGAAGGTGCTGAAGCGTTGGAGATGTCTGTAAACGGGTCTGTGGTTATTAAAGGTGAAATGGGTGAAGTGAGCGATGCAAAGCCAGTTTATTTCAATCAAGAAAAAAGCATTGACGGGAATTTTATTGTGAAGGGAAATACCATTCAGTTTGAAATTCCTTCAAACACGAACGGAGAGATTGTTTTAGATCCCGAGGTGATTTGGTCTTCGTATTATGGCGGAACGGGTTTAGATGATTCACGTGGAATCTTCACAGATGCAAACGGAGACTATTATTTAACCGGCGCCACCAATTCAACCACATTGATTTCCTATTTGGGTTATCAAGGTTTGTTGGGTGGAAGTAACGATGTCTATGTGGTTAAGTTTAACGCGTTGAATCAACGTTTGTGGGCGACATATTATGGAAGAACGGGCAATGATTTCGGCAATGACATAGTTGTTGATGTTTTTGGTGGTATTTATGTTGCGGGAAGTACAAGTTCAACCTCAGCATTTGCATCGGCAAGTCAGCAAGTGGTTTATGGCGGAGGACCTCGTGACGGATTCGTATTGAAATTATTTCCTGATGGTACCTTGGAGTGGTGCTCCTATTACGGTGGCAGTGGAGATGATCAGTTGACATCCTTGGCTGTTGGGTTTCAAGGTGAGGTTTATTTCATTGGAGAAACTAGTTCTACAGATTTAATAACTATAGATCCTTTACAATCGGCTTTCGGTGGTGGGGCCAGTGACTTCTATTTGGGAACAATCGACCCGGGAGGATTCCTTCTTCGTTATACTTATTTTGGTGGAAGCGGCGCGGAACTCGCGGGTGATGTTGTTGCAACAAATGATTTCAATTTATACTTCACCGGAACGACAAGTTCCTCTGCAGGTATGGCTGTTGGCGGTGCTCAGAACACTTATGGTGGCGGCGCCTATGACGGATTTTTTGCAAAAATCAATAGCGGAAATGTCATTGAATGGGCATCATACATTGGCGGCCCAAGTGAGGACCGTGCTGAAGCTATTCATGTTGCGAACGATCGCCTTTATGTTGTTGGAAAATCGGGGTCAATCAATGGAATCTCCACACCTGGCGCGGCACAGGTGTTTAATGGAGGTGGAAGTTTCGACGGTTTTTTAGCGTCTTATATGATAGACGGTATGGTGAATTGGAAGACGTATTACGGAGGCTCAGGAAACGAGTCGTTATGGGGCGTTGCTACAGATGCTGCAGGAAGTGTTTTCATTACAGGGAATTCAACGTCTTCTAATTTGGGCGACAATGGATTTCAAAATACGAATGGTGGTTTAACAGACATTGTCTTTGCGGGCTATTCAATAGATGGCGCTCGATATTGGAGTTCATATTTAGGAGGAAGCGCAGATGAATCGGTAAGCGACCTTGTTATGAATTCGGATCAAGAGATGTTTTTTGCGGGAAGTTCTGCATCAGTAAACCTTGCTGTTGGCGGATACGAGTCCACTAACAACGGGGGCGGTGAAGCGTTTTTCGGGAAATTGAAGAATTGTGACTACCCTTATTTAACAGTACATATAACGGGAGACACAATATTCTGTGAGGGGAAATCCGCTGTCTTGTGTTCGGGCGGTGCTGACCATTTTCTTTGGTCTACCGGCGATACTACAGCTGCGTTGGAAGTGGATGAAGCCATGACTGTATACGTAATTGGTACAACAACACCGGGCTGTAGCACACGGTCTGACGACTACACGTTTACTGTTCTTCCGCAACCGACTATTAATATTACTGCCGATGGTCCACTGACGTTTTGTGGAGATGTTTCCGTAAATCTTACTGCAACAGGCGGGGTTAGCTACGAATGGAACAGCGGTCCAACAACAGAAACCATAACTGTTAACGAATCGGGGAATTACTCTTGCACGGGTATAAATGAATTCGGTTGCGAGGGAAGTAGCAATCAACTCAGTGTTGAAGTGTTTGAGTTGCCGGAAGTGGCTATGGCTATTTCTACTGACAGTATTTGTATTTCAGCGGATCCGGTAGGAATTGTTGGTCTTCCTTTAGGCGGCACTTACGTTGGAGACGGAATAGTAGGAAGCTCCATCGATCCGAGTGTTGCGGGAGGAGGTGCGCATCAAGTTTACTATACTTACACCGATTCTAACGGATGTACGAATACCTCCGAAGTTTTTGATTACTTCGTTTTATTTGAGCCAACGGTCCTTTTCCTATCACAGGATACGGTTATGGCAGGAGATCCTCCGGTAGAAATGACTGGAATTCCAACGGGAGGATATTACACAGGCTTTGGGGTAAGCGGCAATTTGTTTTATCCTGAATTGGTAGCACCAGGGTTCTATCAGATAACTTACAATTATGTCGATGACAACGGCTGCACGAACAGAGATACCCAAGTTATCTATGTGTGCTGTGTTGGAATAGACGAGTCAGAGGCGACTGAACCGAAATTGTACCCGAACCCTACTGAAGGTGTGATAAATTTCGCTTTAGGAGTTCATTCGGCATCGTCATATCGCATTTATGATCTTTCTGGAAGGGTGGTTCAGCAAGAAAATCTCTTTGCTGAGCAAAATTCTTTAAATGTTTCGAATTTAGCGAATGGCCAGTATTTACTGAGGTTTGAGGGCGAGGGAGTCTTTATTCCAATCCCTTTTTCTGTGTCGAAATAAAAAAAAATCATTTTTTTTTGAGAAAAGTGTAACCTTTTTCAGTCAATAGGGGTAAAAGAAGCATAACCTATTTGACTTATGAAAAACTCAATCACAATCTCCATCTTCGCAGCGGTTCTTTCTCTTAGCCTTGTATCTTGTCAGAAAGAATTCTACATGCCAACAGCTCCAGCTAATGTTGCTGACACGACTTCAACTGTTTCTAACAATGAAGAGACTGCTCCAACAGCAGTATTGGGAGAAGACGTAGCAAAATTAAACTTCGTATGGCTTCAGCCAGAAGGGTCAAACGCTGATCTTCAAGGTGTTAAGATTGAAATTGCAGATAAGAACGGTGAGATAGTGTTTTCAGCGATAGACGTAATGGCAGCAGGAGACGATGTATTTCAGTGGTTCCCTGGAATTATCCTTCAAGCCGACGAGTATACTTTCACAATGAAGTCTGCATCTGGTAATGTATTGAGCGTTTCAACTCTAAACGTAGCAGACGCTTTCGAACAAGACGAATACATTCATCAAGCAAATGGAGCGAAGTTTTTCCTTCAGTTGACTTGGGAAAAAGCATCAGAAATTTAAGTTTAGGTTAGTTAGGTATGAAACTACCCCTTCTTTAGGAAGGGGTTTTTCATGAAATAATTATTGCAGTTGGTGTACCTAAATCAGCTGTTTGTGTTTAAATTAGCACTCCCATGACACAAGAAGAGGAAATTAAATATTTACGCCAGCGAGTTGCCGAATTGGAGCAATCGGAGCATAGAGCTGTAGATAGCCTCGATCGACTGCTCGTTTCATTCGAATTTTCTTCCGCAGGAATTTTATTGGAAGACGAGAATCGAAAAATTGTAGCCACAAATCAGATGTTCTGCGATATCTTCAAGATACCAGTGGGACCGGATTATTTGGTGGGCGCAGATTGTTCAAACTCGGCGGAACAATCGAAAGATTTGTTTTCAGATCCAAATCTTTTTGTTAGTCGCGTTGAAACACTTCTTCAGGGGAGGGCTCTTTGTTTAAACGAAGAGATTATTATGGCGGATGGCAGGACGTTAGAGCGAGATTACATTCCCATTTTTTTAAACGGCAGTTACAGCGGTCATCTCTGGAAATACACGGATATAACCATACGAAAGTCTACCGAGCAGCTAATATTGAATCGCGAGGCGAAGTTCAAAGGGATTATAGATAATTTTCATTTAGGACTATTGGAAGTTGCGCCCGACGGGCGAATTTTGACTGCCAATGAGGCGTTTTGTGAAATGAGTGGCTTCACTTGCGAGGAGCTGTTTGGCCGAGACGGAGGAGATTTATTGCTAGATGTTGAGGAAAAAGAGCGAATGAAAGTACGCAACGCATCTAGGATTGTTGGTGAAGAAGATGTTTATGAGTTGCGTATCATCAATAAGTATAAAGAAACCCGTTATTGGCTCGTAAGTGCTGCGCCTCTATTGGGTGACGACGGAAATGTTCATGGTTCAATTGGGATTCATTGGGACATCACTCATATGAAGGAATTGGAGTTCGAATTGAAAGAGGCGAGAAGAAAAGCAGAGGAATCTTCCAAGGCAAAAGCCATGTTCTTAGCGAATATGAGTCATGAAATTCGAACGCCCTTGAATGGTATTGTTGGAATGGCTGAACAATTAGCACAGTCTCAATTAGACGCTAATCAACGCTATTTCACAGACATCATGCGCTCGGCTTCTTCCACTTTGTTGTCGATTATTAATGACGTTTTAGATATTTCGAAAATAGAATCGGGTAAATTCAGTATTGAAACGATTCCTTTCCACCTAAACGAGACCGTGAGGAGGACGCTAAGTATTTTCGAGGAGAAGGCGAAGCAAGGAAATATTTCTTTGGATATTGAATTAATGGATGACCGAGGAATAATGCATCTCGGAGACCCGCATCGCTTGAGTCAGGTTTTATTCAACATTGTAGGAAACGCCATCAAATTCACTCACTCAGGATATGTTAGAGTAACATCAAAACTTTCACGGGGTGAGAATGACATATGCTTCGTTTCATTCACAATTGAAGATACGGGTGTTGGAATGGATATGGCCTATTTAGCAAAAGTATTCGAAGCTTTCTCTCAAGAAGATTCAAGTATTACCCGAAAATTTGGAGGAAGTGGTCTGGGCCTGAGTATTGCCCGAAGTATTATTCAAATTATGGGTGGAACAATTCAGATTGAGAGTGAGAAAGGAAAAGGCACACGGGTAGACATTCGAATTCCAATGAGAATTTCGACAGAAAAAACGAAACAGGATATAGTAGAAATGACTGACTTACAAAAATCACTGAAAGGCCTGCGAGTGTTGGCGGTTGAAGACAATGAGTTGAATCGAATGGTATTGCAGGTGATTTTGAAAAAATGTGAAGTTGTAGTTTCTATTGCACACAATGGCCAAGAGGCCATTGATATGATTCAAGAGGATGAATACGATATAGTTTTAATGGATGTTCAAATGCCTATTGTAGACGGTCTTGAGGCGACGAAATACATTCGGGAAGAATTAAAATATACGACGCCAATTATTGGACTTAGTGCCAATGCGATGCGTGAGGAAGTTGAGATTTGTAAGCAAGCGGGAATGAATGACTATTTAGTAAAGCCTTATTCAGAGAGGGCCTTGGTTGAAGTCATGAAGAAGTGGAGTTCATTAGAAGCAATAATTGTGGAAGAAACATCTTCAGAAAACGATGGTTCAGAATTAGATATTTCCATGTTAAAACAGTACGTTGGCAATGACACGAATGTTTTAAGAGATGTGGTAAGCGGTTATTTAGAGCATCTTCCGCCACAATTGGACCGATTGGAATTAGCTTTAGTAGGATCCGATGTTTTAGCCTTGCGCCATGAGTTGCATCAGTTGAAAGCGAGCATGGAGATTATTGGCGTTCGTCCAGAAGGCCTTTCTTTCGCGGGAATTTCAAACGAGTTGAAAACAGACGGTTTATCAGACATGGCTAAGGCAGCGATTGCTTCTGTTATCAAGAAAGGAAAGCAGGCGACCATCGGCCTCCGTAAACTGATTGAATAGCGCCAGAATTTCAGATTTAATCAATTTGAAATAAAGAATTATGGCTTAATCTTGTAATTCAAACTACGTCTAGTTGAAAAGAGGAAAGCGATATATAATACTTGTAGATGATGAGGCAATTATTTTGAGCGTCTTGTCACTTCATGTGAAAAGTTTTCTTCCAAATGGAATTGAGCTCCTTACGGCCAATTCAGGCGAGAGCGCATTGGAAAAATTAAAGCCCTTGTTGGAACAGGGAGGAGAACTTTTGTGTGTAATAAGTGACTACATGATGTCTCCCATGAGAGGTAGCGAGTTGTTGGGGCATCTCGAAATTCTTTCACCAGCGAGTAAAAAAATTATGCTCACTGGACAAGCAGATTTGCAAGCCGTTTCAGAAGTTTTAAGCAAGGCCCGATTGTTTCGATACATTGAAAAACCATGGGAACCCAAAGATTTGGAGCTTACGGTGTTGGAAGCTATTCATATGTATGACAACGAGACAGAGTTGGCGAAAAGAACCCAAGAGCTTGAAATTTTACACAAGGAATTGGAGCAGAAGGTCATAGATCGAACAGCAGAATTAAATCAGAAAAACGAAGAGTTAAGACAGGGTTTACAATACGCGCGATTCGTGCAAGAATGTTTCTTACCGAATCATACAGATGCTTGGGATGTTTTGCCTGGGCTTCATGTTTTCAGCACCTCTGCAGAAGCAGTTTCTGGTGACTTTTATTGGTACAAAAATTTAGGAAATACTGTTCTGATTGCTCAGGGAGATTGCACCGGACACGGTTTAGCTGGAGCCCTACTTACCGTATTGGTGAGTGATTTACTTTCCGAAAAAACAAGTCATGTTAGTGGTAAGTTAGACGTGAAAGAAATAGTGAGCGAAACAGTTTACGATTTAAAGAAGAGACTGCGTAGAGATGTTCAATATTCCGATATGGTGGCGGGATTTGATTTAGTTCTTATGCATGTAAACTTAAAAACAGGTGATTCAAGTTGGGGCAGTTTGAATTCAAATCTTATGTTGGTGAATGAGAAAAATGAAGTGGAAATTGTTTCAAAGTCGAAAGGCTTTCTTCATTTAGACCTTGAACAAACGGAGGTTGCGGGCGGGCAATTGAACATAAAGGGAAAGCGTGTTGTCATGTGTTCCGATGGGCTTTACGATCAGATCGGCGAGGTTTCAAACAAGCGCCTTCGCATGAGTGGGCTTATTCAATGGATTGAAAGCGGACAAGTATTCTTGGAAAACAAATGTGGCATCGACGATTTGTTTGCCGCTTGGAAAGGGTCACAAGATCAAACCGACGATGCCACATGGGTGAGCTTTCAGC
>Ga0315899_10008695_pt1 | contig 10887 bp, 11 predicted proteins | sample LakEriMetagenome_2_FD_203518 | JGI IMG/M metagenome (GOLD analysis project Ga0315899, IMG submission 203518) | Freshwater fungal communities from buoy surface, Lake Erie, Ohio, United States - Buoy 4 MA112 | ecosystem: Environmental > Aquatic > Freshwater > Lake | place: USA: Lake Erie, Ohio...
GCCTCCCGGTGGGACCACCCGGTGGGCGCCCATGGTCTGATTATGGCCAGAGGGAGCTCTTGGGAGCGCGGACGCCGATGTTCACCGGGCTGGTGCGAAGCATCGGGCAGCTGCGGCGTTGCGCCGGAGGGGTGCGGGTGCTCGGGGCGCTCGATCCCCTGGGGCCCCCGGCGCTGGGCGACAGCATCGCCGTCGATGGGGTGTGCCTCACGGTGGCGGAGCTCCAGGCCGATGGCTTCCGCGCCGATGTCAGCGAGGAGACCCTGCAGCGCAGCACCCTGGCGGAGCGCGCCCGCGCCGGTGCCGGGGTGAATCTGGAGCCCGCCCTGCGGCTGGCCGACCGGCTCGGCGGCCACCTGGTCAGCGGCCATGTCGATGGCCAGGGCACGGTCACCGGCATCGAGCGGCTGGAGGGGTCCTGGCGGTTGGAGCTGGCCTGGCAGGAGCCGGCCTGGGGCCGCTACATCTGCGAGAAGGCCAGCGTGGCGGTGGATGGCATCAGCCTCACGGTGGCGGGCTGCGCCGAGGGGGGCGAGCGCTTCTGGATCGCCGTGATTCCCCACACCTGGGCGGCCACCACCCTGGCCCAGCGCCGCCTCGGCGATCGGGTGAACCTGGAGGCCGATCTGCTGGCGAAGTACGCCGAGCGGCTGCTGGAGGCCCGGGGCGCCCTGGCCCTCCAGCCGGGGGGCGCCTCGAGAGCTGCTGGCGCTGAGCCTTCCCTCGACGCGGGCTGGCTGGCTGAGCACGGCTGGCTCTGAAGACCGCCAGCGCCTGGCGCCCCTGGAGCCTTCCGACTCCCCTCCACCCAACGGCTCAACCCACAAGCTCAATCCAATGGCTCGCTTCCCTTGCTCTCCAGGGGTAGCAGCCAGATCGAGCCGGTTTCCCGGTGGAGCTCGATGCGGAATTCCTGACCCGGCTCCAGCCCCATGCGCCGGGTGTAGGCCTGGCCGATCAGCAGGTTGCCGTTGCCGTGCACGCGGGTGCGGAATTCGGCCTGGCGTCCCTTGCTGAGCGCGCTGCCGCCGGCGGCGGCGGAGGGCAGGGTGTAGCCCTTGGCGGCCACCAGGGCCCGGTAGAAGCTCTTTTTGAGCACCCGCCCGCTCGGACCCACGTAGCCACAGGCCCGGGCGATCTGATCCTCCGGGCGGTTGCTGAGGGAGCGGGCCTTATCGAGCAGGGCTTTCCCCTGCAACATGCCGTCGCTCCCACCGGAGCCGTTGGAGGAGGAGGAGGAGGACTCGCTGCCGAGGAACCTGTCGGAAGCGACGGTGTGGTAAGGCGCCATGGGAGCAATCCTGATCTTTTAGGAAGTTTGGCGATGGTCGTGCGGCTTCGGCAAGGTGGCGACGATTCAGAGGAGATAAAGAATTCCGTACAGCACCACCCAGATGCCATCGACGAAGTGCCAATAGAGCTCGGCCGCCTCAAAGCCGAAGGGGTCGCCGTTGAGGATGCGGCCGCCAGGCCGCGCCTGTAACCAGACGATTAGGATGCAGATCACCCCCAGGGTGACGTGCAGGCCATGAAAGCCCGTCAGGGCGTAGAAGGTGCTGGCGTAGAGGTTGTCGGTGAGCGAAAAGGGCAGGTGGAAGTACTCCACCATCTGGCCGGCCAGGAAGGCCGCCCCCAGCAGCCCCGTCCCCAGAAGCCAGAGCCGGCAGCCCGGACCGTTGCCTGCCTTGAGCTGGCCCCCGGCGCGATGGAAGGTGTAGCTGCTCAGCAACAGCAGGGCGGTGTTGAGCGTGGGCAGCAGCAGCTCCAGCTCGTAGATGGCGCCCTCCGGCAGGGGATTGACGGCGCGGAAGGTGAGGTAGGCGGCAAAGAATCCGGCGAAGGTCATGCCGTCGGCCACCAGAAAGGTGGCCAGGCCGAAGAGGCGAAAATCCGCATGTTCGGCATGGCCCTCGCCGGCGTGGCCCGCCTCGGTGGCAGGGGCGGCGGTGGTGGGGCCCGTTCCGGAGCCGGGGGCGAGGCTGGTCATCGGTGCGGTGCGGGGGTTGTAAGGGAGGTCAGCGTCCGCCGGAGCCCCAGATCTCCTCGCCGGTGGCATCGGCCAGGGGCAGGGTGCCGGGAGTGGTGCCATAGCCATAGGGCTCATGGACGAGGGGGGCTTCGCCGTGCCAGTTCTCCACAGGTGGCGGCGAACTCGTGAGCCACTCGGGGGTGAGAGCGTTCCAGGGGTTGTCACCCGCCACCGGGCCGCGGAAGGCGCTCATCACCACGTTGATCAGGAAGGGGAGGGTGCTGATCGCCATCAGCAGGGCGCCGACACTGCTCACCTGGTTCAGGGTGGTGAAGCTGGGGTCGTATTCGGCTACACGGCGCGGCATGCCGTTGAGGCCCAGCCAATGCTGGGGGGCGAAACAGAGATTAAAGCCGAGGAACGTGAGCAGAAAGTGCAGACGGCCGAGATCCTCGTTGAGAAGCCGGCCGGTGAATTTCGGATACCAGTGATAAATGGCACTGAAAATCACAAACACCGTGCCTCCATAGACGATGTAGTGGAAATGGCCAACCACGAAGTATGTATCGTGGACATGGATGTCGAAGGGCACCTGGGCGAGGGCCACGCCCGTGATGCCCCCGAACACGAAATTGAAGATGAAGCCGCAGGAGAACAGCATGGCGCTGTTCAGGGCGATGCGGCCTCCCCAAAGGGTGGCTAGCCAGTTAAAGAATTTGATGCCAGTGGGGACGGCGATGAACGAGGTGGCGATCGTAAAGAATAGGCGCATCCAGGGCGGAGTGCCACTGGTGAACATGTGGTGAGCCCACACAATGAGGCCCAGGAAGACGATGGCCAGGATCGAATACACCATCGTTTGGTAGCCAAACAGCGGCTTGCGAGCATGCACCGGCAGGATCTCGCTGACCAGGCCGAAGGCCGGCAGGACCATGATGTACACCGCCGGGTGAGAGTAGAACCAAAAGAGGTGTTGATACACCACCACATTGCCGCCCAGGGTCGGGTTGAAAAATCCGGTGTGGGCAATAATGTCGAAGCTGAGCAGGATCAGGGTGCCTGCGAGAACCGGGGTGGAGAGAACCACCAGGATGCTGGTGCCGAGCATGGCCCAGCAATACATCGGCAGCATCATCAATTTCAGCCCCGGTCGGCGCAGCTTGAGGATGGTGGCGATGAAGTTGATGCCCCCGAAGATCGAGCTGCCCCCCAGTAGCAGCACGCTCAGGATCCACACGATCTGGCCGGCGGCTGGTGTGGTGAGGCTGAGCGGTGGGTAGGCGGTCCAGCCGGACTGGGCTGCGCCGGTGATGAAATAGCTGCTGATCAGCAGGATGCCAGCGGGCGGGATCAGCCAGAAGGCCACGGCGTTGAGCCGCGGGAACGCCATGTCGCGGGCGCCGACGTAGAAGGGAATCAGATAGTTGCCGAAGGCACCATTGACCACCGGCACGATCCAAAGGAAGATCATCACCGTGCCATGCAAGGTGAGGACCTGGTTGTAGGTTTCCCGGCTCACGAAATCACTGATCGGGCTGGCCAACTCCGTGCGGATCACGCCCGCCAGGGCGCCGCCCACGAAATAGAACAGGAAGCCGGTGATCAGGTACTGGAGGCCGATCACCTTGTGGTCAAGGCTGAAGCTGAGGTAGCGGAGCCACCCCTGGGGTTGGAGGCCTTCCGGCTGGGGCTGGAAGTCGCTCGCGGAGGCGAGGGTCATGGGGCGGAGGAGGGGAGGGGGGCGAGGAGCGAGGTCGTGGGCGGCAGCTGGCAGAACTGCTCAATTGGGGGATGGGGGGTCACCGGTGGTGAGGTCAACCGGTGGGGGAGGAATCCGCGGCGCTGGCGACAGTGGCAGGTCGGTTCTGGAGCAACCAGGAATCGAATTCGCCGGCCTCATGCACCACAACGGTGGAGTGCATGCCTCCGTGATACGGACCACACAGCTCGGCGCAGACGATCGGGTACTTGCCCGGGCGGGTGGCGGTGAAGGTGAGCACCGTGGGTTGGCCGGGGATCACATCTTGCTTAAGGCGGAACTGGGGAACCCAAAAGGCGTGGATCACGTCGTTGGCCTTCATGTGCAGCTCCACGGGACGATCGACCGGCACGTGCAGCTCACCTGTGGTGATGTCGCCATCGGGGTAGTGAAAAATGAAGGCAAACTGCATGGCGGTGAGGTCCACGCTCAGGGCGCCTGCGGCTCCGCCCGTGGGGCCGATCCCCCCCCACACCCGCGCTTCCTTGCCGTCGGTGGATTCCAGGGAGGCGGCCATGACGCTGCCATCGGCCATCCTGCCCATCGCTCCGCCTTCCTGGCCAGCGGCCAGATGGGCCGAGTGGTCATTCAGGGGAACCATTCCCCCCATGCGCTCATAGATGTCGTAACTGTAAATGCCAACAAAAAGAACAACGATGGCGGGCACGGCGGTCCAAAGAATCTCCAGCGGCAGGTTGCCTTCGATCGCTGCGCCATCCCCGCGCTGACCCGGGCGTCTGCGGAAGCGCACCAGGCTGAACACGAGCAGGCAGACGATGCCGAGAAACAGAATCGTGCCAATGCTGAAGAGAACCTTGAAGAGATCGTCGTAGATCGGGGCGTTGCTGCTGGCGTCGACGGGCAGCAGCGACACGTTGTTGCCGATCCACAGGCCGGCGAGCACAAGAACCATGCCCGCCAGCAAGGTGATCAGCGCGGAAGGGATCTGCACGGGGGGACGGGGGGTGGCCAGGAAGATCGTATTTCCCTCCTGCGGAGAGCGCGGTTCTGCGTGTAGCAGTGGCGTCAATTGCCGCGAAATTTCACAGTTTGTCCCGGTGTAGGGCGACTTGTGCGCGAACGCTCATCTGGGCAAAGTCGCTACCTTTAAATCCCTCAGGAACCCCGCTTCATGCAGGTGGTGCCTCGCCCTATCGCCTCACCAGTGCGGCCGCCGGCGCCCTCCGCCATCGCGCCCCCACCCCCATGGCTGGCCTGGCTCACCGGCCACCTCGTCGTGGCCCTGGTGGCTCTCGTCGCCATCGGCGGGGCCACACGGGTCATGGAGGCCGGCCTCGCCTGCCCCGACTGGCCCCTCTGCTACGGCGTGCTGCTGCCTGGGCGCCAGATGAATCTGCAGGTTTTTCTGGAGTGGTTCCACCGGCTCGATGCTTTTTTAGTGGGGCTGGCCCTGCTGGTGCTCGCCGGCACCGCCTGGTGGCAACGGCGTTTCCTGCCTTCCTGGTTCCCCGCCGCCGCCGCCGCTGCCCTCGCCCTGGTGGCCGTCCAGGGCGGGCTCGGAGCCTTGACGGTGCTCCAGCTCCTTCCCGCTGCTGTGGTCACCGCCCACCTGGCCACCGCCCTGCTGCTGGTGGCCCTCGTCAGCGCCACTGACCAGCGGCTGCGCCTCGGGCAGCTCGCCTCGGCCACACCGGCGGCCGCTGCCCCCCTGGCCCTTCCCTGGCGCCTCCTGGTGGCTCTGGCTTTCGCCCTGGTGTTGAGCCAGTGCGTGCTGGGGGGCTTGATGGCCAGCCGCTGGGCGGCCCAGCTCTGCCTGCAGGCCGGTGAGGGATGTAGCTGGTTGCTGCGCCATCGCCTCGGGGCCTGGCCGGCCGCCTTGGCCGTGTTGTCCCTTTTCCCCGCCTCGCTGATGGGCCTGGCCGGCCCCCCCCGTCCCGGCCTGCGCCTGCTCGCCGGGCTGGCGGGTCTGCTGGTGGCCCTGCAGCTGGCCCTCGGCATCGCCACCCTGCGGTTGGCGCTCACCCAGAGCGCCGTCACCGTCGCCCACCAGCTCACAGCCGCCCTGCTGATCGCCGTGCTGGCCGCCCTCGTCGGCCGCAGCCTGCCGGTTGCCACGTCCGCTGCCCCACCTCAGGAGATGGCCCATGGTTAGCGCCAGCCCCCTTGCCGGTTCCCCCCTCGCCGGCTCCCTCGTGGCGGCCCCACCGCCGCCGGCCGTGCGGCCCTCCCTGCGCCTGCCGGCCTGGCTGGAGGTGGCCAAGCCCCGCCTGATCCCCCTCTTGCTGGCGACCACCCTCGGGGGCATGGCCCTCACCGCCGAGTGGCCTCCCACCCCCCAGTGCCTGCTGGCCACCCTGGGGGGTGGGGCGATGGCCTCCGCCGCCGCCGGTGTTCTCAACTGCCTGTGGGAGCAGGAGCTCGATGGCCGCATGCAGCGCACCAGCCGGCGGGCCCTGCCTTCCGGCCGTCTGGCCCAGCGTCAGGCCTTTCTGCTGGCCATCGCTCTCACCGCCGGTTCCGTGGCGCTGCTGCTGCTGGCGGTGAACAGCCTGGCCGCCGCGCTCGCCTTGCTCGGGCTGTGCAGCTACGTGCTCCTTTACACGGCCCTGCTCAAGCCCCGCACCACCCAGAACATCGTCATCGGTGGAGTGGCCGGCGCGATCCCCCCGCTGGTGGGGGCCGCGGCCGCCAGCGGAGCGATCGGCTGGGGGGGCTGGTGGCTGTTCAGCCTGGTGATGGTGTGGACCCCCGCCCACTTCTGGGCCCTGGCGCTGCTGTTGCGCGATGACTACCGCTCGGTGGGCATTCCGATGCTGCCCGCCGTGCGGGGCGCGGCCGTCACCGCACGAGCCATCCGCCTCTACAGCTGGCTGACGGTGCTGCTCAGCGGCCTGGGGGCCCTGGCTCTGCCCAGTGGGGGATGGTTCTACGCGCTGCTGGTCTTGCCCTTCAACGCCCGCCTGCTCCAGCTCAGTGGTCGGCTGCTCGCCGATCCCGAAAACCCAGTTGGAGCCCGCAGCCTCTTCCGCTGGTCGATCCTCTACCTCTTCGGCATCTGCCTGCTGCTGCTGCTCGCCCGCACCCCCCAGGCCGCCGGCTTTGACGTGACGGTGCTCTTGGCGGCTCTCCCCCTCCGGCTCGCCACCGGCGCTGCCTAGATTGCCCCCCCAAGCGAGCGCCGGGGGCGCGATCCAGGATTGATTGAGCTGCAGCACGTCAGCAAGCGCTACGGCGGCGGTCCCAAGGCTGCGCCGGTGCAGGCCCTGGATGATCTGTGCCTGTCGGTTCCTGCCGGCACGCTCTACGGCCTCCTCGGCCCGAACGGCGCCGGCAAAACCACCGCCCTGCGCATCCTCTGCACCCTGCTTGCCCCGGATGCGGGCACGGTGCGGTTGGGCGGGGTGGATGCCCTCGCCGATCCCCGGGGCGCCCGTCGCCTGCTGGGCTACGTGGCCCAGGAGGTGGCGATCGACAAGATCCTCACCGGCCGCGAACTGCTGGAGCTGCAGGGTGATCTCTATCACCTGCGCCCCGCCGACCGGGCGGGCCGTATCGAGGAGCTGATCGAGCTGCTGGCGATGCCCGAGTGGATCGATCGCCGCTGCGGCACCTACTCCGGTGGCATGCGCCGCCGCCTCGACCTGGCGGCGGGTCTGCTGCACCGTCCGCGCCTGCTGGTGCTTGATGAGCCCACCGTGGGCCTGGATATCGAAAGCCGCGCCGCGATCTGGACCGTGCTGCGTCAGCTGCGCGACCAGGGCACCACGGTGTTGCTCAGCAGCCACTACCTCGAGGAGGTGGACGCCCTGGCCGACCGGCTGGCGATCCTGGAGGGGGGGCGCGTGATTGCGGAAGGGGCGCCCCAGGAGCTCAAGGCCGCCCTCGGCGGTGATCGGGTCACCCTGCGGGTGCGTGAGTTCAGCGATGCCCAGGAGGCCGGCCGCGTGCGCGACCTGGTGCTCGCCTGCGACGGAGTGCGCCAGGTGGTGGTGAACCGGGCCCAGGGTTATTCCCTCAACCTGGTGGTAGAGAACGAGGCGGTGGTGGAGCGGCTCCGGTGCCAGCTCGCCGACGCCCAGCTGCCGGTCTTTGCCCTGGCCCAGAGTCGCCCCAGCCTCGACGATGTGTATCTGCAGGCCACCGGTCGCACGTTGATGGATGCCGAGCTCGCCGTGGCCGGCCAACGCGATGCCAAGGCGGAGCGCAAACAGGCGATGCGCTGATTCCCCTCGTCAGCCCCCTCCTCGCCCCGCAGCCCCTTCCTCCCCCCAGCCTTTTCCCGCTCGCCCCCGTTGCTGCCCCCCTTCCGATGACCAGCGCCAGCCCCTCCCTCGCCGCCCCGAGCCCGGCCGGATCCGCCGGTCCGGCTTTCGCCGAGATCCGCCAGGAGACCCTGGCCCTCACCCGCCGCCTGTTCGTGCAGCTGGCCCGTCGCCCCTCCACGTTGGTGGCGGGGGTGCTGCAGCCGCTGATCTGGCTGGTGCTGTTCGGTGCCCTGTTCGCCAATGCCCCCGCCGGACTGCTGCCCGATGGCATGAGCTACGGCCGCTTCCTTGGGGCCGGGGTGATCGTCTTCACCGCCTTCAGCGGCGCCCTCAACGCGGGTCTGCCGGTGATGTTCGACCGGGAGTTCGGCTTCCTCAACCGCCTGCTGGTGGCTCCGCTGCGCTCCCGCAGCTCGATCGTGCTGGCTTCTGTGCTGTACATCACCAGCCTCAGCCTGGTCCAGAGTCTGGCGATCCTGCTCACCGCCGCCGCCCTGGGCTACGGCTGGCCCGGTGGCGCCGGCCTGGTGCTCACGGTGGTAACGCTGCTGCTGCTCACCTTCGCCGTCACGGCCCTGAGCCTGGGCCTCGCCTTCGCCCTGCCTGGCCATATCGAGCTGATCGCGGTGATCTTCGTGGCCAACCTGCCCCTGCTGTTTGCCAGCACCGCCCTGGCCCCGATTTCCTTCATGCCCCCCTGGTTGGGCTGGCTTGCGGCCCTGAATCCCCTTACCTTCGCGATTGAACCGATCCGTGCCGCCTACGCGGGCCCCTTCCGCCTCACTGACGTGGTGCTGAATGCCCCCTATGGCTCCCTGAGCGCGGCCGCCTGCCTTGGCATCCTGGCGGCCCTGGCGGTAGGTCTGTTCCTGGCGATCCGCCCCCTGCTGGATCGAAAACTCTCCTGAGCCCTCCCCCTCTTCCCCCGCTGTGACCGACGTCCCCTCCCCCACCGCCGCCGCGCCTGCCCCCACCGGCCGCCGGCGAGGGCCCGTCGCCCCACGGCCGGATGATCGCCTCGCTCTCCTGGAGGCGATCCAATACCGCGATGCCCCCCGGGCGCGGCGCCTAGCGGAGCGTTGGGTCCACCGCCGCGGCTTGGCCTCCTTGGAGTCCTTCGTGCAGCAGGGCCTGGTGGCTGAAGCCGGGGCCGAATCCAGCCGCTGGCTGGGGGACCTGCTGCTGCAGCCCTCCGCGGCTCTCTCCCCAGGAGCGGTTCTCTCCCCAGGAGGAGCGGCTCCCCTCCCCCTGGGAGCCGCCGTTCTCGGAGGCGAGATTGGCTTGAAGGATCTCGATTCCTCCTTCCCCACCCCTTCCTCCCCCTTGCCCTCGGTGGAGGAGGCCTTTGCCGCCCTGGCTGCCGAATTCGCCCCCAGCCCTGCCGAATTCGCCCCCAGCCCTGCCGAACTGGAGCACATCACCCTCGCTGGCCTGGATCAGGTGGATCCCTCCCTGCTGCCGCCCCCTGCCCAAACCCTTTCCTTCGCCATCGCCCCCGCGGCCGTCGAGCCGACCGCCGCTGTTGCCCCTCCCACCGAAGAAGATCCCGAACCGGTCCGTCCCTGGTTCGGCCGGGTGCGCGGCCTTCTGCGCACCTGTTTCGACGAGGCGATCGGCAGCCTGAATCCGGTTCCGCTGGCCCCGGAGCCTTCGCCACAGGAGGACACGCGGCTTGCTGCCTTCGCGGACGATCCCATTGCGTTCGCAGGCGATGGGGTGTCCTTCGCCCCGGCCCAGGCCGGAGAGCCAACGGCGACGGAGCCTGCGGCAGAGACCGAGCCCCTGGCCCCTTTGCCCACCTTCCATCCCACGGCTTCGATCCTCGCCGCCATGCCGGAACCCCCCGCTGCCACCCCCGCGCCCACTCCCGCCCGCTGGTTGCCGCGGCTCGGCCTTGTGGGGGGGCCATCCTCCCGTCCCGCGCCCGCTCCGGCCGACCTGGCCGATCTGCGTGCCTGGCTTCCCGACTCTGCTGACGATCTGCCGAGGGCCTGCTGATGGGGCTTCCGGCTCGCGAGCGTCTGCGGGGTGGACTGATCGTCTCGGTGCAGGCGCCGGAGGGATCCCCACTGCGCGATCCCTCCGTGATTGCGGCCATGGCCGAGGCGGCTCTCGCCAACGGGGCGGTAGGGGTGCGGCTGGAGAGCCCGGAGCACATCGGCGCGGTGCGACGCCGCTGCCCGGACGCCCTGATCGTGGGCCTCTGGAAGCGAACGTTCCCCGATAGTCCCGTCTACATCACGCCGGGCTGGGGGGAGGTGGAGGCGGTGTGGGCCGCAGGGGCCGATGTGGTGGCCCTCGATGCCACCGATCGCCCCCGCCCGGGCGGGTTGCTCCTGGAGGATCTTGTGGAGCGGGCCCGCCGGGAGCTTGGGGCCCCCCTGATGGCCGACATCGACACCCTGGAGAACGGTTTGCGCGCCGCTGCGCTCGGCTGCGACTGGATCGGTACCACCCTTTACGGCTACACCGAGGCCACCGCCGCTGCCGCGCCCCCGGCCTGGGATCTCCTGGCGTCCCTGCGCGCGTCCCTGCCCCCTTCGCCCCTGCTCGTTTGTGAGGGGGGCATTGCCACGGCTGGCCAGGCTCGCGAGGCCCTGGATCTGGGTGCCGATGCGGTGGTGGTGGGAACGGCGATCACGGGCATCGATCTGCAGGTGGCCGGCTACGTGAACCGGATGGCTGCCGCCTGAGAACGGCTGCCGCATGAGCACGGCTGCCGCCCGAGTCGTGGGGCCGCCCAGCCAAAAGTTTCCTGAACCTCCAGCCCCCAGACACCTCTGGCGTCACACCATGGAGACAGGGGGCCGCTCCGGCCGCCCCGGCACCTCCGGCAAGCCGGATGCCATCCCTGCCACCCGTTCCCATCCCAGGGAGGTCGTGATGCCTTTCCTGTCCTTCCCCCGACTGTTCCAGCTCCGTCTTCGCCCGCT
>Ga0315899_10008697_pt1 | contig 10886 bp, 12 predicted proteins | sample LakEriMetagenome_2_FD_203518 | JGI IMG/M metagenome (GOLD analysis project Ga0315899, IMG submission 203518) | Freshwater fungal communities from buoy surface, Lake Erie, Ohio, United States - Buoy 4 MA112 | ecosystem: Environmental > Aquatic > Freshwater > Lake | place: USA: Lake Erie, Ohio...
GCTCGCTGCAAGACGCGCCAAGAAACTTAAGAAGGTTGAGCACGACAACGCCAAAGAGCTCGAGGCGGCACACACACATGTGAATCAGCCGGGCTCCGACTCTCAGGCGATGAAGCAGTCGGCAGCATCTATCGAGGAGGAGAAGCGCAAGCTTGAGGAGCAGTTTGCTCAGAAGCAGGCGGAGGAGCTCGAGGCTTTGCGCGCCACCATGGAAATGGAAAAGCAGAAGATGGTTGCAGAGGAAAAAGCCAAGCTGGACCAGGCGTTGCAGGCCGCAACAGTGCAGGACCTTGGCAACGATGAGCGTCGGAAGATGATTGAGCAAGCCGAGGCCAACATGAAGAAGCTCGAGGGCTATATGGACAAGGAGAAGATGCGGCAGGAGGACGAGTTGAAAGCGCAGCTGCAAGAGCGCAAGCGCAAGAAGATGGAGCGTGTCAAGGCGCAGCATGAGCGCAAAGAGCAACAGGAGAACCTGGAGAAGCAGAAGCTTCAAGAGCTTGCCAAGTTCGAGGAGGAACAAGAGGCCGAGCGGAAAAAGGAGGAAGAGCGCGTCAGGATGGAAATTGATGCTGAGAAGGAGCGCGAAATTGCGCGCATGCAGCAGGAGATCGATGCCGAGCTCGAGCGAACGCAGCTGGAGGAGAGGCAGAAAATGGAGCAACTGGCCCAGGTCGTTGGCGACGCTGCAGCCAGGGAGGCCCTGCTCAAGGACGCTGACGAAAAAATCCAGGCGATGCAAGAGCGTGCGAGCTTGGAAAAGGCGCGCCAGGAGCAGCTCCTCCAGGAGAAACTGGCCAAGAAGAAAGCCAAGAAGCAGGCTGAACTGCAGCGCAAGCAAGAGGAGCAACTGCAAAAGAAAATGCTTGAGGACATGGAGCAAATCAACGCCCAGATGGATCAGGCACGATATGATGAAGCCATGATGCAGCTGCGGAGGCAGCACGAGCAGGAGATGCGCGACATGCTCGAGGCACATACTCGTGAGACAGCCAGCACAATGGAGCCGCTCGAGCAGGAGATGGCAGCAAGAGCAAAATCAGTCATGCCTGAGTTGCTGCCGCCGGCCCCCAATGTCGCCGAGATCGAGGAGAAGCTCAACGCCAAGCACAAGATGATGCTTGCAGATCTGGAGAAGCGACACCGCGACGAGTTGGACGCGCTGCAATCGATGGATCCCAGCAGCGTCGCCGGGGAGGCGGCGCTGCAGGAGACGCTGCAGGAGGACGAGGAGGAGCAAGAAGGTCGCAATGTCGCGGCAGCAAAGACGGCAGCGGCGGAATTCACCAAGAAACTCGAGGCTGAAAAGGCCAAGTTTGAGGAGGAGATGAGAGCAGCGGTGGAGGCACAGGAAGCACTCAAACGCCAGCTGCTCGTCAAACAAGAAGAGGAGCGGAGACGCCTCGAAGAGGAGATGCGCCGCGACACCGAGGCGTTTGAAGAGAAAATGAAGGCCGAGCAAGAGCGCAAACTAAAGGCCCTTGAAGAGAAGAAAAAGCAGATGGAAGAGGACATGTCAAAACAAGCAGAGCACTCGACGCAAGAAGAGCGCAAAATGCTCATCGACTTGCATGAGAAGAAGCTCAGTCAGATGGAGCAGGTCTGTCCCAGATTTAAGGCCTTTGCCGCTTTTTCTCCTCTATGTCCTTAAACCGCATAGCCGCCACGTGCACACTGCACATGTGCGCAGGCAGCGTGCGTACTGTGCATGTGGTGCTTGGCACGTGCATCTTGTGTGGTGTGTCGTGCGTTGCGTGCGAGAAGCTGTGGGTGCAGACAATTGCGCGTGAGACGCTGTTGGTGCAGACAATTGGGGTGCTGCTGACGACTGGCATTGCACACGCGTGGTGCCTCATGTCAAACAGGAGGCCAAGACTCGCAAAGCGGGAGACGAAGAGATGTTGCGACAAAAGCTCGAGGCGCGCAAGCGCAAGAAGGAGGCGCAGGTGATCAAGAAACAACAGGAGGAGCTGCGGGAGGCAGAGAAGTCGGGGCAGAGTCTCGGAGAGTTCATGCAGAGTAAGTTGAAGGCGGCAGGCTTTGCCGAACTGCGGGAGATGGTGCTGGCGGGCAGATATGACGAAGCCGTCATGCTGCTGCGGAGGCAGCACGAGCAGGAGATGCGCGACCAGCGTGGGGCGCATGCTCGTGAGACAGCCATGACTATGGGGCCCCTCGAGCAGGAGATGGCAGAAAGAGCAAAATCTGCATTTCCTGACTTGCTGCCACCGGGTCCCAATGTCGCCGAGATCGAGGAGAAGCTCAACGCCAAGCACAAGACGATGCTTGCGGATCTGGAGAAGCGACACCGCGACGAGTTGGACGCGCTACAATCGGGGATCGAGATGCCCGACACCTCGGAGGCGCAAGAAGCAGATGTGGCTCGCAAGGTCGAGGAGGAGAAGGCTGAGCGAGCTGACAAACTTAAGAGCAAGGCTGAGGAGCTCAAGGCAAAGATGGAAGCGGAACTGCGCAAGATGGAGGAAGAACTCGAGGAGCAGTTGCGTCAGGAGCGCGAGGAGTACGATCTCAAGAGGAAAGAGCTCTCAACGCGTGCAGCCACACGGCGGCAGAAACTGGAGGAGGAGTCAGAACCACGAACCGGGACTTCCGGGAGCAGCGGCAGGGAGCAAACGCCAGATTCGCTTATGCAGCAACACGGGGAAGAAAAGGCTGCCCATGCCTCGGCCGTGAGGGAGCAAGAAAAAATCCAACGCCGGCTGCTCGAGGAGAAGATCGCCTTTCGGAAGAAGCAGAAGGATGCCAAGATAGCCAAGGACATGTCGCGCAAGTTCCGCGAGGCCGTCATGAACCAGGACTTCCTTGGGTCAATGGCCAATGTGAACCAAGCTGATCTCGCGCCACAAGAACGCGAAGAGGTGCGTGCTCCACCCAGTTGCGCCACACCTCGATCTTCATCTGGGCGCCGTCGGCAGCATGTCTGTGTGCGACTCTGACCCAGCGACACAGACCCAGCGACAGCTCGACAGCTTCAAGACTACTCACTGTTTGGCGCTGACTTTCTTGGGCTGACACTCTGACACATCTTTGGACACCTTTGTGACACACACCTTTGTGACACACACCATTCGAACCCTATGCCTCTTGCCTGCCGCCCCCCTTGTGCCGTTTGCCTGTCCAGGTTATGCGCGCATTAATGATCTCCAAGTGGCAAGCTTTGGGCTCGGAAAAGGGGCCCAAAAAGGGCGTCGCTGCCGCCAGGAAGATGGCCAATATCTGGATGAGAAAGGCTTTCGGCCGCGACTTGCAGGTGTGTGTGTGTGTGTGTGTTGGTAAGGCTCTGGGCCACAAGTTGCAGGTCTCTCTTGAGGCTCGCTAGTTGGTGGTGAGTGAGGGCTAGCAAGTTGGAGGTAATTGAGGTGCAGAACTGTTGCACATGAGATGCAACTCATCTTTCATTGCTGCAACTCATCATCTTTGTTTGGCCCATGCCCTGTCGCAGGAGGCGCAGGATGGCGGAGCAAGCACGCATGGCGCAGCAAGCACGCCCAGAATTCCAGAAGCGTACGCCAAAGTCTTGAAGGTGCTTGATCCTCTCTTTTCCCGCAAAGGGACTGAGGCAAAGGAGCAGCAAAGCAACTTGGGCAACGCTCTGTCTCTCGAGTCTCAGGCAACGCTTTGCCGAGGTGTTCTCAGGCAAAGCAACAGCAAAGGTGCTGTTGCTTTGCTTAGGCAACGCAACAGACGTATCTGTACCTTATCAAGGGAACTGAGGCAAAGCAACAGCAAAGCAACTGCGCCAAAGCACCTCGGCAACACAAAGCAACAGCAACAGGGGCAAAGCACCTCTGCTGTTGCCCCTCTGTGAGAAGCAAACCAACTCAGCTGTTGCTCGCAGTTGTCTCGTCTGTCACCCTTGGCTCCTCTAGTCACCTCAGTCTCTGGGCCTCTAGTCTCCGACTCCCTTGCGGTTGCCGCTGTCGGTTGCTGCTGACTTGAGTCAGCAGTTTATTGCATGAGCATCTGAACGATTCTGATGCCTAGACAGACAAGGCAACGCCCTAGACAGACAAGGAGGCCGTTGCCATGCGCGGTGCCAAGGCGTTGCCATGAGCGGTGCAGTCGCAACACGTGCAGCGCTGTATGCGCAACCCTGGCAAGCGCTGCATCTGCATCCGCAACATTTGCCCCAAACACGTGAGCACAAGTGCACAGAGGTGCCTTATTTGGGTGACACAAGGACGCGAATGAGCAGGAAAGAGAAAAGACGGGGTCAACACCCTCCAAGTCGGGGTCGATCCAATTCAGTCCGCGTGGTCACTTGTCGGTTCTTGTATCTCCGCCCAAGAGATCTGGTTCCGCCATGCAGGTCAGGCTCATGTGCTGCCTTGATGTCCGTCTGTGTTGTATGCGGCATGTCCGTCTGTGCTGTATGAGGCAGGTCCGTCCTTGAGCAAGGCATGAGCCGTCCTTGAGCAAGGCATGAGCCGAGCCAAGGCCGTCTTCCCGCAAGTCAGGAGCAAACGATTTCCACAACATGCTCTCATCATGCTCTCTCAACATGCTCTCTCAACATGCTCTCTCCCCTAACTCCTCTCTCTCCCCTTCTTTTTGTCTGGGGGTTTGATCTTGCGTACGTGTGTGTGTGTGTGTGTGTGCGCGCGCGCGCGTGGGTGTGCGGCAATGATGCAGTATCTTTCAACTATCTCCGAGGTAGCAAAAGCTATTTGTTGGTTGCAGTTTTGTGTGTGCGTGTATGTGCCTGAACACGCGTGTAAGGGATGACCCGTGCACTTCGTACCTCCACATTCATTCACTCGTCTCTCTCTCTCTCTCGCTTGCGCGCTCGCTCTATCTCTCTCCCTCCCTCACCCCCCCCCATCTACCTCCTCCCGCCTCTCTCTCTCATTCCCACCGGAATGTTGGCAGCTGCTAAAATCACAATCGAGCAGCGCACTGCTGGAGAAGAAGAGCGGTGGAAGTCCTGCAACCGTTGGAGGTGGACTTCTTGCAACGGTTGAAGAGACAACAGCTGACAGCTCTGTCATGAGGTGTGCAAGAGAGCCACAAAAAGCGTGTGCGCGAGCTCCCTGCACCCCCTCCTCCTCCACCGCCGCCTCCATCCCTGCGCCCCCTCCTCCTCTTCCACCGCCCTGAGTTGAGAGAATATGGCAGTGCGCTCAAGGCGGAGCTGGAGTCGGCGCGAGCTAAGGCGCAAGAGGAAGCCGCGCGGGTCAAGAGCGTGGAAGAGGAGATGGAGGCGATGCGCCAGCAGCTGGCCCTCATGCAGACGCTCATGCACACGCCGCCGCCGCAGCCCGCGAGCAGCGGCGGCGAGGCAGGGGGAGATGCTGCGGCAGGCACAGCACCGTCGCGCGAGGAGTTTGTCAAGATGCTCGAGAGCTCTGCCCTTGCAGAGAAGCTCACTGAGGTAGAATCTTTGCTCCGCGCCCTCCTCAGCCAGAACGCCGCGCAATAGTGAGGGGGACATGGCAGGGGGCCAGCATGCGCCAGGGAGCCCACAACATGCCCCGGGGCCACCATTCGCAGCCCTGCACTATTTGCAAGCTTGCGATGCGGGCTGGAACATGGTATGTGAGGAGGCGAGGGGGCGCGAGTTGCGTGCTTGGGTTCTGCGTGGGCACAGTAAACAGTTTTGGAAGAAATTACTTCAATTCAATACACGCCCACTCGGGGGCAGAATGCACCCATGAAAAGCAGACAAAAGATTTAAGGTGGAAGCAATCACAGCACCTCCCCACGTTCTAACGAGGAGATATCTAAGGCATCGTCACCGCACATGTGACAACATGCTCACGCGTCGTCGCTTCGTATACATCAGATATGTCAGCTGCTTACTTTCCCGCCGCCTCGTCCTCCTTCCCCCAGTAGTCGTCCATCGCGGCGTCCATTTTCTCCTTCTTTCCTACTTCGGGGTCCCTGCGTCACGCTCATATCGCGTTACAGAACCGTTGCAGGTCAACAGCACACAGCACGTCGGCAGACAAAATGCAGTGGTGATGCTTGTGGAAGGCCAGCGTGGCACGCCAGCGCCTCGGCAACATACTTCTGTGATGACGCTTGCGGCAGGCTAGCATGGCATGCCAGCGCACACACCTGCCCATGTACTTATCAAGCTCCTCGTCAAGCTTATCCTTGGGTTCGCCCGCCTTTCCTCCGCGGCCACCGCCACGCCCGCCGCGGGCCCCGCGGCTCGCTCCCCGGCCACGCGCAGGGGCGGCGCCACGACCCCGCGCAGCACCTCTGCCCCTTGCCACCCTGCAGTAGGGACGCGACCCGCATTGAGTACACCTCGCGCGAGACGTGGGGGCGTCGGTGAACACGTCGACACGCGGCGCGGCACAGGGGGGCCGAAGGAGAGAAATCTTACCCGCGCATCGCCGCGACTCCCCTCGCGGCCCCACGTCCGCCGCGCACTGCGGTGCCCCGCATCGCGCCGTAGCCGCGCATTGCCATTCCTGCTCCACGTCCCCGCATCGCCGGCACGCCGCGCATCGCCCCCCGACCGCCGCGCGCCATGCCGCGCATCGCCCCGCGCATCGCTCCACCACCACGAATCACCGGTACAGCCACTCCCGGCCCGAACCTCCTGCGGTACCAAGTGGCAGCAGCAGCGCAGCAGCACGCGCATGCTCGTCAGCGGCCTGGCGCGCAGCGGATCGCCTTCGCCGAAACCCCGGGATTGCAGACAGGGATGCAGACAGGCGGGCGGGGAGCCGCGTTCACCTTTGCGCGACGGCAACCTGGCGGTTTGCAGCCGTGGCGTTGGCCATCTGCGTGAACCGCGCGTCCAGCGTCAGCCCGCTGCTGCTGGGAATCTTGATGCTGCGGGGAGGCATTTTCCCGCTGCTGTTGTTCAAAAGGGCTTTCTTGTGTACACTGTTGACTAAAGTCAATTAGTTCGTGAGGAAACCAATTGTTTACCAATTGTCCCCAGGTTGACTAAGCCTAAAGTCATCGTAAAACCTGTTTCCCTCTAGAGGAGAGTCTGCAAGACAGAACAAAGACAAAGAGGGTGGGAGGAGGAGCAGGCCTGTACATGATTGAGCGAATATGAAGTACCTCGAGTGGTGAGCGCCGACGCGCGTGCGACAATTGGCGCCCGCGGCAATGGTCGCGAAGCCGAAGCCGCTCAAGGCCCTTCTGGGCGCAGGGGGGGGCCAAGTTTGTGTTGGTCCCCAGTGGCAGCGAGGCGCGCGGGAAGACGACTCGGGCCGCTGACTCGAGCGTGTTCCCGCAGTGAACAGATAACGGAGCTAGACGTGGCGCTGCAATCGGGAATCGACATCGGTGACTCGTTGGTGCAAGGCCGCGTTGAAATCTACTCATGTATGTACGCACCTCAGAAGTGTCACAGTCGCCATGGCTTTGAACAGCGCAGAGCTGCTCGCCGCGGCTGGACATGCCGCTCCTGCCTGATTGCTGCCAGTCCGTGGCGGGCGGTGTGGCCGGGACTTGCAGGCTGACGCGTGAGCTTGCTCGACCGGCTCTTTCTGCGCAGGCAAGCTAGCGCCAAGCGAGAAAAAGCTCGCCAACTCCTTAGACAGCGCCTGGAGGGATATTACCACCGACCACCTTGATGTGCGACTAGTCCTTCCGCGCGATAGCTGCGATATGAGTTGCGATACGATGCAGTGACGCGCCCATTGCTACGCGCCTCTTTCTTGTCCACACGCCTCTTTCTTGTCTTCGCCTCCAGTAGACAAATTCGCCGGCACTTGCACACGCACGTGCACACATTTGGCAACAGGGTGCTGCCTCAATTTCGCCGGCATCTGCTTCTCCGCTGGGAAGCGTCAACGAGTCGAGCACGCGGAAACTCCTCATTAATCTAATTCTCACGCTCAACAACACATTTGCCGACTACGACTTCAGGTCGGTGTCTTGACAGGAGCTCGCTGGTGTCTCGACAGGAGGCACTTCTTTTGTTGTCAGAGACCGGACTCCTTTTGCTTTGCTGTTGTCAGCACGCGCAGCTTGCAATGTGCGAGGGCAAGGATGTCTATTGCAAGGACGTCTATCATGCCGACTGTGTTGACGTGCCCCAAATTTTGGCGGCGCCAGAGTACGAGGCGCGCAGTGTATTTTATGCAAGCAGGGGAAGCGGGAAGAAGGATGCCACAGTGCTGGCGGCCACCGTGCGACTCGAATCTGACCCCTTGGGGTCACGGGGGTTGGGTGCCATGACAGAGATTTGAAACCGGAGGATTTCGTACGAGAGGCATCTTTGGATCTGATAATGACGTCTGTCAACAACCGCCTGTCGCGCGTCGACGAGGCCACCAGGTGTGCCTGTTGCTCTGCTCGTCCGCTCGCGCATGCGCGCGCACGGACACACATACACGCAACCGCGTTTTCTGCAGATTTTCCCTCTGTCTGTAGTAATAACGAGCGCTGGGCGAGTTGATCCCCTTAGAAAGGGCAGTGGAGGAGGTTTCCTGACTTGGATGACAGCGAGAGACTTGAGACGTGGAAGACAGAGAGAGTTTCAGATGATGCCCCGCATGATTCGCACTAACACGTGCACACATGACACTTGCTGCAGCTCCGAGTTCAGCACCAAGCTATGGGCGGGCTTGACGTCGGAGATGGCTCTCCGCGAGTGTGAAATCTACAGCTATGTCCAGGATATGGATGATGACGCCCTCAGCGTCGGCAAAATGTCTGCTCCGCCCCACCTCACCCTCGCAAAAGCCAAATGCGCAGAGGGGCCAGAGAGAGGGTGGGAAGGAGAGGGGGGCGGTTAGGGGTCAGAGTCCTTGCTTCTGGGCGCCAAGAAATCAGTGCGTGACCGCTTCCTGTGGCGTTGATGTATCGTGTTGATGCATCGTGTACACGGCATCCTGTGCCGTTGATGGATTGTGTAGAGAGGCTCTCCTTGTGGACACGAGGAGAGGCTCTCCTTGTAGAGAGGCTCTCCTTGTGGAGAGGCTCTCCTTGTAGAGAGGCTCTCCTTGTCTCCTTGTCTCCTTGTCTCCTTGTCACGATCGTGATGCATTCGTGTGCATGTCGTGTAGAGAGCCTCTCTCTCTCTCTCTCTCTCTCTCTCTCTAGGTAGATAATCAGATATGCATAGGCATCTGGGGAAGTGACACCAAGTAGCTGGCACGCGAGCAAAGGGGAGGAGTGACAAGAAGTGTGGGCGTGTGCAAGTGACAAGTGTGGGCGTGATGAGAACCGAGTCATCTCAACCGCTTTGCCCGCGTGCGTGCTGCAATGAGTGTGTGCGTGTGTCTGCTTTCGAGAGCGACGGATGAGTGTGTGCAGGGCGGGAATGGGGGTAACGTCTGTTTTTGCCTTGTGTTTCTGCATGCTCCTCTGTGTGTTATGGACGTTTTTGTCGCATTTTGCGCGCGTGGGAGCAGATGGTCGGTCAACTACTTTTTCTACAACAAGCAGTTGAAGAAGCTGGCCTTCTTTGCTTGCTGGATCAAGAGCAAATTCAGGGGTCGTGAGGACGATGAGATGAGGTTCTTGCCCCTCCCCCGCCACCCGCAGCCGCTAGACCCGTCGCCATGTGCCCCAGACTCGTCGCGTGTCTGCGTGCGTTTCTCTCACTCACTTACTCCCCTCTGCCCTCGTCTGCATGCTTTGTGATGGTGTGGCAGCGACGCATCACAATCGGACATGGACTTCGACATCGACTAAGCTGTTGCAGAGGTGTGGCAGCAAAGGCACCATGCCCCCTGTGCCAGACCCAGAGAGAGGGGTAGGGGGCCGCGTATTCACACTGACGACCAGATCCCGTGGACTAACTCTCGAGTGCGGTTCGGGGCCAAGTCTCATGTCCCCGAGCCCGCGGTGTTGGTGTTGGCATGCACATATGATCGCCAGCGTCATTGCAGATGAATGGCGTGGTTGGGACCACGATGATTCACGTGGTGTAGGACCAAGAGAGATCTAGATCTCTCGAAAAATCCAGAAATTGAGGCGCAAGGCCAAGGCCGAGGGCGGACACAGCAACGGCCGAGATGCTAATGTATTATTACCGAGTGTCAGCAGTATAAGGCGCGTGTGATGTTGGTGTGACGTGTGATGTTACCCGTTAAACGTAGATTTGCTTGTATTGTGTAGTGAAAGGAATCCCCCTCCTCTCTCTTCCTCTCTCTCCCTCCTCTCTTCCTCTCTCTCCCTCCTTTCTCTCTCTCCTCCCACACACACACCTGGTGTCACCCACAAGAGGCGTTGTACTTACCGACCTTCAGTCATCCATTTGATTGTCGATCAACTTCTCTCTCGCTTCTCTCTCTCTCTCTCTCCTCCCTCCCCCCCTCTCTCTCCCTCCCTCTTTCTCCTCTCCCTCTCTATAGAGAAATAAACGTAAAAATGCACTAGAAACAGTGAGAAAAGATCTAAATTTATTATTGCATTTCTCAGAAATTGCAGCAGCTCCAAAAGAAATAATAACCAAGTACAAATTATTAAATAAAAATTTGCCGTTAATACATGAGCAAAAGGAAAGCGAAAATAAATTAGACGAAGGAGAACAAAAAAAAAATTAGATTATAACGAAATTTTAAAAATAAGAAATAATTTATATAATGAACGGGTAGAAGCTTATGAAAATTTGACTATTAAAAATAGAAAGGCTAAACACAAGAAATAAAAATATTAAATCTTTTCTTCTTTCAATTTATTCATTGTTTCCACCTCTTCGCAACGAGGGTCTTAATTTAAGAATTGTAGATATTCATGAAGAAGCCATAAAACACGACTACGCAATATATATCAAAGATTTAAATAATATTTGTGTCTATCTAAACAAAACTATAAAATTTCATAAGCCAATTTATTATAATATTAATGATGAGAGAGAGAGATGTCTTTATTAGGATAAACTCATAGGAGTCCCCATTTGTCTGCGTTTCCGCAGGTGGCCTAGCGGTGTTACTGCTGCCCTCTTC
>Ga0315899_10008699_pt1 | contig 10882 bp, 8 predicted proteins | sample LakEriMetagenome_2_FD_203518 | JGI IMG/M metagenome (GOLD analysis project Ga0315899, IMG submission 203518) | Freshwater fungal communities from buoy surface, Lake Erie, Ohio, United States - Buoy 4 MA112 | ecosystem: Environmental > Aquatic > Freshwater > Lake | place: USA: Lake Erie, Ohio...
ACGGACGCATCGTTGGACGCAATGGACGATCGCGATTTCGTCATGTCGAAACTGTTCGGAACGCTTAGGTCGCACGATGATCGGTCTCCTGTGGAAAATTCGGGTATGGCAGCATGATACAGGATGGAGGAAAAGTGGCAACATACGATGGATGGCACCATATGAAGTCGAATGGGAAAATCTACTTCACATTCGGAAAAATTCTAGCTGCTAACTTAAGAATAAGTACGAGAGCTGACATGTCCCAAGAAGTGGGAAAGAAGATAGAAGTCGGGGTTTTTCTCAATGCTTAATGTTTATTAATCAGTGCGGCCGAGAGGACTTGAACCTCCAAGGGATTGCTCCCACTAGCACCTCAAGCTAGCGCGTCTGCCAATTTCGCCACGGCCGCATGGTTCCTTAGCTGTTCCACTAAAGATCGCGAAAGTTTATTAGCTTAGACAAACTAGTCAAGTCGTCTTGTCGAGCTCGTGGATGATCGCAACCGCTTGCTCGATGTCCGCCTGGCTCACATCCAAATGGGTAACCAATCTCACATTTTTTGCACTTATTGGGAAGCATCGTAGCCCTTTGGCCAACGCCAACTCACTAAACCGAGTCGCGTTTCCCCAACCCTCTGACACACGAAATATCACTATGTTTGTTTCTGGCTCCGCCGCCGCGAGCCGAAAATGGGCCGTCTGAGCAATACCTGCGGCTAGAATCTTCGCATTCGCATGATCTACAGCCAATCTCTGGATGTTGTTCTCCAAAGCATATAGGGCTGCGGCCGCTAAGAAACCCGCTTGACGCATCCCGCCCCCAAACAGCTTCCTGGCCCGCCTCGCTTTTCTAATGAAATCAACTGTTCCGGCGAGACATGAACCAACCGGTGCTCCCAACCCCTTGCTAAAACAGACACTTACTGAGTCGAAATACTCGCAGTACCTCTTGGCCGATACGCCGGTGGCGACCTGTGCATTAAATAAACGTGCGCCATCCAAGTGAGTCGCCAATCCTTGGGCTTTGGCAATACTGCATAGCTCATTAACCAAGGACACTGGATACACGCTCCCACCACCGCGATTGTGAGTGTTTTCCAGGCAGAACAGTCGACTTCGAACCGAGTGATCATCCTCTTTTCGAATAATCCCCTCAATCTGGCCGGGTTCCAATAAACCACTAACTCCTTCAATGGTTCTTGCGACCAGTCCGCTTAGCTGCGCAAACCCCCCTTGTTCGTATTGATACACATGACACTGCGCCTCGCAAATAAACTCATCACCCGGAAGACAGTGGCATCTCAAGGCTATTTGATTGGTCATCGTACCACTGGGCATGAAAAGTGCCGCCTCTTTGCCAAGCAACTCGGCCGTTCGCTCTTGGAGTGCCACCACAGTTGGATCGATGTCGATCACGTCGTCACCCACAGGTGCACGCATCATGGCATCTAACATTCCAGCGCATGGTTTGGTAACGGTATCGCTTCGCAAATCGATCATAAGTCGTATCTAGGTGAGTGAATTCAAAATTTGGACTACGCGGTTGCAATAAATACGATCGTTATGCTAGCAATATTGCCCCTAAATTGCGAACCACCCTCAAGTGAACAATTGTCGCTCCTGGGTTTTGTCTGCCTATCATCCGGCTTGAGTTTTTGCCCCTTTTCGGCTTATAACAACCGTTTGACCGATTTAAAGAATGGAGAAGGGGAGATGGATTTTCCTACAGTTAACATGGAAAACGGTTCGTCGCGATCCGCTGATTCCCAATCAGGACTCGACTACAACTCGCGAATATTGATCGTAGGGGCAGGCATGTCTGGCATGCTCTCGGCCATGCGTTTGATGCAGAGCGGTTTCAAAAACATCACCATCTACGAAAAGGCCAACGAAGTCGGTGGGACGTGGCGGGATAACACCTATCCTGGACTACGATGCGATGTGCCCTCGCATATGTTTACCTACTCATTCGAGCCGAATCCCGAATATAGCCACCGCTTTCCTCAAGGCAGCGAGATCCAATCGTACCTACTTCGGGTCGCCAAAAAACACGAGCTTTATCGATTGATTCGATTTAACCACGAAGTCGAATCGACAGAATTTATTGCTAATCAATGGCATGTGAGAACAACAGGTGGAAGCACCGATGTGTTCGATGTTGTGATTTGCGCGACTGGTGTTCTCCACCATCCTAAGTATCCGGATATTCCTGGCCGCGAATCCTTTCAGGGACAATCGTTTCATACGGCTCGTTGGGATCATAGAGTCGATTTGCAAGGAAAACGAATCGCGGTCATCGGTACGGGTGCCACGGCTGTCCAAGTCGTACCAGAGATGCAACGTATCGCAAGCCATCTAGTGGTCTTTCAGCGAACGCCGCACTGGATCTTTCCTATGCCTAACAAAAGCTATACGGAAGCTGACAAATCGCGTATCCGACAGTCCCCGACCTTAGCCAAAAAACTGCGTGATCGCTACAGCATGATCTTTCGCTGGACCTTTACGCGAGCCGTTGTCGGGAACAAATTATTGGTTTGGATGTTGAAGGCGTTTTGTAAGAGCCATTTGAAGCGCAAGGTACACGATCCCGAACTTCGAAAGAAGCTAACACCCGACTACGAATGTGGTTGCAAACGGCTGGTTTTCGGAAAAGGATTTTATCAAGCCCTACAGAAATCTAATGTATCGTTCGTTCCAGAGGGGATAACACGTATCGAGCCAGACGGAATTGTTGCGACAACAGGAGAAAAATTCCTGGTTGACGTGATTATCTACGCCACTGGATTTCACGGACACCAATACATGCGACCCATGAAAGTGGTTGGTCGCGAAAACAAAACACTCGATGAAGCATGGGCGGGCGGCGCCATCGCGCATCGCTCCACTTCGGTGCCGGGCTTCCCCAACTTTTTTCTCATCTTTGGGCCTTATAGCCCCATCGGAAACTACTCAGCGATTTCAGTCGCAGAGGTGCAGGTGAATTTCATCGTGCAACAGTTAGATTTACTACGAACTCAAGGAGCACGGACCATAGAGCCAAAGGCGGAAGTCGTCGATGATCTAATCGATCGTATGGTCACTGCAATGAAGAAAACAGTATGGCTCGCAGGATGTAATAGTTGGTATCTGGACGATCACGGCCGACCAACCATGTGGCCATGGACATTCGAACGATATGCGAGCGAGATGGCTCGCCCGCAACCGAATGAATTTCATACGTCTAAAGCAGCTTAAAACAAACAATAGACGGCACTGCTTAGAGCTTGCCGTCCAACGCCAATTGATGGAAGAAGTGTGGAACCGTTTCTTGGTTCTTCAACAACCAATCAATGGATGGCTCATTTTTCATCGCCTTGGTAATGGCCTTGCAAGTTGCTTCGCGATTGGTTTGGAATAGCAGTTTCGGATCGTAGTCAACATCGACGATCGATGGATCTAGCCAAACGGAAACGATAATGCCAAGGTCGTTTGCCTTCTCTTTAGGAATTGCTCCAGCTCGTACCGCATCCAGAACACCGTGGGCGATTGCTGCCTGAACGGTACCCATGAGAATGTTGGTGTATTTTTCGCTATTTACAGTGACCTTGCTGACCATAATGGTTGCCGGTTTAACTTGTACGTCACTATTGAGGATTGCAAACACCTTGGTGTGGCCCTTGACCTGACTCCCGAGAAGATTTGCAAACGCAATACCGACGGGACCATCAAACTCGCCAATAATGACTTCAGGTTCTGCCGCCGACCATGCTGGTTCGGCTTCAACAAGAGCCTCACCGGTGCGGAGGATAATTTTCTCCATGGGTTTCTTCTTCGCTTTTGTTGGTTTAGCAGACTTTGCACTGGCTTTCTTTTTTGCCATGATGACCTTTTCGATGATGGATGTAAAATGGAAACCGGCATCATTCTATGCCAGTTTCAGTATCTTTCTACTACCCAGTTTAATCGGCCACAATCGAAAGGTTTCTTTATTGTTAACTGCCGTCGGATTCAGTACACGGGCTTTGGTTCAATGTGCCAATCGTGACGGCATGTCCGTACGATCTCTCGATTGCTGTGGTGATCGGGATACCCTGGAATTGTCATGCGCTTCACAACTAATTGAGTTGAGTGAACTAAGCTGGATCAAGTCGCTGGAGCCATCAACGCGCGTGATGTTAGCTGGCGGCATGGAGGACAGTGCAGAAGCATTGGAACTTTTGTCTCAAGTTGATGCAACGATTATTCCGGAGCAGTATCGGCAGATGAGAGACTGGAGAAATTGGCGTCGGTGGTCATTAGGAAGCGGGATTAAGTTTCCCTCGACCTATCCGATTGAAGATTGGCCGGGAGCACAGGTTGCGCAAGCGATTGGACCTACCTACCATGCGATACAGGCCAACCAGAAATGGCTATGGAAAAAACAACGAAGTGCCGGAGGTTTGGGGGTGAAGTTTATTGATTCGGAAAACCTACCCGATCCGAGCCTTTTACGAGCAAACTTTTCTTTCGAATCGGGAGTGTTACAAGAGTATGTGACAGGAAAATCGATTGGGGTGAGCTTCCTAAGTTCGCATCATGGAACGGTGATCTTGGGGATGGCAGAATCGATTCCGTTGCAACCACACATTTGGAGCGACTTTATTTATAGAGGCTCGATCGGTCCTGTTGGGATTCCCGATTGGCTCAAATCGTTGATCCATAAATTCGCTAACTTTGTTACGAGTTCGACCGGGTGGTGTGGCTTATGGCAAGCCGATTTCATGCTTTCAGAGAGAGAATTATACTTGATCGAGATCAATCCCAGGTGGACGGCGAGTATGGAGTTAATCGCATGCGGATACGATTTACCCCTAGTGACTTGGCACGTCGAGAGCCCGCACGTAGCTTTGTCTGATTGGACTAGCATGCAGTCGATCATAAACGCGTCCCAAGATAAATCGCATTCCCGATTTCGTAAAGAAATTCGCTATGCTGACGAAGACCGAATTGTTTCGAGCGACGAGCATGAGACTTGGTGGCAGAGTCGATGGATCGCGAGAGAACGCGATGAGTCGGGTGTATGGTTTGCCGACATACCACGACCGCATACATCATTGCACAAAAACGCACCCGTATACAGCGTGATAGAGCTTATTGGTTAGGACATCGTGTAAACAATTCCTAGAGTTGCTTCGAACTCCAGGATTGTGACTTGCAATCTATTTTCAGTAGGGCCAAAAGCGATTGTTCGACCGAAACAGAATTCAGCTCGCCATGTTGTCTATTTGGACTTTATAGCAATCGCAGGTAGCTCTTTCGCACCGGATGCGATTTCTGCATTCAACCCCGAGGAGCTTTTCTTGGCGAACTTTCCCTTAAGCAGATCAGGTCCTGGTTCCGAGCTAGCTTGAGAAAGCAAACTGCCGGCATCCTGTTTTTGATTTGGGTCCGGCCATGTAACGGTGACTTGATACTTTCCGGCTGGTGCACCAACTTCTGCGTCAGTTACGAGTTGGTATTTTCCTTGGCCGTCTGCGACACCCGTTGCCATCTTGCCATCCCCTACAGGATGGTAGATTACTAAAGCCCCTACAGCGGGCGCGCCGTCTACAGTAATAGTCCCTGAAACTTGGTTTAGCGAGTTCCCACCACATCCTAGGATGCAGCATCCCGCAACGAGGCAAGCAATACGAAGTGTGTTCTTTAAGGCCAAAAACATTGAAAAATCCGTTAATATAAATTTCCGAGGTAGAGATTGGACATCAACAAAAGAACGGCCAGAGAAAACTCCCTGGCCGAACCTAGTTAAAAAGATTGCCATCTAGTTTGGATCTTGAGTGACTTCACCTGCGTCGCGCGTCATGAGGGCAATGAAAGCCCTCGTATCGACGTTTTGGGATATGAAGGAAACGGATCCATCTCCACGACATGTGTTGATACCACCTGTATGAAACGAATAAGGATTATCCTCGTTCGAGATATTGATAAGGCTGCATCCAAATTGCCTGATATCAGCAGCAGTAGTGATGACTGCGGGCGCAACTCCGCTAAGGCCTCGCATCCGACGGGAAATATTCCAGTCTCCGTAAAACGAGTTAAGATGCACAAAGTTCGGCTCTTGAGTCCAACGACGGTTTCTAAACATAACGTTTTGCTTCCCTGCAATCTCGACGAAGCATAGTGTGTTCGAGAGACCATCCGTTACCCGCGCGATTGGTATCCTGCGTTCCGCAATCATGTTACTTGTACCCAACATGGCATTATCCATGGTTACGTTCGGTTGCCCCAAACAGTTAGCCAAGAGATCGCCTCGCATACCACGAAAGGGAGCGTAGTCAGTCCTCGGAAGTATATAAGGTGTGTTAGCTGGGAACCCAAGCGGCCCGAAGTACGGACCATAATTACTCGGCGCTTCTGGAGTTGATGGACACACAAAAAACGGTAGTGTAGTGAATAACGATGGGTTGTTTCTGCCCAAGGGGAACGGTGGTGGCAGATTGACTGGATCGACTAAGGGACGACGAGGATCTATCAGATTAGAAACATTAGCTGCCTCCAAATAAGGCAAAAGCTGCCCCAAAGCGCCAAACGGCCTTCTCGCATCACCAGTTAATGCAAACCATGGATTCACTGGATTTGCAGGAGCCTCAGTGATCGCTAGTTCCGTTCCCCATGGTGGCATGAACTTGAGGGCTGACTCGTGGTTGTGTAAGGCGAGTCCTAACTGTTTCAGGTTATTACTGCACTGCATTCGTCGTGCTGCTTCGCGGGCCGCTTGAACAGCGGGAAGCAAAAGTCCAACCAAAATACCAATAATGGCAATGACCACTAGCAATTCCACTAGTGTGAAACCACTGCGATTTTGTAACCTTTTCATGGAATAAGTCTCCTAAGAACCAACAAAGCTAGAGAGGATTGCATATTCGCCCTGGGTTATTTTACTTAGGTCTTTGGGGCAGGCGCATCCCACCTCTATGCTGACAGCAATCGCAATTGACGGCTGAAACGATGTGGGAGATTTAGGTTGTCTCGAAACGCCCAAGCTTTAAACCGGGTACGACACAACTTATTGTAAGTGATTCGGGAAAGCAGATGCAACTACGCCACCCCGCAAAATCGGAAATTCATAAATTCCCTGCGACGGGGGACTGGAGGAATTCCATCGTTTTGATCGATGCACTCATCGCATCGATAGGGATGCAAGCGAGTCGATTTAGAATCCATCACGTATGAGGGCGTTTTGCCTTGGGCGACATTATATGATATATGACTAGTGAAGGTAAAATGGGCACTATTTGCCCGTTCGATAGCACGAATCTCGGCCAAGAGTACCCACCTACTGTTAATGCAACACGGACTGGGAGTTAGAAAGTCGATTTTAGATCGATCGAGCACTGCTTGAGCAAACAGCGCCCGATCGCATAACGCGGCCCCCAACAACCTAGTCAATCGGATGTTAGTTTTTTGTACCTTCTTGTTTGACCTCAGCTTCGTACCGAATCGTTTTAGGATCGAGTTCGGCGAAGGGTAGCGTGGATGGTGTTACCTTTACGGCTGTGGACACCTTGAGTGGATATTGCCCTTGGACTGGAAAGGTAAGCTCAACATATGTAGCCGTCCAGCCCTTCATTTCGGGCGCTGCCGGTGCTACATAACTACCGTCCTCTCGACGAATAAGTTCGGTTGGCTTAAATGCAGGACCAATCGATTGAAGCCGGAAGTCGCGAGCGTTCGGATTGTTAGCTTGCCACATAACCACCTTTGCCGGCGTCTCACCAGTGGTTACTTTGATGCTACCATCCTGCTCAAACGTCCAATCGTATTCTGGAAGCGGTTTACCACTTGAGATCAAGTAATGAAATGTCGCGATACTTTGAGCCGCATCGGAGTCCTTCAAGCCGTGATCTGCGTTGGGTACATAGCGTATCAGCTTTTTCCCTTTAAGCTGATCCCAGTAGAACTGTGAAGAATCGGGCAAAAAGAACTGATCTCCTACACCATTCACGATGTACTTGGGCATAGTGAGGCGATCTTTGTAGGTCAACGGATCGACCAACGAGTAGAGTTCTTTCATGCGTGGATGATCGAACCGTTGAAGAATTTTGTGCTGATAATAGTTACCAATTGCTTCAGCCCAAAAACCATAGGCGCGCCCATGATGCGTCAATGATGGTTCGACATTTAGTACATCGATTACAATTGGCACAATAGCTTCAACTCGATCGTCGACGGCTCCGGTTATCCAGGTTGTCCAGCCTCGCTTGGAACCTCCTCCGACGACAAACTTCTCGACTTTGTGCTTGCCGCCTGCTTCACTGGCTGCGAACTCAGTAATGCAATCCATCGCTCTAACCGCGCTCTTGGCCATTGGAAATCTTGGCAACCAAGTTGGATCACCTGTCTCCAAGAATTGGGCCCAAGCGTATCCAATGAGGTCATCCTCGGTGCGTGGCTGACCATCGTTGTGGAAGACCAAAGGCTGGTTCGGTACATTTTTTAGTTCTGCCACAATACTACCGGTCGCTTTGGCAATTCCTGCGGCAATTGGATCTGGCCCTCTAGGGGGTTTGCTATTGTGGCTGCCGCCACCGATCAAAAGAAAGGCAGACGTGCTCTTCACTTCAGGTGGAATCGTTAGCACCAAAAGATGCTCCCATATGGGACGATCCACATCCTTTTCGGTTCGCCACTGCTGCGAGGTCAACTTGATCACTCGAAACTGAAATGACTGAATCTCAGAACTGTCCAATAGTTCCCATTTATAGCAATCATCTGGTTCAGCCACATATTTGTCCAAGGGGTTTGGGACTATCCCCGATGGTTGGCCTGCATTTGCCAATGGTAAAGCCACACAGCTCGTAATGGCAGTCGATAGAAAGCAAAAGCGCAGAAAACGTAACATCATGGTAAATTGTTTCGTGAGAGGTTTCTAAAAAAAAGGGCTGGTAGCAACCAATCGATTTTGCATGAGGATTATACTAAAAAACATCCAAGGGTTGGTGCAACAGGGCATGTACCAAGGGAAAAATTGAGTCGTATCGCATCGCGTCCCGAAGCAATTGATTTTTAACCGATGAAGCCAAATCCATGGCTAGGAAGATAAGTGAAGATTCGATGTATAAATATGCTTGGCTGCTACTTTTTCTAGTCTTTGGTGGCTCCGTTGCCGCACAGCCTGCCCCGTACGATAAGTTTCCAGCTGCGAATCCACCTTACTATCGAGTTCGATATGAGCCGTCTGTCGACAGTGGCGGATTGATGTTTGGCGTTAATTACACTCTTTGGATACCATCCACTAATGAATCCATTCGGGGTATTATCGTTCATCAGCATGGCTGCGGTGAGGGCTCGTGTCGATCTGGTTTAACCGGTGCGTATGACTTGCATTGGCAGGCACTCGCAGAGAAGCACGTATGCGCCTTGCTCTCACCAGCATACGAACAACCGGATAAGGCTGATTGCCAAATGTGGTGTGATCCTCGCAATGGATCAGACGCAGCATTTCAAAGATGCTTGGCTGATTTTGCTAAGATGACCGGTCGCAAAGAGTTGGAGCAAGTGCCGTGGGCTCTTTGGGGACATAGTGGCGGTGGACATTGGGCAGGTGGGATGGTGATGCTCCATCCGGAGCGGATCGTTGCCGCATGGCTTCGATCTGGAGTCCCACTGTTAAGTGCCGAGCCAGGAAACACCTCGATTCGTCCTCACGATCTTCCTGATCTCGCTCTTCATGTTCCGATGATGTGCAATCTTGGTACTAAAGAAGGAGTCACAGTCAAGCAAGAACGCTTTGCCGGTGTATGGCCTGCCAACGAAAAATTCTTTCTCGAACTGCGAAGCCGCTCGGGCTTGGTTGGTGTCGCTATTGATCCACTTACTAGCCATGAATGTGGCAACCAACGCTATCTCGCCATCCCCTGGCTAGATGCATGTCTCGCCGTTCGATTACCGGAAACGATCGGCGCACCACTTCGTTCAATGCCGATCGAAGATGCCTGGCTAACGGAACCAACAGGACAAAAAGCGTGGAAATCATCGGACTATCCTGGTGAATTCAAGTCAGCTAGTTGGTTACCCGAGGAAACGATCGCAACGCGGTGGAAAGAATATGTTACTGATACAAACGTAAGCGACGCAACTCCGCCACCTCCGCCATTTGACGTTCGAGTCGATGGCGATTTGGTTCAATGGAACGCGAAAGCAGATCTGGAGAGCGGCATTTCGCATTTTATAATCGAGCGTGATGGCGTTGTGATTGGAACGTGGCCGGAAAAACCAGCCAATCCCTTCGGACGTCCGGTATTTCAAAACCTCCAATACAGCGACACCCCTCCGATGCCTTTCATCGAAATGAAATTTGAACTGCCCGGAGAAAAACGCGGAAGATCGGCAATCACGGTTCGCACGGTCAACACAGTCGGACTTCAATCAGAGCCCTCCATGTCAAACTGACAATACAAGGCCATTAAGATTTTACCTATGGTTTATTCACCATCAAAGATGTCAAGCTGCTTTAACTCAATCGCACTTTTATGAATACTATGCAGCAACCGCAAGCGAATTGTCCTACCCAGTTTCGGGTTAACGAATCGGTACCCATGGTCCACGTGGTGGATGTCGAGGCCTCCGCGTTGTTTTACTCGCTATTAGGTTTCGAATGTGATAGTCGATACAGACTTCACGACGGCAAAACAAACTTTATCGGGATGAATGCCGGAAAAGCTAGAATTTTTTTGACTCTCGCCTCTGGGCCTATCGTTCCCAGCCAACAAGCGGTGCTGTTCTATATGTATTCGCTGGACGTCAAGAAGATGCGCGAGCATTTGCTGGCCCAGGCCCTAGAAGATGGAGGTATCCCGCCTGGAATGCGCAAGCGAGGTGAAGAAGGACACATGCCAGAACGCCGTGCGGTCTACAATATCATCCATCCGTTCTACATGCCG
>Ga0315899_10008701_pt1 | contig 10881 bp, 9 predicted proteins | sample LakEriMetagenome_2_FD_203518 | JGI IMG/M metagenome (GOLD analysis project Ga0315899, IMG submission 203518) | Freshwater fungal communities from buoy surface, Lake Erie, Ohio, United States - Buoy 4 MA112 | ecosystem: Environmental > Aquatic > Freshwater > Lake | place: USA: Lake Erie, Ohio...
CGAGTTGACGGCGATGCGCGCGGCGGGTGTTTCGGCCTGGAGGTTCATCGCCCCGTCCGCCGCACTGGCCTTCTTCCTCGGTCTCCTCGTGGTCATGGCGCTGAACCCGCTCGCAGCTCAACTCTCGGCACGGTTCGAGGTCGAACGCGCCCAACTGATGCAAACCTATCTTGCGGACGCACCCAAGGAGGTCTGGCTCCGGCAAGGTGATGACAAGGGTTTGATCGTCATCCACGCCAAGTCGCGGGACCTGACCGACGATGTCGTCCGCCTCAGGGCCGTGTCCCTGTTCGTCTACCAGAAGGACGCCGAGGGCCGGCTTCAGTTCCGACGCCGGATCGAGGCGGCCGAGGCGGTTCTCCGCGCCGGTTTCTGGAATCTCCGGGATGTCCGCGAAGCCGCTGCGGGGCAAAGCGCAGTGCGCTCGGATTCCCTGTCCATACGCTCCACGCTCACCTCACAGGCGGCCCTGGACCGGTTCTCGTCTCCGGAGGCCGTGACCTTCTGGAGCCTTCCCGCAGCCATCCGTCAGACCGAACTGGCAGGCTTCAGCACCAAGCCCTTCAGCCTCAGACTGCACCAGCTTCTCGCAACTCCCGTCCTGTTTGCAGCCATGGCGATCCTGGCGGCGGCGGCGTCGCTCCGGCTCTCCCGACAAGGCGGCCTTGCGCTCACCGTAGGCGCCGGGGCGGCGGCGGGGTTTCTGATCTTTTTCTTCAACCAGATGACCGCCGCCCTGGCCTCCGCCGACATTGTGCCCCCCCTGGTCGGCGGCTGGGCGCCGCCCCTGGTAGCCCTCCTGTCCGGCCTCGCCGTGCTCTGTTACACCGAGGACGGTTGAGGTGACTCCCTGCAAACGCGAGTCGAGCCTCGGCGATCGGTACGAGGAATTCATGGTGCGCTGGGAGATCAGGACATGGGGGCCGGCCGTATGGCTGGCCGTCGTCGCCTTGACCCTCCCTGCGAGTGGTCTTGCAGAGCCCGTGCGCAAGGCGCCCGCCACCGGGGACTCAGCGCTCCGGCAGCAGGCGGATGGCCTGAACCCGGATCAGCTCTACCTGGAGGCCGACAAGGTCCTTCGGGATGAACAGAATGGCCGGACCATAGCAACCGGCAATGTCGAGGCCCGATACCAGGGGCGCACCCTGACCGCGGACGAAGTGGTCTTCGAGTCCGCGAGCCGGATGATCAGGGCCCGCGGCAAGGTCCGTATCATCAACCCGGACAGGACAGCCCAGTTTGCCGACGAGATCGTCCTTGATCAGTCGCTGACGGTTGGCGCGGCATCAGGCTTTGCGGCCCGAAGCGAGGGCCAGATCAAGATGGCGGCGGCCACCGCCGTTCGCCGGAGCGAAACCCTCAACGAGCTCAATCGCGCGATCTATACCCCCTGCGAAATCTGCGCAGAGAACGGGAAGACCAGAGCGCCCTCCTGGTCCATCCAGGCCGAGAGGATCGTGCAGGACCGAGAGCGACAGGTGGTCACCTACCGGAACGCCGTCATCCGCGTCCGTGGGCTCCCGGTCTTCTATCTGCCCGTCTTCTGGCATCCCGACCCCCAAGCGGAGCGCAGATCCGGTTTCCTGACGCCGGATATTCAGACATCTGGGCGCCGAGGCCTGTCATATGAGCAGCCCTACCTGTTCGTCCTGAGCCCCTCCGCTGACGTAACCCTGTCGCCTCAGATCAACAGCCGGGTTGCACCTTTCGTGAACGCCCATTACCGGCAGCGCTTCCGGTCGGGGGCCGTGGATGTCCGCGGCGGCTTCACCTACGACCGGGATTTCGACGGGGATGGGAACGCCTTTGGCGACCCGACCTCCCGGAGCTACCTCCTGGCGTCAGGAGCCTTCGCCCTGACCCCGGAGTGGAGGTGGGGTTTCAGCGCCGAGCGGACATCCGACAACCTGCTGTTCGAGAAATATGACGTCGGTGAGGTCTATATCGCCCGGGGCCCCTTCGTGCCGGACGACCGCCGACTGATCTCACAGGTCTACACCACCCATCAGACGGCGCGGTCCTGGTTGTCGGCAGGAGCCTTCAGCATCCAGGGGCTCCGCCCGGAGGATGATGACAGAACCTTCCCTCGGGTGGGTCCCTTCATAGAGGGCCGGTTCGAACCCGTCACAAGCATCGGAGGCGGCCGGCTCAGGGTTCAGACCTCGGCAGTCGTCCTGACGCGCGACGCTGCACCCGCCAGCCCGTCCGGTACGCCCGGACTGGACAGCCGCCGGGTCACATTCGAGGGCGATTGGCGGCGAACCTCCACCAGCCTTGCAGGGTTGAGGATCGCCACCTTCGGCAATCTCAGGATGGACGGCTACAGCCTCGACGATGTCGATCCGCAAATTGGACAAGGGCGACTCCAGGGGCGCGCCCTGGCGAGCCTCGGAGCGGACGTTTCCTTGCCCCTGGGCCAACGAATCGGCTCCGCTCTTGTGGTTCTTGAGCCAACCGCGCAGGTCCTGGCGTCGGCAGGCGCAGCCCTGATCCGGGTCGGCCGGACCCCCACGGGAGCCCCCATCTACCTCAACGAGGATTCGGCCACCGCGGTCTTCGACGAAACCAGCCTGTTCAGGCTGAATCGCTTTCCGGGATATGACCTTGTCGAGGACGGCCTGCGTCTCAGCCTGGCTGGGCGCGCCAGCGTCCTGTGGGATGATGGCCGGCGGGCAAGCTTTGTCCTCGGACGCAGCTTCCGGTCCAATGACTCCGAAGTCTTCTCAACGACGTCCGGACTGGCCACAAAGGCCTCGGACTGGATCATCTCCGCGGAGGCCACGCCGATCTCGGGGGTCAGCCTGTTCGGAAAAACCCGCCTTGACGGGGAGAACCTGGATGTGCGCCGCGCAGAGGCGGGCGCGGATGTATCCCTGCCACAGGGTCGCGGCTATGTCAGGTATCTTCGCGAGGAGACCGGCCCATCATCCGGCCGTCGCGAGAACATCGACCTCGGAGGAGAGTACTTTCTCTCAGAGAGCTGGGGCGTCTCGTTCTATGGCAACCGGGACATTGCAAGGAGCGCCTGGGTGATCCGCGACATCGGAGTGGTCTATCGTGACGGCTGCACCCGCCTTGACGTCATTTACCGGCAGGAAGACCTGCAGATCGGCCGGCTGGGATCCTCCACCTCCGTCAACGTCCGCCTCACCCTCGCCACATTGGGAGGTCCCCTTGGCGGCCGATAGCGTCTCGCCTCTGGAGTGATGGCCTCTCCCGTGTCAGAAGGCAGCCCATGTCAATCCCGCGCTTGAAGAACAAGTCGCCGGTCGTGCACCGCGCCATGTGGAAGTCAGTCCCAGCCCTGGCTGCGGCCTGCCTGGGTTTCGCCGTCTCTGCGGGGCCGGCCAAGGCGCAATCCCAGCCGCCACAAGGACTGTCGGAGTCCGTCGCAGCGATTGTGAACGACGACATCATATCGACCTTCGATATGGCTCAAAGGATGCGCCTGCTGATCGCGACATCCGGGATCCAGCCGACGCAGCAGAACCTCCCGCAGTTCCAGCGCGAGGCGCTAAGCGGCCTCGTGGATGAACGCCTGCAGCTTCAGGAACTGCGCCGGGTCGAGCGCGAGCAGAAGATGGAGATCGTCCCAACCGACGAGGACGTGGATCAACAACTCACGGAAATGGCGAGCGAAAACAACGCCAACCTCGAACAATTTACCAATGCTCTTGCCGCCCAAGGGATCGGGATCAGCACCTTGCGAGAGCAGATTCGCGCCCAGAGCGGATGGCAGAGATGGGTCCGGGGTCGCTTCGGCTCGCGGTTGAGGATCGGCGACGATCAGGTCAAGGCCGAGATGGAGCGGATTGCGGCTGCAGCCAGCCGGCCCCAGTACCAGATCGCGGAGGTCTTCATCGACGCGGCCCGGGTCGGCGGCATGGAGACAGCGCTTGGAGGCGCGGAGCAACTTGTCGCCCAAATGCAGCAAGGGGCCCCCTTCCCCGCCGTGGCCCGGCAGTTTTCGGCCTCGCCGTCCGCCGCCGTCGGCGGAGATGTCGGCTGGATCACCGCCGGGGAGATGCCGCCTGAAGTTGACGTCGCCCTCGAGCAGATGCGGCCCGGTCAGCTTTCAAGACCGATTCCTGTCCGGGACGGCGTCTACATCGTTTATCTCCGCGACCGTCGCGCCGGCGCCTCTTCGGTCACGGTCAGCCTCAAGCAGGCCGCCATCGCCCTGCCGCAAGGCGCCGCCGAAGCGGATCTGGCGGCCGCGCGCGCGCGGTTGACCGAACTTCGGGGGCAGCTGCGCGGCTGCGAGGGCGTCGAAGAGGCCGCAGCCCGGTTCCAAGGCGTCGTCGCAGGCGATCTTGGCGAGGCTGAGCTCGGCGACCTTTCCCCCGCCTTCCGCAACGCAGTGGAGACCTTGTCTCCGGGTCAGACCTCGGAACCCATCCGCACCACGGTCGGGATGCACATTCTGACTGTCTGCGGGCGCGGCGCCGGCGGCGCCGGAGAGGTCAGCGCCGAGGAGATCGAAGGCCGGTTGTACGGACAGCAGCTTTCCATGATTGCGCGTCGCTACATGCGGGATCTGCGGACAGCCGCGACGATCGAAACCCGATAGGCGCAAGCCGGTGGCGCGGCCCCTTGCGGTGTCCATGGGCGATCCCGCCGGAATCGGGCCCGAAGTCATTGCAGCAGCCTGGCTGAAGCGGGCGGCTGACAGCCCTCCCTTCGTGGTATTCGGAGACGCATCACGCCTTGAAGAGACGGGAGCGCCTGTCCGAAGGACCATGACGCCTTCGGAGGCCATGAGCGCCTGGTCTGCCGGCATACCCGTCATCGACATGCCCCTGGTCAGTCCCGTCCGGGCAGGACAGCCATCGGCGGCGGCGGCTCAAAGCATTACGGGCTGGATCGAGGCCGCGACCCGGGCTTGCCTTTCAGGAGAGGCCTGCGGCCTTGTCACCGCACCGATTTCCAAGGCCATCCTTCAGGCTGGCGGCTTTCCACACCCCGGACACACCGAGTTCGTCGGGGCCCTTACGGCTCATGCACCCTGGCCGGACGAGCGAGGCCCGGTCATGATGCTTCAGGCGGGTAATCTCAGGGTCACCCTGGCGACCATCCACATCCCGATTTCCGAGGTGGCGGGCGCCCTGACCACTGAGGGGCTGCGACGGACAGCGCGGGTCACCGAGCAAGCGCTGAGGAGGGACTTCGGCATCGCGAGGCCTCGCCTCGCCCTGGCGGGCCTCAACCCACACGCAGGCGACTCCGGCGCCATTGGTCGGGAGGAGATCACCCTGATTGGTCCCCTTGCGACCGCCCTGAAGGACGAGGGGCTCGATATCGCCGGGCCGCTCCCGGCAGACAGTCTGTTCGCGCCCGAGATCCGCGAGCGCTTCGACGCCGTCATCTGCATGTACCACGACCAGGCGCTCATCCCGATCAAGATGCTCGACTTCTGGGGAGGCGTGAACGTCACTCTGGGGCTCCCGGTTGTGCGCACCTCTCCCGATCACGGGACTGCATTCGATATCGCCGGCAGGGGTCTGGCCCGGCCAGACAGCTTCATCGCCGCCCTTCGGACGGCCTCACAGATCGCGGAACGGCGGACAACTTGACGCTTGGCGACCGGCTCTCGGATCGGCTCGCCGCTCATGGTCTGCTGGCCAACAAGGGGCTCGGCCAGCATTTCCTGCTCGACCTCAACGTGACGCGGAAGATCGCCCGCCTCTCAGGGGTCGGTCCCGAGGACCACGTCCTTGAGGTCGGACCGGGGCCGGGCGGACTGACACAGGCCCTGCTCGAGACCGGAGCCAGGGTTACCGCCATCGAGCGGGACCGCAGGTTCCTGCCCCTGCTCCACCCCCTCTCCGAAGCCTTTCCCGGCCGGCTGGACATCGTCCTTGAGGATGCCTTGCGGGTGGATGAGATGGAGTTGGCGGAGTCGGAAGGCGCCCATCTGGTCTCCAACCTGCCCTACAATGTCGGCACTCCGTTGCTGATCAAGTGGCTCACGGGACGGTTCCGCCCCCTGTCAATGACGCTGATGTTCCAGCGGGAGGTGGCTGACCGGATCGTGGCGGACCCGGGAGACGAGGCTTATGGCCGGCTGTCAGTCCTGGTCGCAGCCGTCACCGAGGCCCGGCGGGTCCTTGATGTTCCGGCCCGAGCCTTCACCCCGCCGCCACGCGTGGACTCCGCTGTCGTTCGACTGACCCCACGGCCTACGGTCATTTCTCCGTCGAGGCTCACAGCCTTGCAGAAGGTGACCAGCGCGGCCTTTGGGCAGAGACGGAAAATGCTCCGGGCCGGACTGCGCGCACTCGGCGGCGAAACCCTTTGCCGGATGGCGGGGGTGGACCCCTCTGCAAGGCCCGAAACCCTCGATCTTGACGCCTTCCTGCGACTGGCGGACGCGCTGCTCACGAAAGCTTGATCACGACGAGATGCAGGCCTAACGTCGCTCCGTCCAATGACGATTCCGGAGCCGTCGTGGCCTCGGGACGTCTCGTTGGTCATCTCGGGAGAAACGTAATGAAGAAGATTGCTCTGACCGTGGCGGCTCTGGCTGCAGTGACCTCCCTGGCCGCGTGCGGCCAGCCCGCTCAGGAAGCCGCTGCGCCGGCCGAAGCTCCGGCCCCCGCTGCCGAGGCCGCTCCGGCCGTTGATCCCGCCGCGCCCGCGGCGGCCGCCGCCGACGCCGCTGCTGCGGCTCCTGCAGACGCCGCCGCCGCCCCCGCGGCTCCGGCTGCTGACGCGGCCATGGCCGAAAAGAAGTAAGTCGACATTCGACGTCCGTCTGTCGGACGTCGGAACCCGCATTCAGGAGGGACCGTCCCATGGGGCGGTCCCTTTCCTTTTGGCGGTGAAATCTGGCCGGGAGACGCCGTCAGTCCAGCTCTGAAGGAAGCCTCTCGGTATCGACGCTCGCCTGCATGGCCGGCGCGTATCGCAGGCCGGAGACAGTCGTCTCGTTCACCGTCTGGTCGACACGCCCAATGATGTCCTCGGAGATGCGGAGATCCGAGGCGGCCATGTCCTCGCGCATGTGCTCCGGCCGGGTCGTTCCGGGGATGGGAACGAGGGTCGGGTCCTTATTGAGAAGCCAGGCGAGGCAGAGCTGGGCGGGCGTACAGCCGGCATCCCGGGCTATGGCCTCGAACTGCGCCAGCAAGGCGAGGTTGCGCTGGAAGTCCTCGCCCTGGAAACGGGGCATTCCGACCCTGAAATCGCCCGGGTCCAGGCGCGTCACATCCCGCACCCCGCCTGCGAGAAAACCTCGCCCCACCGGGCTGAAGGCCACGAAGGTCACGCCAAGTTCCCGGCAGGCGTCCAGGACAGCGATTTCCGGATTCCGGGTCCAGGGCGAATACTCTGTCTGGAGGGCGGCCACGGGATGCACGGAATGCGCGCGGCGCAGGGTGTCCGCCGAGACCTCCGAGAGGCCGATCGCGCGGATCTTGCCCTCGGACACGAGATCCGCGAGAGCTCCGACGCTGTCCTCGACCGGCACCCTCCGATCCCAGCGGTGGAGGTAGTAGAGGTCAATCACCTCCACGCCCAGCCGCTGCAGGCTTTCCTCGCAGGTCGCCTTCAGGACCTCCGGACGTCCATTGAGCTCCCTTTGCTCTCCCCTGGAAAGGCCGCACTTCGAAGCAAGGACGATCCGGTCCCGATGGGGTCGAAGGACCTCGCCAACCAGTCTCTCGTTATGCCCCAGGCCGTAGACCGCGGCGGTGTCGAAGAAGGTGCAACCCGCGTCGAGGGCGCCGAGCAGCACCTCTTCGGCCTGCGCCCGCGGCGGCGGAGGACCGTAGGCGTGGGATAGGCTCATGCATCCCAGGCCAATCTCCGAAACATCGAAGGGGCCAAGCCTGCGGGTCTTCATGGGGTGCTCCGGGCTGGGGATGGCGTTGTCGTCTCCGACGCAAGCCGGCGAACAAAGTCCGGCAGCCAGGGATTGCGGGCCGGCTTCATGCGCTCGGCCCGATAGACGTGCCCGAGGTCCGCATAGGCGCGGTCGAAGTCCTTGTTGACGATGATGTAGTCATACTCGACCCAGTGTTCGATCTCCTCCCGCCCCCCCTCAAGGCGCCCGCGGATGACGGAGTCGGAGTCCTGAGCCCTGGCGTTGAGCCGTCGCGCCAGGTCCGCCCAGGAAGGCGGCAAGACATAAATGCTGACGCTGTCCTGCGGCATCGCCGTACGGATCTGGGCTGCGCCCTGCCAGTCGATGTCAAACAGGACGTCCTGGCCCGCCGCCAGCGCCGCCTCGACCGGATCCCGGGGCGTCCCATAGCGATTACCGTGGACGTGAGCCCACTCCAGAAGTTGGCCGCCCCCGATCATGTCATCGAAGTGTTCCGGGCTGACGAAAAAATACTCCCGCCCCTCTTCCTCGCCAGGGCGGGGCGCCCGGGTCGTGGCGGATATGGACAGAATGAGGTCCCCGTGGTCCGCCACCAGTCGCCGCGAGAGAGAGGTCTTGCCCGCGCCTGAAGGACTGGAGATCAGGAGCAGTAGGCCCCTGCGCTGGACTTCCCAGGGCCGCGCCACATCCGTCTGTGTCATCGTTCACTCCACATTCTGGACCTGCTCCCGGAACTGGTCGACCACCGCCTTCAGATCCAGCCCCGTCCTCGTCAGGCTCGCCACGGCCGCCTTTGAGCAGAGCGTATTGGCCTCTCGCATGAATTCCTGGGTCAGGAAGTCGAGCCGGCGCCCTGCCGGACCACCCTCCTTCAGGAGCTGGCGCGCGCTGGCGAGATGGCCGTTCAGCCGGTCCAGTTCCTCGCGGACATCGGCCTTCACCGCCAGGGCCGCAGCCTCCAGGAAGGCCCTGTCCGCCACCTCGGACGCCTCTCCCGCCAGCTCGGTCAGCCGCCGCAGAAAGCGGCTGCGGATCGTCTCGACCTGCTCGGTCGCGCGCTGAGCCGCCTGGTCGACCAGGGCCTCGATCTCGTCCAGAAGCCCGAGGAGAACCTCCCCCATCCGCCGGCCCTCGTCCAGTCTTGCGATCTTCAGCTGATCGAGGGCCTCAAACGCCGTCTCGGCCATAAGGGCGCTGACCTCCGCCAGCGCCTCAGGGTCCGGCTCGGCGGGTTCGGCCTCGACCACCCCCCGGATCGAAAGGAGTCCGTCGAGCGTGGGGCGAAGCACCCGGCCCTCGGCGACCAGCGGCTCTGCGGCGTCGAGGAGCTGTCTGGCCATGGCGAGGTTGATCCGTACCGGGACCTCAGCTTCCAGGCGCCGTGCGGTCACCGAGACGGAGACCTGTCCGCGCTGGAACCGGACCTGGGCCCCCTCCCGCGTTGTGCGGTCGAGAGACTCGAAACCCGCCGGGCCGCGGAAACGCACTTCCAGGCTGCGGCCGTTCACTGACCTGGCCTCCACGAACCAGGACCATCCTCCCGCAGCGCCCTCCGCCCGGCCAAAGCCGGTCATGCCGCTCAGCTCCGCCATCTTCAGCCGGCCCCGCTTCTTGCACGCTCCAGGGCCCTCCAACGCGCCACGTTGGCGTTATGACCTTCGAGGGTTTCTGCGAAAGCATGCCCTCCGGTTCCGTCTGCGACGAAGTAGAGCTCCCGGCTCTGGATCGGGTCCAGAACCGCCTCAAGGGAGGCCCTGCCGGGATTGGCGATCGGGGTCGGCGGCAGACCAGCATGGGCATAGGTGTTCCAGGGGCTGCGGTTGGCCAACTCGGAGGCCCGTATTCCGCGCCCGAGGGGCTCTCCGCGGCTGACCGCGTAGATCACCGTCGGATCACTCTGAAGCCGCATCCCGAGCCGGAGCCGGTTGACAAAGACCGCCGCCACCCGGCGACGCTCATCCTTCTGGCCAGTCTCCTTCTCCACGATGGACGCGAGAATAACGGCTTCGCGCGGTGAGGACAGCGGCAGGCCCGGCTGCCGGTTGGCCCAAAGCTCTTCGAGGAGGGCTTCCTGATCGGCCCGCATCCGATCCAGGAGGGACTGACGGGTATCGCCTCGATTGGCGCGATAGGTCTCTGGCAGGAGCACGCCCTCTTCGGGGGTCTCGATATCGCCGGTCAGCCAGTCCACCGCCCGGAGCTCCCTCACGATCATGGCCGAGGTCAGGCCCTCCGGCAGGGTGACGCTCCGGATGATGGTTCGACCCGCCTCGAGGTCGGAGAGAATCGAGAGGACCGTTGCCCGGGAGCGGATGGCGTACTCCCCCGCCTTGAGTGCACGCGAAGCGCCGGTCACGCGCGCCAGGACCTGGAACACCAGGCTCGAGCGGATCACGCCCGCTGAACGCAGCGACTCCGCCGCCCCGGCCACCCCGGCTCCCCGAGGAATCTGCACCAAGGTCTCCGAACCGACGCGGGCCCTGGGCCCGGGCCCCAGCGCCACGACCAGGGCGAGGACCAGCAAGGCCCCCAGAACACCGGCGCCGATCAGAAGACGTCGCCTGCGCAAAACCAAACGGGTCCTGCGCCTCACGGGACTTTCTTGAGCACAAGCGAGGCGTTGGTCCCGCCGAATCCGAAGCTGTTGGACACCGCCACGTCGATCTTCATGGGCTTTGCCTTGTGCGGCACAAGGTCGACGACGGTCTCCACCGAGGGGTTATCGAGGTTCAGGGTCGGAGGCGCGACCTGATCGCGGATGGCGAGACAGGCAAAGGCGGCCTCGATGGCGCCGGCGGCGCCCAGCAGGTGGCCCGTGGCCGACTTGGTCGAGCTCATGGTCGCCCGCGCAGCGGCCTCTCCAAGCAACCGGGTCACGGCGCCGAGCTCGATCTCGTCGCCCAGGGGCGTCGAGGTGCCATGGGCGTTGATGTAGTCTATCTGCGCCGGCTCGATGCCGGCGTCGCGGACGGCGGCGCGCATGGCCCGGAAGCCGCCGTCGCCATCCTCGGCGGGGGCGGTGATGTGATAGGCGTCGCCCGCCATGCCGTAGCCCG
>Ga0315899_10008703_pt1 | contig 10880 bp, 5 predicted proteins | sample LakEriMetagenome_2_FD_203518 | JGI IMG/M metagenome (GOLD analysis project Ga0315899, IMG submission 203518) | Freshwater fungal communities from buoy surface, Lake Erie, Ohio, United States - Buoy 4 MA112 | ecosystem: Environmental > Aquatic > Freshwater > Lake | place: USA: Lake Erie, Ohio...
GAAGGGGGCAACATATTCTCTTGCAAGCTCGATGGATCGGAACTGCGACGCTACGCGACCGGACTTTGGAACCCATTCGGTTTGTGCTTCGATGCGCGAGGGGATCTGTGGACGGTCGATAACGATCCTGACTCGCGACCTCCTTGTCGACTTATTCGCGTTACGGAAAGTGGCGACTACGGATTTCAATTTCGATTTGGCCGAGCTGGCACGAATCCACTCATCGCCTGGAACGGTGAGCTGCCCGGTACTCTGGGAATGGAGGCCGGAACCGGCGAAGCCCCCTGTGCTGTCCTCCCCTATCAAGGAAAATTGCTGGTCACCAGTTGGGGTGAAAACCGATTGGAATTCTTTTCTGCAGATGATCCTAAGGAACTCGATCGGATTAATCTCAAAGTCGCCATTCAAGGGGACACGATGTTTCGACCAGTCGGATTAGCCGCGGCTCCAAATGGATCGTTTCTAATGACCGATTGGGTCGACCGAAGCTACTCTGTTCACTCCAAAGGAAGGCTTTGGAGAGTTACTCCGCCTGAATCCTCTGGCCTGGAAAACAATGCAGTAGGCAAACCTCGTGTCTTCACCGACATCGCAGCTCCCGGTAGAAGCCCAAATTGGGAAGCGAAGCAGCAATCGCAGTCTCGAATCTTGGCATTGTCTCAACGAGCCGACGTTTTCGATATGTCACCTCCCGTTGAAAAAGAGGAACTCGGACGCTGGCTACTCGCATGCCGCTGGAGAGAATGGCACGAACCAAACGTCGACCATTCGCAAAAGAAACGAATTCGTATCAATGCAGCCATGCAACACGCAGATCGTGACATTCGACGGTTAGCTGTCCGGTTAGCAGCCGAGACAGAGGACCGCAGCTTTATCAACGCGCTCACAGATAGCTTGAATCGAAGCGAGCTTGATGAATTCGAGTTCTCTGAAACGGTGGCCGCGATTTCGTACCTTGAAAGCTTGAATGATCCCTCTAAAGAAGTTGGCCTTAGAGTGGCTCGCCTTGCTGCGACCATCGAATCTCAGTCGGCATCAGATGCCATCAAAGCCATGGCGATTCGGTTCCTACCAGCCAATTCGGATAAGCCCGATACAAAAGTGCTTGGCACGCTCATTCAAAAATCGGCCAACCGCGAGATTCAAAAACAATCGATCTTGCTTTTAACAACACGACGCACCGATGATGCTACCTCAACACTATTGGAAGTTGTTAAGAACAAAACGCTTGAGGATGGTGTGCGAGCATTGTCGATGGCTGGATTAAGTGCTCGAAAATCTAGTATCGAGCCTGAACTGCAATCTGTTTCGTCGACGATGAAAGACGCGTCAAAGCTTCATGCAGAATGGACGCGGGTCATGAATGCGACCGCCGTCACCCCCGGATTACCTCATTCCCAGGACTTTAATGCATGGTGGTCACAAGTGGGCATGGGTGGTGATCCAGATGCCGGCCAGAGGGTCTTTCTGCGAAGCGTCTGCGCGACGTGTCATGCTTATGCAGGTCGAGGCTCTTCGCTCGGTCCTGACCTCTCGACTCTCAAGGGAACTGCATCTCGCAAGAAGATTCTGGAGTCGATTCTGTATCCAGCAAAAGAAATCGGGCCACTGTATCTGCCATGGAAAATCCTAACGACAGATGGCAGATCGCTAGTCGGTGTCAAACTAAACGCTGGGGGAGTCGGAACCAATTTAAGATACTTGGCAGCCGATGGCACCACGTTTGAATTGAAACTAGAGGACATCGAGGCCCAGGAGCCAAACTCCAAGTCGATCATGCCCGAAGATGCTTATAAGAGCTTTACGCTTGAAGAATTGCGAGACCTGCTTTCCTTGCTCGAATAAAACAAACATGGTTTACCTGCCATTGCAATGCAAACTGTAACCACGCCGGAACTGCGGTCGAAGCGTTGGTTGGTACGTTGCTCGATATGATGGAAAGACAGTGGGAGTGACGGGCGTTTTCGTGGGCGACCATGTTACCGGCCAACAGTATGGCGTTGATTTTACTTCGCTGGTGCAGGCAAATCCGATGTCATGGCACCTCGTGGAAACGTACTTTCCTGCAATTGAAAAAGGGAAGCGGAAATCGTCGGGCTTGAGATAGTCTCCAGCGTAGGTTTCTTTTTCCAAGGGATCGAAAATTCCAGCCCTCGTTCTTCAGAAAGGAGCTTTGCGTCGGTTGAGAATACAAGCTGTTCTGTCATGCCGTTGCTTAAACTAGCTTCAACTAATTTCCGGATGCTTTCGTCATATATGTTGTCCTCGCCTCGGAAGTCGATCCAACGGGAAAGCTCAAGGCCTTGTTTCGTTTGGTCCCAGAATTGCCAATCCTCTTTTGCAGAGACGTCCCAAACGACTAGCGTTTCCATTCCCGCAAAGACCGATTTTCTCGCCGTTCGAACGATTGGGATTGGAGTTAGCGCAGAACTAGACCAGGACGTTTCGATCCACGATTTGTTGGTCCATGTGGTTACGGACTCTAGATCCATGCGGATGTTGGCTGTTGGGCGATTGGTGACATTGAGTCTGGGGATGGAAACGACAGAGCCAGTGATGGCTATTAGAGAATTAGTCCACTGGGTTTCGACCCTCATCGGTGAGGCGTACCGAATAAAGTCAATGTTGCCCGAGACCATGGTTTTCTTGAGCAACAAACGAGAACTCGTTGCGGAAATTGGGTCTGAGTTACCCACACCAATGGCTGACGATTGCTCGAATTGGACAATCGCTGGCAGGGCGGTGTTTGTCGGTGTGTTTCCCTGAAATTCGACCCGCAAAGTGCAATTGTCAAAAGAAAGCTGCGTTCCTGGTCGGCACAGAAACAGCGGTTGCCTCGAATCGGATGCTCTCCAAACCAAGTCGCAGTTCTCAAAAGCGATTTTGTTGGAACCGCAGTCCATCCAGGATTTGCTCTCGCGCAAATCTTTTACTGGGGTAATTTCAATCCGACAGCGTTTCCCCTCCGGGCCGAGGATCTTGAGTTGTGATCGAAGCTGGGAGATGGGTTTTAGTGATTCCGTTGAAATTACGGTAGGTGATTGGATGACAATTTGATTGATGGAGGAAACAATATTGGCTCTCTCGATGGCTTGTTCGAGCGATGCCGCCAATTGCCTGTTCGTTTCCAACTGATTTTGCGTCAACGAAGAGTCGACGATGATGCTTTGCGAATCCTCCGGCAACGAAATGATGAGCGATTCATCGGGGCGACTACCCGAATTGTTTGCCACGGTTATGGAAACGCCGACCGGGCTCGCGGAGATAACCGGAGCGGGAACGCTGGCGACCGAGTTTCTAAGCCAATCGACATATAGCCACAATGTGCTGGCGAGTAAAAGGGAAAATGCGACCAAGTATGGAGCGAGCCATCGACCGATGGACACCGGATGTTCGTAAACCGAGTCCCGCGGATCGGTGCTTCGAGTCCATTCAAGATTTTCGATAATGGCTAATGTTTGAAGATCATCGATCAAATCGGTGGGTTGCTGATAGCGGTCCGCAGGTCGCTTGGCAATCAGTTTTCTCAAGATTGCGATGAGCGAATCGCTAAGGTCCGATCGAAACACCCTAGGATCTTCGGGCATTTTCGATCCATGCATGAGCAATTTCTGTAACGCCGTTCCATCTGGGAACGGTGGGGAACCGGTTAACAAGTAGTACCAGGTACAACCCAGTGAATACAAATCGCTTCGTACATCCGCATCGCGAGGATCGTTCGCTTGTTCTGGGGAAATGTAGTCAAATGTACCAAGAGTCACACCACTGGCGGTAAGGTCATTGCTGGAACGATCCATCTCAGTGACTCGGGCTAGTCCCATGTCCACGATTTTCGCTTGACCATTCGGTGCGAGCACGATGTTGGATGGCTTAACATCTCGATGGACGACTTGGCGATCGCTGGCATGCTGCAAAGCTTGAGCAACCTGCCGGATCAAGTAAACGGAATGATCTACGGAAACTGGGCCTTGGCGGGTAATCAAATCACGAAGGTTCACGCCCTCGACAAACTCGAAGACTATGTAGCTCCAAAACGGAGTCTCACCAACGTAATACACTCGAGCAATATTCGGGTGGTCTAGTTTTGCAGCCGACTGGGCTTCGAAACGGAATCGCCTCATCGCTTCAGGATCCCGCCCGTCCAACGCTACAGCTTTAATGGCTACTTCCCGATTTAGTCTGAGATCTTCACCCCGAAAGACAGCCCCCATGCCACCGATGCCGACTAACGTATCAATTCGAAAGTGGTCGAGTTGTTGGCCGACTAGTGAATTTGCTACCTCTTGCCATCGAGATCCAACGTTTGGCGGGGATGCAGAAACGTTGCCAACAGACGATTCCAGACGGGGCGAAGCAATGTGCGTCTTTTCGAGATCGGAATTCGAATCCGAGGAATACGGAGCTGCCGCGGCGTGAGTCACCTCGGGGGCATGCGGCTGATGGAATTCGTTGGGTTCGGTATTCATAGAAATGGAGGAGCGAAGAAGCTCCTCCATTGTAGTTCATCGAGCGGCATGCGCCTCAAGGCTAACGATCACTTTGTAAAGCAAATTCCAGGGTCTTGTGGCGAACTATCCGGAAAAAACACCTGTCGGCGATTAGCTCTGTTGCTTCTGGTACAACGCCTAGGCAGAATGTGTAGCACCGCCAAAACGATCGATACGCCAATTACTTTTTCTTTGCCTTAGTGGCCTTTTTTACTTGCTTTACAGGAGCTGCCTTCTTTGCCGATTTGGTGGTTTTCTTGGCTGATTTCTTAGAGGAAGCTGCCTTGGTTGGGGTGGCCTTGGCTGAAGCAGCTGTTTTGCCTGAAGAAGCCTTTTTCTTGCCGCCAAAAACCACGTCCCAATTGGAAGCATACTTTTCGTTGGTTCCGACTCGTGTGATCGTCACGTTAACACCTGTTCTATTGCTAAAAAATAAATCGATTCAAAACGTCTTTATTACAAGCTTATTAATATCGACAAGCAAGTCATCTGGTCAATACGGTTAACGTCTAATACGAGCCCGATGAGCAATCCGATCGCCGATTCACGCTCTTCAGGCTTAAGTTAGACCAGGGCAATTCCTCCCCTTTCGTTTTCGGGCTCGTATTACGGGGCAGCGGTTGACAATTTGCTATACAACTCTGACATTAGGTTCATTCGAAAGGTCATACAACCGTAAGGCACATACCGTGGGGTCCGCAGACGTGGCAAATCTTAATGCGGGCGATGACAATCCAGGAGGATTGCTCGCTTCGGACCGACGAGCCTTGCAGGGAGCTTGGTTATTCTTGGCCGCTCTCGGGGTCTTTTTCTTCTCCAGCATCATTCTGTACGTACTTTACGTCTTCATGAGAACGAAACAGCAGACGGGAATCGATGCATCGCAACTTAAGCTACCGCCTCTTTTTGTGCTCTCAACGGTCGTTTTGCTCGGAGTTTCGGCCCTAATTGAATTGTCGTACCGATGTGCGCGACGCGACCGCGAAGGGGTCGTGAAGTCTTGCTTGATCGTAGCGACCGTGTTCGCATTGATTTTCACGGGGGCGCAGGCGATCGGAATGATGCAATTGGTGACCGGAATGCTTCAGTCTGGGAGCCTGACCAACGGTGCACACGCTTTTACATTTGTCATGATTTTAGTCCATGCATTGCATGTGGTTGGGGGCGTCGCGGCCCTCGCGATCTGTGCCATCAATGCTTGCCGAGACAAATACGATCACGAACGGACGATCGGATTGCGGCTTTGCGGCTTGTACTGGCATTTTCTGGACGTGGTTTGGTTCTTCATGATGCTGGCCTTTTTTGCTGCCAACATCGCTCTGAAATAGCCCGACGACCATCCTGCAACAGTAAAGCGTAGGGGTAATGTCCTATTCGAGGGCCGTAGCCAGCTTATCCGGGCTGTCGCGTCGGGAAAAAACGTGCCAGGGCTGCAAGTGGTAAGCGAGATACGTTACACTTTGCGAGTGTGGATTCGAATTGAACTCAGCCGACGGACACGACGTGTCGCCCCGGAAATCTTCTGACATGCCCCGGGCTGAGATCGAAAACAGATTCCATTTTTCACATTAGAGGCACGTCGAACGGACCGTTCGGCATTTTGATTGAATTACCCTTTGCAACAGGCCCTTAAATGTCAAATCCAATAGTACGCGGCATCGTTCATGTTATCGAAGAAACCAAATCCTTTGGGCAAAAGGGTTTTAGGAAGCGAACAATTGTCTTGGAGCAAAACACCGGACGTTTCACAAACTTTATTCCACTCGAATTCACAAACGAGGGCTGCGAACTCGCTGACGAACTACGAATCGGTGATGAAGTCGATGTCACTTACCGATTGAGCGGCCGCAAGTGGCAGAAAGACCCTTCGAGCGAAGTCAAGTATTTCCTGAGCGCAGAAGCACTAACCTTTGCAAAAGCGGGCACCAAAACGGCATCATACGACGAGGACGACATTAACAGCGAATTTTCCCAAGCCGGCGCAGACGACGACGCTCCTTTCTAAGCTTTTGGTCTGCGCATTCTAAAAGTGGGATTTCTATCTCTCGCGGGTCGCATTCCTCTCTTGGCGACTCGCTCTGCCCTCTGCTTCCCCAGATTCATGGTTTGCCTTGTCCTATTGCGGTATAGGCAGCAGCGGCAGAGACGATATTCTTTAACTTGCAGCCCAGCAAAACCAAATCGGTTCTATTTCATCCAGCATCAAATTTGAGGCGAATTCATGGTCAACAATAAGTCGTGGAATCGGAAGCTAGCATGTATGGCAATGGCAATGGGGATCGCTTCCTCGACCGCAATAGCCGATGAAGGAATGTGGCTTTTTAATGCCGTTCCCAAAACGCAACTCAAGGAAACCTACGGATTCGAACCGACCCAAGAATGGCTTGACCATCTCATGCTTTCCAGCGTTCGATTCAACTCTGGTGGTTCTGCATCCTTTGTGTCGTCAAATGGGTTAGTTCTAACGAATCACCACGTTGCTTCTGATACGCTCTACAAGCTTTCCACCCCCGAGCACAATTACAACGAAGATGGCTTTCTGGCCAAATCCTTTGAACAAGAAATCCAAACCCCCGACCTTGAACTGAACCAACTGATCTCTATCGAAGACGTTACGGCAAAGGTAAACGGTTCGGTCAAGCCTGGTATGTCACCACAAGAAGCCAGCAAGGCCCGGCAGGCAGCCATGGCAACCATCGAGAAAGAGTCGCTCGATGCTACCGGTTTGCGTAGTGATGTCGTAACTCTGTACGGTGGCGGCCGATACCACTTGTATCGCTACAAACAATACACGGATGTGCGATTGGTTTGGGCTCCGGAAGCATCCGCAGCATTCTTCGGCGGCGACGCCGATAACTTTGAGTACCCTCGTTACAACCTCGACGTGACTCTATTCCGAGTTTACGAAGATGGTAAACCTGCCAAGATCGATCATTTTCTTAAGATGGATCCAAACGGTGCGAAAGAGGGCGAGTTGGTCTTCGTGTCTGGTAATCCAGGTCGCACTCGCCGTATCCTAACGAAAGATGCGATCGAATTCCAACGCGATGTTTCGATGCCTCGAGTTATGAATTTGCTCCGCCGCAAAGAAGTGCTAATGCAGCAATTCGGCTTGAAAGGACCAGAGCAGAAGCGACGCGCAAAGGATGATCTATTCGGGATCCAAAATTCTCGAAAAGCTTACACCGGTATGCTTTTGGGGATTCAAGATCCGAGTTTTGTTGAGGCAAAAGCAAAAGAAGAAGCTGAGCTTAAGAAAGCCATCGCAGCTAACCCAAAGCTCGCGAATCTGGCAGATGCTTGGGACACCGTTCGCGACGTTCAAAAGAAACGTGCGGAATGGCTTAACAAATCGGTCTCTTTGCGATCTCAGATCTACGGCATTGCAGAGAATCTAGTGTTGATGGCTAAAGAAGATGCCAAGCCGAGTTCCGAAAGACTCCGAGCTTTCCGGGACAGTGGCCGCGATTCTCTGCTCCTAGGTTTGTTCTCCGAAGCACCTCTCTACGAGGATCTTGAGCGAACCACTCTCGCTGATGAACTGTCCCGTTTGATTGATGATCGTGGTGGAAATGATCCGGTCGTTGTTAAGGCACTCGCTGGCAAGAATCCAAGGGAACGAGCGACCGAAATTATTGCGGGCACTAAGCTATTCTCAGTTGATGAACGAAAGAAGCTTGCTTCGGCAGGACTTTCCGCAATCGAAAAGTCGTCTGACCCACTCATTGTTCTTGCTAGAGATTTAGAACCAGAATATCGCCGAATCTACGAGGCCACAGATGGGCTCGATGAACAAGAGCGACAAGCTTACGCCAAGATTACCGAAGCAAAGTTTGCAACCATGGGTGACAAACTATATCCCGATGCAACCTTCACGCTCCGGTTCGCATACGGTGCCGTTCGTGGTTACGAATCGAATGGCCAATCCATTCCTTCCAGTACCACTTTGGGGGGAGCATTTGAACACGAAAAGCGACACTTGTCCGAAGGGGATTGGGTCTTGCCAAAGAGTTGGAACGATGCGGCATCAAAGATGAAGCTCGACACTCCGTTTAACTTCGTCTGCACTGCTGACATCATTGGCGGCAATTCGGGTTCACCTGTGGTCTCTCGAGACGGTGCAATGGTAGGCATCATTTTTGATGGAAACATCGAAAGCTTGCCAGCGGATTTCTACTTTTCCGACAAAGTTGGAAGAGCCGTATCCGTTCACATCGCAGCTGTTCTCGAATCATTGCGGTCCATTTATGATGCAGGACATCTTGCGGACGAAATGGGACGCTAAGCAACGCATTCCTCAAATCAGTTTGAGACGAATGATGCCATGGAAGAAAGCGGCTTAACGTCGAACACGCGTTGGGCCGCAATCGAAGCGTCGCAGTTTACGCCGCGATGCAGCTGAGATTAGAATTGCCCGAGCACTACTAGAGTTATTAATTCGAACAAGGACGAGAGAATCGTGAGCCAAGAGACACCTGCTGAGCCAGTCGTAAAGAACTTTATCGAACAAGAGATCGAAAAGGATTTCGCTACGAAGCCTACGCTGGCAGGTAAGTCTGTTGCAACTCGTTTTCCACCTGAACCGAACGGCTACCTGCACATTGGTCACGCGAAATCGATATGTTTGAATTTCGGCCTAGCTAAGACTTACGGCGGAACATGCAATCTAAGGTTCGACGATACCAACCCAACAAAAGAAAATGACGAGTACGTTAACTCGATCATGGAGGATGTTCGGTGGCTGGGTTTCCAGTGGGATAATCTCCACTACGCGTCGGATTACTTTGAGCAATTGTATGCTTGGTCGGTTGAACTGATTCGAAAGGGCCTTGCGTTTATTTGCGATTTAAACGCGGAGCAAATGCGACAATACCGAGGTACCCTGACCGAGCCCGGTACGGAAAGCCCGTTCCGCGGACGTTCCGTTGAAGAGAATTTAGATCTCTTTGAACGAATGCGAAAAGGAGAGTTTCCAGATGGGGCTCGCACTCTTCGAGCCAAAATCGATATGTCGTCTCCCAACTTGAATTTGAGAGACCCAGTCATGTATCGCATCATGCACGCGCACCATCATCGCACCGGGGACAAATGGTGCATCTATCCAATGTATGACTGGGCGCACGGACAAAGCGACTCCCTAGAGGGCATAACTCACTCCATATGCACTCTCGAGTTTGAGAACCATCGACCGCTCTACGATTGGTTCTGCAAATCACTGGCGATCTACCATCCACGCCAGATGGAATTCGCACGCTTGAATTTGAACTATACCGTCATGAGCAAACGGAAATTGCTGCAACTCGTTACCGAGAAGCATGTTTCTGGCTGGGACGATCCTCGCATGCCTACTATAAGTGGACTTAGACGCCGTGGTTATACACCGGAAAGCTTGCGTATGTTCTGCGAGCGAATTGGTGTAGCGAGATTTAACGGTACCATCGATGTTGTTGTTCTTGAGAATAGTATTCGCGATCACCTAAACTCCATTGCCCCTCGGTTCATGGCCGTGCTTGATCCGATCAAAGTCGTCATCACTAACTACCCTGACCAACCTGAGGTGCTTGAGGCGGTCAATAACCCTGAAGACGAATCGGCTGGAGTTCGAGAGTTACCATTCTCAAAGGAACTGTACATAGAGCGAGAGGACTTTATGGAGAACCCGCCATCCAAGTTCTTCAGGCTCAAGCCAGGTGGCGAAGTTCGATTGCGATACGCTTATGTCATTCAGTGCAATGAAGTTGTTAAAGACTCCGAAGGCAACATTGTCCAACTCAATTGCACTTATGATCCCGAGACGAAAAGTGGCAGCGCAACCGCGAGCCAAAAGAAGGTCAAAGGGACCATACACTGGGTTTCGGCACAACACGCAGGGGACGTAACGGTTCGACTATACGATCGATTGTTTCTGAGCGAGAACCCCGAGAACGCCGAGGAAGGCAAGACGTTTTTGGACAACATCAATCCTGACAGTATGAATGTCGTGACGGCCAAGGTGGAGCCAATACTGTTATCGCAACCGGCAGGCGCGCGAGTGCAATTCGAACGAAACGGTTACTACTGTGTTGACGTGAAAGACTCAGCAACTGGCAGCCCAGTATTCAATCGAGTTGTAACCCTTAAAGACACCTGGGCCAAAATTTCGTCCAAGTCGTAGCGTACCGAAGAAGAGCAATTGCCCTCAATTATTTCGCACGCCGGTAGTTATTCAACAAGTCCGCCTCGTCATCACTATCACCGCCAACCCCGGCTGTTGTAGTGGACGAGGCAACAAGTCCCGACTGCCTGGCACGAATATGTCGCGAGAGTGTTATCCGACTAGAAGCACACTTTCTCTTTCGCAAATGGCCTCGTAGCCTCGTCCACTACCGAAGAAGAGCAATTGCCCTCAATTAT
>Ga0315899_10008705_pt1 | contig 10877 bp, 13 predicted proteins | sample LakEriMetagenome_2_FD_203518 | JGI IMG/M metagenome (GOLD analysis project Ga0315899, IMG submission 203518) | Freshwater fungal communities from buoy surface, Lake Erie, Ohio, United States - Buoy 4 MA112 | ecosystem: Environmental > Aquatic > Freshwater > Lake | place: USA: Lake Erie, Ohio...
GATGCTGACTGGGGCTCCCAATAAGGTTAGGGGTAGGTGGGCATAGCCAGCGTCTGAGCTAAGGGTGGTGGGTATATATGGGTACACCCCAGTTCGTCACGCGGTGGCGGGCCCGGGATCCTGTTGAACCGGTGTCGATTACACAAAACAAAGAAACACACACTGTAATAGTTCAAGGGAAAAACACGTCCGTCCGGGTGTACGTACCATTTTTGGAAACACTCCTTACCCGCTTTTGACGACGACACGAATGTGATTTTCTAAAGTCTACTTCGCTCGTGTACTTCAGGTTAGCGTTGAAACTTTGCACTGATTTCTGGGTGGTGACAAAATAATGACCGATGCATGGGCGACGATGCTTCGGATGATTTGGATACTTTGACAGCTTTCTCTTGCATCCAGTGCTGCTGCTGCGTAAGTCACTATTCTACTCTCTGTGTTCTGATGTTTTTTTCTTCTATTCCGTGCGTGTATTTGTACGTAACGTATTTGCGCGTGTCGCCTGTGTAAACTACCTACGAATCAATCTATGTATGCCCACATGCCATGACATGTGCGCATATGTTTGGCGTGCTACAGCACCCCTAGGCGTATGCCAGAAGCACCTACCTTGCCTGGTCGTCGTGTTGTTCTGGCATATGCTTTCAGGTGCAGCAGCGACTGAAACAATATGCCTTCTGCATGTATTTTGCGTGACACGCGGCCCCGGTTGGCGGATACACGGAGTTGTAGAGGATACTAAATTGAATACCAATAAACAACACTCTCTCTCTGAGCGTCGTGTTGTTCTGGCATATGCGATGGTGCGTTGCAGCACCTGAAAGCATCCTGAAAGCATATACCAGAAGTACCTACTCCATCCTCTAATGAGCATTTAAATTCATTATCAAGGGGCGATATCGGTCGTTTTAAATTGAGCCCAAACAATGCAGGCAAATCCCGAGGCTGCTGCTGATCTTGTCCACAGAGTGGCTATGTGCGCCGGGAGGACAAGGTTGATTTGAATCTTGGCGTTGTTGCCTGGTGGGATAGGAGCACGCGTTTCATAAAAACTAAAGGTCAGATCTAGCGCAGAAATTCGCATTTCTTTAGTAAGCAGAGGAGGCTGCGCGAAAATAGACACCACGTGCCATAAGAGAGACGGCTGGCAGTGGGGGGAGCAAGACCAGATTTTGGCGCTCAATATCAATCTGCATCAGCGTGGCCTTGGATCCCACGTCGACATCTCTGGCGGAGGAAGCATCGAAAGAGCTTGAGAGCGATGGAAGGTTGGGCGCGGGCAGTGTGTCTCGTCTCGAAGGGCTTGAATCCCGCTGAATTAGAAGTCTTGCCTGAGTATACGGGGAGAGAGACATAAAATCGTTTCAGATATCAAATATTTTGGATTGCATTTGTTGCAGACGCAGGTGAACACGTGCAAGAGGAATGCCTCACTCATTGTAAATCTAAAGAAAAATAACAGAACAGAGGTGCAGGTACGAAACAGACTTATATATAAAATGAAGGCGGACCTTGGTACCAGGCACCCCCTTGATCATTTCAAACACAACGGTCAAGTCCAAGCCTGCAATTCCGTTGCCATCGACTGAAATGAGACGATCTCCTTGTCGAAGTCTGCCGTCCCTATGAGCGGGCCCACCAGGCATCAGGCTTTTGACAAATATGCTGCGGGTCACATTGTGTTGCTCCAACAGCAATCCGATGCTTCCGCTTTTATCTGCGCTCGGCGAATCATCCGGCTTCCTGAGCGTAGTCGAGGGCGCTCTACTTCGACTCATGCTGTGCGAAGACTGCGACGGTAAGTCTCCACTTGACATGCTTGGCGATTGTTCTGCACCCAAAACGTCAGTGCTCTGAAAATGGCATGAACAGCGAGATGTTGCATGAAATGGCGTGCTCATTTTACGGCGTGCTGAAATATGCTGAGAACCCAATACATGAAAGCAAGTTCTGGGGCATGGACATTACGTGGGTGAGGCTGATTACTGAAAGTCACAGGGCTTGTGGTGCTTGGCGAAGAGAATCTTGGGCGGATTCCGGCGCTAGGAGCGACGCTCGTCCTAATGTCAGCGTGGCGCCACATTTTGAGATGTTCGTCAGTGGACGGTTCTTGGCTCAATGAGGCAGGCCTGCGGCTTGGGTACAAACAAAGAGCCTTCAATCAGAACCCATTAGGTCAAGCTCTAAGACGGCACTGATGAATCGTCGAGAATTGCATGGCACTGCAGAGTTGAGGAGACGCTACTTACACAAAGTATGTCTCTGAGCGTACGGCGCTAGATCGTCCATCATCTGTGACATACATGACCTTGACCGTTGTTGTTTCACGCAATGTGATAGTTATGGGAGGCGCCCTGCCATGAACAAAACAGTGAATACCAGCATTAAACGTAGTTGCATTGCTGTGAAGTAGCAGTAGACTTGCAACGCATGTTGCGAACACTCATCTGAAAGTGCTAGGATCATTCATGCGCGGGGTGAATATGCATGTGCATGTATGCTCAGCTTCTCAGTCGCTCCTTGTACGAGCGCAGAGAAATGTGACAAATGTCTCACCCATAACCAACATAGTAGTCCGGAGTGGGGTCTGACCCATTGAGAGTATAGTACAAAGATCGAACAGGATGAGAGGTGCCGATTTCGAGGTGAAGGGTGCCCTCAAAATCTCGCAGTTCGGATCCAAATGTTTTCCCCAAAGGCCTGATGCTAATGATGGAGCCGGGAGGTGCAGGTGGCGATGACATTGTGAGGCTCGCGCGCTCCGGCATTCTGTTGGCCCCATGAACATCGCTGCGCTGGGAATACACAAGCCGTGCCGCAAAGTCCGTGTTGTGATTGAGCGGACTTGAATTACCAGAAATCGCAAAATCAGTGATAAATCGTGTAAGTGACCCCGAACGCAACACCGATATCGGGTTGCCCGCTTGCTGTAGGAGATCGATTGCAGCAGATTCCGGATCTGGGCCCCTGTGGGAAGGATCGGCTTGAATATCGCAAACAACAATGACACTGCCAGGAAACAGTTGCTGGATGACAAAGCTACTCGGTGGAAGGCCTGACGCATTTGCGAGATCTTGCTGCAAGACGTTGCGAAATGCTATCCGCTGTGCAGAACCATCCCCCCCGACTGAAGTCCAGTTCAGCTGGAGTGTCGCACGAATGGTGGTACTTGGGGCCACAGGGAATCTTTGTGAGTCTGACGTTGCCGCTTGCTGCTGCTGGCTAGGATACAGCGTTTGGGGTCCAGCGTGCCAGCCCTTTTCCCACGCCTTTTGCTCGGCGTGAGCCCCTGACCATGCCCGAGCAAGAGAAGCAGGAGGATTTCCACCAGAGGGATAGTAAGCATGGCCGCCTCCTGTAGTCGTTGATGCGGGCTCAGCAGTTGCTTGAATGACTTGTATGTCGGCAAGTCTCCGCCAGTTGTACTGATTCTTCAGGTGCGATTGTCGTTCTGCTAGCTCCTGCGCTTGCCGAACGGACGGCAGAATCGAGCGGGTCTGACTCGGTGATTTTAAGCGACACTGATGCTGCAGCGATGACTCCTCATCACTTGCCGGGGAGCTCAGCTCATTTTCCACGCGTTTGCTCAAAAAATTCACTCGCACCGAGTGATCACTCTTCGTTGGCGACGTATGATGCTCTGGCGGCCTGCCATCCTGCAGCCTTTTGACTACACTACGAAGCGCTGAGATTTTAGCTTTCTGCACTTGCAGCACATGCTGCAGGGGACTAAGCGCCCCTGATTTCGTACGCAAGACAGCTGCAGTCATAGCAGGTGAGGTCATTTTCCGGATGGGCCCTGTGTAACCTGCCCCGTTTGCTGTCTTCTTGCCGTGCACACGCAACACGAACATGGATAGTGCTTCCAGATTCGAAACTGTGATCTGCATGAAGTCACGCGCGCGTATTAGATGCACAGGAAAACAGGCGGCAAAAAAGGGCCAGACAAAAGCGCTAGCGTCCTTTTCGATCGTCCACACTGTTTTCGCACCTCAATATCTGGGCCGCTGTACACGGAAATCCATTCAAGGTCTGAGGCGTCTGTCACTTCAAAGGTGATGTTGTCGTCGTTTGGGTCTTTAGAAAACGGGACCTGCGCCATTTCAACCTCAAACCTTTCAAAGTAACCTAATTTATCATCGGTGGTCGGAGTTGCCCACGTAATGTTTGCCTGTCACAGTGTACCAGTCGTAATCAGCATCACAACAACCATAAACAACCACAAATCACTGTGTGCAAATTCAGAGCATAGGCTTTAGCGCAACGGCACTGGGCATGGTGGGACCTCAAAAAATTGCAGCTCCTCGTCCATGTCAAGCCCGACAACCACTGGCTCCAGCCAGGCAAGTCGGCTCTCTTTGGGCTTCGGGGGAGCGTAGACATGACGGAAGAAGTCGAGGATAAGCCATATAGAGTGCAGGACGAACAGGGTGATGATGGGAACTGCGATTGTCTTGCCCCACAGCATCATTTCTGGATGATCTACCCGGTACGCCACGAGGACTGCTATCGTCGCAAAACAAGACACGTCTATTGCAGCGATGAGATCAAGCTGGTGCGGATTTTGATTTAGATGCTTTGAAAAGCATCTGTATGGCCATGCGCTCCGAAACACAGACTCAATCAGCACTATACCAAACATCGCCAAAAGTGGCGAAATGACGTGCATCCACGGAATATTGTAGATTTTCTCCATTTTTACAATGACCAAGAGCTCTGTCAGGATGAACAGGGCCGCTTTGATAAAAAGAAGTGAGATCGTCTCGACGGGGAAGAGCTGATAACGCAGGAAGGCGATGTCGGAACCTTTTCTGGCACGCTTCGTCTCCAGCGCACACCACGCAAAGTAGAAGCAAATACTGATCGTCACAGGGAGAAAGACGAGGAATGTGCGCATTTCTATGTCCCCGAAATCTGAGCAGCACGGAAGATGGAATACAAGCAGCAGAATGCACGATATCACAACGCCAGGATTCGCAAAAAGCGAGACACAGAAGAGTCCGCTGCGGCGGCTGAAGATGTAAAATGTCGCTTCTCGCCCGACCTTGTCGCAAGAGGAGGCAAACTCTGCCACTGGCAGCAAGAACATCAGTCCCGACAGGGTTGCAGCGCCAAAGAGCCAGTAAAGCACCTCGATCCGATTCTCCCTGAGCATCCCGTACGTTTTGAGAGACGGTCCGAGATGCCAGTCCAGATCGTGCAGGCCGTGATAGCTCGTGAACAGCAGCAGCTGTTCTGCGACGAGCAGATGCACCAACCAGAGAAACAGGGTATCGACAAAGTCGTCGCAGCACAAGGACTGCACCGAGTGCACACGGACCTCCCGGGCAAGAGTCTGCTGGTCCGGTTGCTCGTCCACACGCACCACACATTCAGCAATGGACTCCACCACGTGGTTCTTCCTATCCCGCTCCTCCTGCAACATTTGTTGGTATGCCACCGCTGCGGGAGACGGCCGCGGAACGCCCGGCTTCTTCACCCTCGGCGACACAATTACATGATCTCGCCCGCCACTTCTGCTGTCGTCGTCGTCAGTGAGCTGATCTCGAGGGTCCATACGCGGCTGAGCAGGCGACCGACGGCTTGCAGGCGTGCGGGTTATGCTTCGATCGTAGGTGTCCGGCGTCGTCCGGCCCTGCATGCCGGCGCCTGTGCGCTCGTGCGCTCAGCCGCGGGGCCCAGGACGTTATCCACGCTTCCTTGAAATATGAAATTAAAACATGTCACGAACTTGATGATTTTGTGTTTATACCACACAGAGTCTCAGACGTTGTTGACCCGGTGTTCCGGACACAGAACTGGGGATGAACGCGTTCGACGCGTGGGTGGATGGATGGATGGGCGAGATCAGGCACGTCAACCATGGCCACCTGCTCGCCGTCTCTTTGTCGCACGCCTGCGTCGGCCTTGCCTTTCACTGCTCGCCGACCGCGTGTGACCGGTAGAAGCCACATTTGAGGTCTTCCTTAAAGTCCATGAGCTTCAGTTCCTCCAGCTTCTTGGGGAGGTTGTGGCAACCATAGTCGCCCCGCGGCAGCAACCATAGTCGCCCCGCGGCAGCTTGCTCGCGAGCCGCGTGTACCCCGCACGCAGATGGCCATGTGCGTGCCAACAAGTGTGGCTGATCGGGAGACCTTGCACCTCAGGGTCTCGTCTGGGACAGGGCCAACGAAGGACAAAGACGCCTTGCCGGCAATGCGGGCGGCAAACGAGACCCTGATGTGCGAGGCCGCCCCGCCCCGCTCTGCTCCGCGCCTGCGTGCGCTCCGCGGCTTGTGCACTGAGGGTCATTGTGTGTTTGCGGCATCGCCAGGAGGGAAGTCAACAGGCAGACCCATCTTAATGACATGCGGCGGAGAGCGGCAGACAAGCTGGACCGGGTCGAAGAGGACTGGATAACGATGCGATCGGGCAAATTGACGCACGTGGTCCCCCAGTCACTTCACGCGCATCTCGAAAGGTGACCCGTCTATCTTCGCGGTCCGATTGCGGTGCCTGCCTGTGGCTGCGTGTTGGACCTCTCGTGCCCACTCCTCGCTGACTCCGCGTCCTTCGGGCCAGCGTGGGTGCGGCAAGCCCGCTGGACCTGCCAGACTCTGATTTCAACATGCTCCGCCCCGAGGTGAATGGTTACGAGGTGACCTGGAAGTACGTGTGCAAGCCCTACTGGTGCGAGGTGTTGAAAGGCTACAGGCTGGTTCTCAGTGGTGGTAAGCCTCTCGGCACAGGATGGGACGAACTGCATGCAAACCACAAAGTGTTGTACGTGAATCACGAAATGAAAGTCATGAATCTGGTAAGCGCCTTGTTGCAAGCGGAAAAGCGACTCGTCTTGCCAATCGGTTTGGTGTTCTGCTGTGTCCCATGGCAGCGTATGTCTGCGACGCAGAGCACTACGCTGCATTCTGTTGTGAACCGTTGCGAGTCGCCACCTTGTTTGCTCCAGGATGATGAAGGGGCATTCCAGTCGTATGTTGCCAGCTTCGAACCTCCCCGCGCGCAGCCTGCTGTACCACCTCCTGCACCACCTCCTGCTGCCCCACCTCCTGCTGCAACAATCAAGCCACCAGACACGAAGACCATGGTGGCAACGGCGGACTTCAAGGCTCGTCACGCAGATGAGCTAGGGTGAGACTGAAACACACACAGAAATGTCCCACACACGTGAGCTATCAGATGCGCAAGCTTGTGGTTTTCCGGGCTCCGCCACCCCCGGCCACAGGCGGGCGCCGCGCCACACACCCGGCGGCCGTGCACACACCAAGACCAGGCCCTGCCTGCCAGACGGACCCGGCCGGATGGTCACTGGCCTGGAATAATATTTTTAAAATATTAAGACCACTAACTGTGTTTGAAGTTGCAGGAATGCAAGGCTCAAAACAGGATCTCATTCACATTTGACCATCCAGAATATGATTGTGGTGAGCTTTAAGTCCGCAAGTTCTGACGTGTCCGTTGCTCCTTTGCTTTTGGTTTCTGATTCAGTTTCAAAACGGGCGATTTGATTACAATACTGGGCGACGCCGAGGACGCGGTAATGCATGGTGCTATGCGTCTATGCTCACCTGACGTGCTGGCACAGGTAGGTGCTGAAACGTGCTTTGATATGTATGCAGGGCTGGCATCGAGGACTCCTCAAGGGTCAAACAGGGCTGGTGCCGAGCACGCATCTCACGGCCGGCTCGTTGACGATCAAGAGCATCCTGCCACCTCTTGCTGGGCCGCAGCCTGCGGCATCAGTACCAGCTTCCAGGCTCTTCGCGCCAGCGCCAGCGGCGACAGCAGACAGCAGCGCGCCAGCGGCGACTGCAGACTACACCGCCAGGGCGATTGCAGACTACACCGCCAGGGCACCGGATGAGCTGAGGTACGCACGTGTTCTTGGTACGAGGAAGAGCGGGCAAGCGTTTCTGCGCGCATACGGGGTGTGGATGGATACTGACAGGTAGCACATTTCCTTTGCTTTTGGTTTCTGATTCAGTTTCAAAACGGGCGATTTGATTACAATACTGGGCGACGCCGAGGACGCGGTAATGCATGGTGCTGGGTGTTGACGCGTCCGCGCTCACCTGATGTACTGGGATAGGTAGGTGCTGAAACGTGCTTTGATATGTATGCAGGGCTGGCATCGAGGACTCCTCAAGGGGCAAACAGGGAAGTTTGCCCCTTTGCTTGTGCCAAGCACCCATGTCGAGAAAGCCTCCTCTACTACAGGCACGTTGCGGGTGAAGGCTGCCAATGATTATAAGGCGCGTCAACCTGATGAGCTCAGCTTTGCCAATATGGAGGATCTTGACGTGTATCCAGACCCTGTCGAGGTGATGGTAGTCGTGAATGTGGATATTTGTGAAGAAGATGAAATCTTGGTACTGACATTGTTTCGTACGTGCAGCCGGGCTGGTACCAAGGCTTCAAGCTTGACAAAACGAGCGGCCTCATCCCTGCCACGCACCTTGAAGTCGCTGCGCTGAACAAGCTCCGGTAGAGCGTTCACATCCAAGTGCGAGGGTTGGGTTGGCTGGGTGTGCTTTCTTTTCTACGCGTCAGCCACGTGATGACGATCACGAAAGGGACGGCAATGTAAATAGCTGGACGTTCTACTTGTGTGTCTAATATATACAAGTATCTTGTGGTGGAAAGTCTCTTCAAAGATGTGTGCGCGTATTTCTGTCACTGGGTGACACCCAGAAAACCGAGTCGGTTTTTTAATGCACGCAGCCAAGCGGACAGTCTCGCCATTAGTCTCGCCATCACTAACAATCACAACCAAATACAGTACCCTGAAGCAAGTTGCTCAGATTACGATGATACAGAACCTCGAAAGGGAGCAACGGGTGAACCTGACAGTCTCCCTTGTGTTGCATTGGCATTTATTCCGCGCTTGACACAGGGGGAGGGGGCCAAATACGTAGGGTATGATCCACTAGGGCGCTAGAGTACAGCCAGGTCAGGTTCATGTTGTCACGTCCCATGTGGAATATGCAGTTTGTGAGAAAAGAAAGAAGAGGCGGTGGCCCGTCCGCGACTACTTCCCACCTCATTCAACGCCAAGCGCGTCGTCTGCCTGGAGGCGCCCTACCTCAGCCGTGCACCACCAAAGAAATCGGCGTCCGTGTCGTCACAATACGAACACTCTTGCCGATCAAGGGCGACGCCCGTGTCATCACACAGCAATCCCGCCGCAGCACCTACTTCTTCAATGCATTCACGGCGGCGATCACCTTCTTGGCTCCATCATCGAGGTCATCCCCGAGGATGCACTTGATGTCTGAGTTTTTCATCAGCTCCATGGCCCCCTCTACGTTGTTTCCCTGCAGGCGAACAACCAGCGGCACCTTGGGCGAGCCCCCTGCACACAGTCGCCACCATTTTCATCACCATTTGACCATCATATAATCATCCTCTGATAGAACGTCCTCGGCACGCATGGTTAGACCCGCGTTGAGCAAGCGAATGCTCCTGCGCGCTCGCTCTCTCCCTCTCGCGGTCCTCTGTCGTTCTCTCTCTCGTTACTTACCCCACACTTCCTTGGCAGCGTCTAGGATTCCCTGAGCAACGGTGGCACAGTTGACAATACCACCGAAGATGTTGACAAGGATGCCCTTGACCTTGGGGTCGGAGTTGAGGATCTTGAAGGCAGCGACGACCTGGGGCGTCTTGACGCCACCGCCAAGGTCGAGGAAGTTGGCAGGCGAGCCCCCGTGCAGCTTGATGATGTCCATGGTGGCCATTGCCAGACCCGCGCCATTGACGAGGCAGGCGATGTTGCCGTCAAGGTTGATGAAGTTGAGGTCGTGGCTGTTGGCCTCCACGTCCAGAGGATCCTCCTGCGAGGTGTCGCGCTGAGCGTGGATGGCCTTTTGGCGGAAACTGGCGTTGTCGTCAAAGTTGACCTTGGCGTCCACCGACACGATCTTGCCGTCGGGGGTCTCGGTGAAGGGATTCACCTCGAGCATGGTGCAGTCGCACTTGATGAAGGTATCATAGAGCGCCTCGATCTGCTTCTCGGCCATGGCGGTGGCGGACGCGGCCTCGAACTTCATACTTTGCGCAATCTTCTTGGCCTGTCCAGGGGCGAGGCCGGTCTTGATGTTGATCGGCTCCTGTAGTAAGTGGTAGTTAGTTGAACTAAACACAGTTAGTGGTCTTGATGTTGATCGGCTCCTGCCAGACTTTCTTAAAAGGCAGAGCTCTAGTCCTTGCAGTACATCCAGTCGCAATACGGTGTGCATCAATCACAATAGGACGTACATACAGTCACATAAGTCTGTACTTTTGAGAAAGTCCCGCCTTGATGATGGCGGCGGGATTGGCAGCGGCGATGTCTTCGATTGTAACGCCACCGGTCGCGCTGGCAATCACCACCGGGCCGCCATAGGACCTGTCCATGAGAATGGCAAAGTACTTTTCCTGCTTGGTCTGCACCGTCTCGACGATGGCGACGGCGTTGCAGATGCGCCCCGCCGCGCCCGTCTGCTTGGTGATGAGCTTGTAGCCAATCATCTTGGCAGCCATCGCCTTGATCTCCTCGGGCGTCTGCGCACATCGCAACACACACACACACACACACACACACACACACACAACCAAGAGCCCCACCACGCCCACACAACCCAACATCACCCCCACACTCCACCACACAACACCCACACGACAGCACGACAAAAGAGATTGCCCTCCGTCAGCACCACAGGTCGTTCCACCTTCTTTCTGCAGCCGCCTTCCGGGAACTAAACTAAACTAATTGAATTGCGACCTCTTTCACACGCAAGTGCTCTTTTGATAAAGAGGTCCGAAAGCTGTGTAGAAGCAGCGTGTGGGCGAGTCGTGTGTGTGTGTGTGTGTGCGCGCGCGCGCGCGTGTGTGTGTAAAGACAT
>Ga0315899_10008707_pt1 | contig 10876 bp, 11 predicted proteins | sample LakEriMetagenome_2_FD_203518 | JGI IMG/M metagenome (GOLD analysis project Ga0315899, IMG submission 203518) | Freshwater fungal communities from buoy surface, Lake Erie, Ohio, United States - Buoy 4 MA112 | ecosystem: Environmental > Aquatic > Freshwater > Lake | place: USA: Lake Erie, Ohio...
GCCACCCAGGATAGGGACCATTTCTAGTCCAATTACCGCTGCTGAGCCGTAGACATATTCGTAGAGATCATCAAAAGTTTTATATTGCGTAACAGTTAGATCCATCTCCATCGAATGAAGAAAATCTACAAAGTGTTGATGCGGAATTGCGAAGCGTTGCACCGTATCAATTAACGCCTTACCCACGGCATCACTTGTTGAACCTGATTTAAGGCCCGCTAAAACCTCAGAACTCCACTTTCTAAGCACCTCCGCTTTTTCAGCTGGAGTTAGCGTAGATGCTAGATCATCGACTATCTCATCTGCATATCTAGCAAATCCATATAAAGCGTGAACAAAGGGGCGTTTAGCTGCTGGTAAAAGTAAGGTGGCGAGGTAGTAAGTCTTACCGTGTAAAGAATTTAAACGCTTGCACTCTTGGTATGACGCGCGAAGTTCTGGATCATGAATTCCGGCTGCGTTTAACTCGTTCACTTACTTAACCGGACCTACGATTCGCTCTGCTGCTAAACGACCAGAGATTAGAACCATCGGAACCCCAACGCCAGGTTGAGTACCAGAACCAGCAAAGACCACATTTTCAAATCCGGCGGCGATATTACGTGGACGGAAAGGTCCTGTCTGGAAGAAGGTATGTGCACTAGCGAATGGCGCGCCTCTTTCCATTCCTTGTGCCTGCCAATCAAGTGGAGTGGTCATAACTTCAGTTTCAATTGAGTTACCGAAACCGGTATAGCCGCGATCTTCCAACGTCTTGATCATATGATCGCGATATGGACGGGCTTCTTTACTCCAATCTATATCAGCATCTAAATTTGGAGTTGGGTAGAGAATGTAATAACTCTCTTTGCCAGCGGGAGCCAGCGCCTCATCATCTTTCGTCGGGATTGTGACAAGGACAGAAGGATCGCTCATCAAGGTCTTTTTCTTGATCAATTCATCGAAGACGCCATCCCAAGATTCTCCAAAGTGAATATTGTGATGAGCTACGTGGTCATACTTCTTGGAAGATCCAACAAGTAGCGTTGCACAGGATGGCGAGTACTTAAGACGCTTAATTGATAGCGGGGTTTTGCCGAGCAGATCTCGCCAAGCAACTGGCAGATCTGGATTCATCACCACAACATCGCATTCAATTCGCTCACCCGTATTGGTAATAACCGCCTTGGCGCGACCGTTTTCTACATCTAATTTAGTAACTGTTGTGTCGTATTTAAAGTTTACGCCGTGCTTTTGCGCAGCTGCGGCAAGTGCGCGAGGGACTGCGTGCATTCCACCTTTCGGGAAGAAAACACCGTTGACCGAATCCATATATGCAATAACTGCATAAATTGCCAGAGCTTGCTGCGGGCTAACCCCGGCATACATCGCCTGGAAGGAGTAGACCTTCTGTAAGCGCGGATCCTTTAAGAATTGATTTACCTTTGGCGAGAGCTTTCTAAATCCACCCAGTGCTATTAAGCGAGCCAAGTTTGGCGTTAGCAAGTTAAAGGGCGAATCAATATTTCGATCAATGAAATCATTCATCTCGTACTTATAAAGCTTGGTAACGAATTCAACATATCGGCGGTAACCCAAAGCCTCTTCGGCGCTAACGGTGCGTCGAATCTCTTCTTCCATCTCTGCGGTATTTGCGTGTACATCTATCTGTGATCCATCGTGATAAAAAGCGCGATAGAGCGGCTTTAATGGAGAGAGTTCTAGCCAATCTTTCATATCTTCGCCGACGCAGCTAAATGCATCTTGAATTAGCGATGGCATTGTCAGAACTGAAGGTCCAGTATCAAATGAGTAACCATCTTTTTCGAGCAGACCGTTTCTTCCACCCGGAACGCTCTCGCGTTCGACCACGGTTACTTTGCGTCCGGCACCTACTAAACGAAGCGCAGCGCTCAGACCAGCCAACCCTGCACCGACAACAACAACGTGATCTGTTGGACCCTTAACTCTGGCTGACATTTAATGACTCCTACGGATTGCGCTAGTTGCAAGTTCAATAAGTAACTCACGGGCTGAAGGAGCAATTTCATCAGAATTTGCGGCAGTTAGCGCGTTGGAAAGTAGGCCATCAATGAGATCTTCGACATCCTTTACTGCACCTGTCGCTGTGATTAAGGCACGGACCTCTTCGATATCTGCAGAAGATAGATCCTCGCGACCGAGGGCGGCGCTCAACTTCGCCTTGGTCTGTTGATCGGCGCGCTCAAAGGTCATCGCCATCAAAACGGTCCGCTTTCCTTCGCGAATATCATCACCGGCAGGCTTACCTGTCACTGATGGATCGCCGAAGATTCCGAGCATGTCATCACGCAGTTGAAAGGCCTCACCGAGCGGCAGCCCATAAGCGCTCAAAATATTTGTTAGCGCCTTGCGCTCTGTCGGATCTTTAATTGCTAACGCTGCTCCTAGATGCAGAGGACGCTCAATTGTGTACTTTCCAGATTTATATCTTGCGATTCGAAGCGAACGGTCAACGCTAGGAGATTTCTCACCCGCTTCGCGAACATCAAGATACTGACCCGCCATTAACTCAATTCGCATCTCATCGTGCACCGATAGCGCAGATAAGAGCGCATCATTTGTAACACCAGATGTGTGGAGTAAATGATCAGACCAAACTAGAGCGAGATCGCCTAACAAGACTGCGGCGGCTTCACCGAATTGGTCAGATAGTCCATTCATCGCTTGAGTTTGATGCAAATTTTCAAAGTGGCGATGTATCGCAGGTTTGCCGCGCCGTGTATCCGATCGATCCATCAGATCATCGTGGATCAACGCACAGGCTTGCAATAACTCCAAACTGGTAAAGGCGCGAATATCTGCCGCGGTCGCAGTTGCGCCGGTTGCGCTAAATCCGGCGTAGGCAAAGAGTGGACGTAAACGCTTGCCACCTTCTAAGAGAAATGACTCAAGGGCATCGCAGACTGGTATCAACTCTGAGCCAATTGCGCCAAGGTATTCACGTTGCAACGCTAAATATGAGGTGAGTTCACTCTGGACTTGCCCCCGAATCTCAAGGAGCGTGCCACGCGCATCGTTAACCACGGCGCAACGGTACCCTGACCGCATGGAGATGCGCATGACTCGAGACGGAGACGCGGTGACATACTCCTTTGAATTTTTTCCGCCGAAGGATCAAGAGGGTGAAACTCGCCTTTGGAGCGCAATTAGCGCGCTTGAGCCGATCGCCCCTGATTTCATATCTGTTACTTACGGGGCCGGGGGATCAACGCGAGATCGCACGATTCGGATCACCTCTGAAATTACCGAACATACAAAGGTGCCGGTCGTTGCACATTTAACTTGCGTCGGCTCAACCAGAGAAGAGTTAATTGAGATATTAAGGCGGTATAAAGCCGCGGGGATAGATAACATTTTGGCGCTGCGCGGTGATCCAACTGGAGGACCGCGCGCACCGTGGGTTTCAACTCCAGGCGGATTAAATCACGCAGATGAATTAGTTTCTCTCGCCGCTGATTTCGGTGGTTTTACTATTGGAGTTGCAGCTTTTCCTGATGGCCACCCCGCATCTGCAGGAAATTTTTCCGCAGATATTGAAACGCTGATTCGTAAAGAAGCGGCTGGAGCAACCTTCGCGACAACACAATTTTTCTTTGAAGTAGATAAGTGGAAATCACTTGTCGATCAGTTAGCGGCTCGCGGCTCGCAACTTCCGATCATCGCCGGAATTCTTCCAGTTACAAATGTCAATCAGCTAAATCGCATGGCTGAGCTAAGTGGCACGCCTATTCCTGCCGATATTTCTACTGCGTTTGAAAGAATAAAAGATAATCCAGATGATGTTCGCAAGTTAGGCGTTGAGTTGGCAACCAAACTTTGCGAAGAGTTACTTGCCGCAGGAGTTCCTGGCTTACATTTCTACACAATGAATACATCCTCCGCAACGCGCGAAATCTTTGCGCAAATTAAAGATAAGAAGCGGGCATGAAGAAAGAAGAGTTCAATTCTATCTGGAGCGATCTCCACGGGGGAGCGGAGATCAAAGGAATCGTAAAAGCTTGGCTAGCAATTTCTTTTGCATCTGCAAAGGCTTTATCGAAAGTGCGAGTAACGCCGAATATCTTGACCTTGCTAGGTATCGTCTTTGCCGTGGCAATGGCTATAAATCCACTCTCACTTTGGGCTATCCCGCTCTTAGTGCTCTCTCTTTATGCCGATGGAATTGATGGCAGCGTTGCAATATTTCAGAAGCGACAGAGCTCCTTCGGTGCGATATTAGATGCAACTGCAGATCGTATTAGTGAAGCGCTCTGGTTTTACGTGGCCTATCGAATCGGTGCTCCGGCTTGGTTGATGCTCGCCATATATGTAATCGCTTCGACTCAAGAATATGCACGAGCGAGATTAGGCGGATTAGGAATATCAGATTTAGGAATTGTCACTCCGGCAGAACGCCCTGTGCGCGCCAGCTTTATCTTTATCGCACTAGTTGCATACGCACTTGGTTTTGATCTAGTTGATTTATCTCTAGCAATCCTTGCCATATTACAGGTGATTAGTTTTGGCTTAGTGGCTCGCTTTGCCCGCAATAGCCTGCGCAACAATTTCGGCGCTTAGCCCAACTAGCGGCAGGCCACCACCAGGGTGTGCGGAACCGCCAACACAATATAAACCTCGCAGCGGTGATCGATTCTTTGCTCGCATAAATGCAGAACGTGCGCCATTGCTTGATGTTCCATAAATAGCGCCGCCAGGTGCACTGACTGTACGTTCTAAATCTGCCGGAGTGCGAATCTCTAAAACTTCTAAGCGATCGCGGATAGAAATGCCTCGCGCTTCTAATGTATCAATTATCTTCATCGCATAGCTATGGTTGCGCTCTTTATCGTTCCAGTTAAATCCATCGGCGCCGCCTTCATCGTGACGCGGTGCATTAACCAAGATAAACCAAGCTTCGTGACCGGGGTGTTTAACCATTGCATCATCGTTAGGCGCGCAGAGATAAATTGTTGGGTCTGCAACAGGCACCTTGCGATTAAAGATATCTTCAAACTCTTGGTCGTAATCTTTTGGAAAGAAGACGTTGTGATGCGATAAACCAGTGGCTTTATCAGTAGGGGCAAGTCCAAGAAGGAGCGAGAAACCAGCAAGCGAAGGTTCTGCTTTGGCAAGGCTTTTTCTTGTGCGCTTTAACTTTGCTACCTTCTCAGTTATCAACTTGTTGTAGACCGTTGAAGCATCGGCGTTGGCAACTATTACTTGATAGTCGATGGTGCGATCATCGCTTAGGGAAATGCCGGTGACGCGCTGGGCATCGTGGTTGATCGATACGACAGTTGCGTTAAATTCAAATTTAACACCGCGATCTAAGCATCGCTGATAAAGAGCATCAGCTAATTTTCCAACGCCACCTTTAATGTGCCAAGCACCGAAAGCTTCTTCTACAAAGGCGATCGAAGCCAAAACCGCTGGCGCAACGCGAGGGTCTGATCCGCTGTATGTCGCGTAACGATCCAAGATGTTGCGCAGGTGCAGATCTTTAATCTCTAAGCCACGTAGCGATTTCCAAGGTGCAATGATTCGCAAGTCACGAAGCAGCGTGGGTCGCTTTAGAAGCGATGCGATAGAACGTAACTCTGATTCGATAAAGGGCCCACGCGAAACATCCCACATCTCCTCAGCTTTTTGCATAACTTGATCCCACTCATGACCAGCAGCGGTTCCGAGAGATTCGTCAATTGCAGCCAGCGTTTCTTTCCGTGAAAGGTTGGCAAACTTCACTGACTTTCCATCTGCAAAGCGGTAATCAAAAGATGGATTTACTGGGATTAACTCCACGACTCGACCCAGAACATCGCCAGTACGCTGGAATAGATCGCGATAAACCGCTGGCAGAGTAAGTAAAGATGGTCCAGTGTCGAATGCGTAATTACCGATCCATTCGGTGCGGCATTTACCGCCGTGGCGATCAGATCCCTCGTAGACAGTTACTTGATGACCAGCCTTCGCTAAACGTGCGGCGGTTGCCATTCCACCCATTCCCGCACCAATGACAGCTACTGCAGGTTTACTTGAATTCGTTTTACTCATAGCGTGCGACCTTTCCACGCCACGACACCACGTGCGCGCCAGCTATAGATAATTAGATAGATCAAGATAGCGCAGGAAATCGGATGGAGTAGAGAATCTAAAGCTCGTCCACGTGAGCGATAAGCGCTGAGCGCCCGCGTAATAACAATAAATCCATAGGCTAAGAATCCAAGAGGGTTTCCGCCAAACCAGGAAAATATTGGAGCGATTCCGGTTGCAAAGAGAAAGATAATCGCGCCCGCACTGCCGCTCTTACTGCCAAAAGCTTTCCAAAGTGATTTGCCATAACCCGCTCTTACTTCTGCAAAGTTCTTATACATTCGAGTCTGAGCAAGTGCAGAACCATCAGCAACTCCGCCTTGCGCACCAGATTTGATTAGCGCCCGAGCAAGTTCAATGTCATCCAGCACCTCTGATGCAATTGCGGTAAAGCCATCTATCTGGCTTAAAGCGCTCTTTCGCACAACGAAGAATTGACCATTTGCAACGGCTAATGAAGTCCGTGAAGATTTCTCGGCAATTCGCAATGGAACAGTGCTCATCCACGACCATTGCAGCAATGGTTGAATCAAACGTTCGGTCAGCGATTTTGCTATCTGTTTCGGATATGGCGAGATAAATGAACGCTCACCAAGCATTTCAATCGCCTGAGAAATAGCAGTTTGAGTTAAACGAACATCGGCGTCAAGCGTTACAACAATCTCACCCTTCGCTTCTACATAACCTTGCTGCAGCGCCCAAGGCTTACCCATCCAACCGCTCGGAAGGCTGGGTGCGTTAACAACTTTGATCTGCGCTCCACCATTAATCGCTTCTTGCAATTTATTTAGCGTTTCATCAGTTGAAGAGTCATTGATAAAGATGATCTCTAGTTGAGCTAAGAACTTCTGGGCCTGAAGACTAAGCACCAAATCAGCGATATTTTCCGCTTCGTTGCGCACCGGGATCAGAACGCTCACGCTTTCGCTGCGCTGAGTTGCAGCAGATGGGCGGCGAATTGTAAAGAAGTTGGTGATTGCCAATGCGAGCAGAATAAACGCAACAAAGAATATAAAGTTAGTAAGCACTTTTAAATATTTAAGGGCGACCGAGCCAGCGTGAAAAAAGATATGGTGCAAGGAAGAGACCGAAGCAGCTTCCAAATAGAAACGCTACTCCAGGGCGATCAAAGAAGAAGAGATTTGAAATAACGCCGCCAAACCAAGTCCAGATTAAGAAGATATCGACTGCGGTGTAACTTGCGCTCTGTTTTCTTCGTTCGCGGGGGAGCGCCAAGTGGAGCATCGTGATCAATGCCATTCCAGATAACAACCAACCGAAGGCGTTCGACAATGGAATTTCTGGCATAAATGGAACGTGCGATCCAGTTACTTCCCAAGTCCAACGACCGCCGCTAACCATTTGTGGATCAAGGAATAAGTCATAAGCCATCATTCCAAATCCACCATAGAGAAATACCCAGTTATTTGTGACTCGTCTTGCAACACATAAAATTGGATGAGCGATCATTGCCCACGCAAAGGGAACAACTAGTGGAACGCTAATTAATTGCGCGCCTAGCGATGGACTGTATTCATAAACACCAAAAGGCCAACCTGTAGAGACGCCTATTAACTCAATAACGAATCCGAAGGTGAGTGAGATTGCTAAATAAGTCAGCGCATATCGTGCGCCAAATGAGAGCAGTGCGTGAAGCGCCATTGCAGCCGCGCCCCAGTAAACCGTGGCAATAGTTACTAGGCGAAGTGGTTCACCATCTAATAACGGATATGAGACTTGTAGAAGTAACGCACCAGAGAGAATCAAATATAGAAAAAGGCGTAAGCGATCCGAAATTCCGCGGCGTTGACGCCGGCGCGGGTTGTAATGACGAATCGACATAGGCTAAGTCTGCCCTAGTAATCCCTTGAGTAGAAACCGCTATTTACTCAAAAGAGCCGCGGATATCACGCACCGCAAAGCGCGCAAAGAGTTCTTCGGCATACCAGGCATATCGCTCGGTCGCCGCGATCGCTTCTTGATGGGCCACGCCTTTATAGGCGAAGTTACGAAGATCTGCACCTGTCTGCCAATGAGAAAAAGTTCCCTGCAATCCGATTGGGGCTTCACCAATTCCAATTGTTTTAAGCAAGCCCGGCGATGCATGCAGGCTCGAGGTAACCGGCGGAACCGCTTTCCAGAAGCGCAGGTTCTGTGCCCATTTAATTCGGGCGCGGGTTATGGCAACAACTTCACCTGTTGCAGGGCTTTTTTCGTAGTCAAAGGGATTTACCTTCGCCCAAAGGCCGTGCGATGAAATTGGATCTAGTAAATATCTAACTTCACTCGCGCAATTTTTACGCCAACGTTTAATAAGTGAAGATGAATCTAGAGACTCCAGTTGAGATTGCTCAATCACTACGAGCGCGCCCCAACGCTGGGCGTCGGCATCACGCGGCGTAAAGGTTTCCCCTTTTCCAGTTCCGAGCATTTTTGCAAAGCGCACACCTTTAAATCTGCGAGCCACGCTGCGATCTATAGCCATGTGTAAGAGCGCAAATCCAACTTTGCGCTGCTTTAATTTCCAGAAGTAAACTACTGTGACTAAATCGTTACTCATTTACTTACACCAGCTGCGGCAAAGATTTCTGCTGCCACTTCTTGCGGATGATCCCACATTGGTGCGTGGCCACACTCTTCAAAGATCTTCCACTTCGAGTGAGCCGGAGCCATAGTACGCTCTTGACAAGCGGTCGCAGGCAGCGTGTTATCGCTATCGCCAAAGATGATTGTTACTGGAATCGCAGAATCAATTACAGAATCAAAGCGCTTCTTTACCATTGCATTTGAGCCTGGTACATATCCAGGGGAGTTAGCAATTGCAATGGTTGCATCTATGCAGAGTTCAACAGAGAAATTTCGCCAGCGCGGACTGACTCTTTCAAAACCTGATTTGCGCGCCCACTCGTACTTTAAAAATGCCGGCGCTATCGCTGCAGTACTTCTCGCCAAAAAGCGAAGCGCTGAAACTCCTGAAAAAATCTGCACAAATGATGCTAGCCAAAAGCCTGCCGGCGCTAAGGCGACAACGCTCCTGGCAGATTGCGGATGTTCAGCCGCGATTTCAAGTGCGATCCATCCGCCCCAAGAATTTCCAACTAAATCAAATCTGGTCACGTTAAATTGTCGGGCAACTTCTTTAACAATTAAATTGGCCAAAGAACGCGGATCCATCGGTTGCAATTTATCTAGAGGCGTCTTGCCGTGCCCAGGTAAGTCCACGGTGATTATGTTGTAATGGGGATGCAGATATGGAGTCAAAGGCTTCCAGGCGGTTGCTGCCGAGCCCAACCCGTGCACCATCACGATATAAGGCGCATCAGTTGCCTCAGATGGGAAGAGTTGTAATGAAAGGTTCATCTTAAATTCAGATATTACTCTGTGCCGCAGAGTATTACCTGCTGATCTATACCCGATGATTGGGGAGTGAAATTGAGACGAATAGTTGCCGAATTAATTGGCACCGCCACCTTGCTACTGGTTGTAATCGGTTCAGGCGTAATGGCTACCAACCTTTCACAAGATGTAGGCGTGCAGTTAACCATCAACTCTGCAGCAACTGGTCTGATTCTCTACATTCTCATCACCTTATTGGGACCAATTAGTGGAGCTCACTTTAATCCAGTCGTTACTTTAATCCAGTTTTTTAAAAAGAACATCACCGCCTCCCTTACTGCCGCTTATTTAGTGGCACAAATAAGCGGAGCGGTTATTGGCGTTGCACTCGCTAACTTCATCTTCAACTTACCAATCATTGAAATTTCACAGAAAGACCGCACGGGCACTGATCTCTTCGTTAGCGAAATTCTGGCCACCACTGGCTTGGTCTTTATTATCTTCACCGCGATCGCACAAAAGAGCGAAGCAAAGACCCCAGTTCTCGTCGGTGCCTATATCTCTGCCGCTTACTTCTTCACCTCATCAACAAGTTTCGCCAACCCTGCCGTAACTTTGGCAAGAACGCTCTCTGACTCTTTCGCTGGCATTGCTCCTGCATCTGTCTTGCCATTCATTGCGGCACAAGTAATCGGTGCCATTGTCGGAATAGCTTTAACTAATTTTATTACTTCAACAAACCAGGGCAAAGACTAGAAACGAGAAGTAGATGAGCAAACCAACAGTTCTCTTTGTATGTGTACACAACGCCGGCCGTTCACAAATGGCGGCAGGCTTTATGCGCGAGCTGGGGCAGGGGCGCGTTGAAGTACTTTCTGCAGGTTCTGCTCCAAAAGATTCCATTAATCCTGTTGCAGTTGAAGCTATGGCCGAAGTCGGAATCGATATTGCAAATAACACTCCAAAAGTCTTAACGCCTGAGGCGGTTCAAGAATCAGATGCGGTGATCACCATGGGTTGTGGCGATGTCTGCCCGTTCTATCCCGGCAAGCGTTACGAAGATTGGGTACTGGAAGATCCGGCAGGGCAGGGGATTGAGACAGTTCGAGTAATTAGAGATGAAATTAAATTGCGAGTTGAGAAGTTGCTTTCCGAACTTCTTAGCTAATCCCCAACGACCATAGGTGTTGCAGCGGGTGCCCTAAAACTTGTAAGTGATTCAGATATTTCTTCACTTGGGTACTTAGAACCAGCGAATCATTCCGATCACTCCAGCGGCAGCATAAAAGAACTGGAGAAAGAGAATCCCTTTATGTTTTCCGATGTATGCCCAAATGCCAATAAGAGCAGATGATGTAAGCAAGAGAGTGAAGCCAATGAATTCGGCTCCAATATTTGCTGCGACCAGTAATGAATAAAAAATCGCTGTTACGACCCCAAGCCATTCAAA
>Ga0315899_10008708_pt1 | contig 10875 bp, 15 predicted proteins | sample LakEriMetagenome_2_FD_203518 | JGI IMG/M metagenome (GOLD analysis project Ga0315899, IMG submission 203518) | Freshwater fungal communities from buoy surface, Lake Erie, Ohio, United States - Buoy 4 MA112 | ecosystem: Environmental > Aquatic > Freshwater > Lake | place: USA: Lake Erie, Ohio...
CCTCTCTCTCTTTGGTTGGTTTGGTGGGTGTTTTTGGGGGGGGGGGGGGGGGCCGCCGCCGCCCCCCGGGGGGGGTGCGTGTGTGTGCGCGCGCGCGCGCATGTGCGTATGCACACATATGCGGCGTACGTACACACACACACACACACACAAACACACACACAAACACACACACATGCGCACATTTCTGCCGATACATACCTAGTAAGGCAACATATTAGCAACACATTAGCAACACATTAGCAACACATTAGCAATATATTAGCAACACATTAGCAACACCTTAGAAACACATTAGCAACACGTTAGCAACACGTTAGCAACACCGTACACGCGCGCACTCCTGCCCATCCCTATACACACACACATATACACACGCACACACACATACACACGCACAGTAATCAACAGCAATCCCATACACAAGGGTTCAGGGTGCAGGGTGCAGGGTTCAGGGTTTAGGGTTTAGGCCTAGGGTTTAGGCCTAAAAGCCACACCTCGACGGACCTTATCATTAGGCCCCTTATTAGGCCTTACTATTAGGCCTCTTTTGACGCTAATTAGGTCTCTTTTGACACTAATTAGGTCTCTTTTGATACTAATTCGGTCTCTTTTGACACTAATTAGGTCTCTTTTGACACTAATTAGGTCTCTTTTGACGCTAATTAGGTCTCTTTTGACGCTAATTAGGACTCTTTTGACACTAATTAGGTCTCTTAAAAGGCACACCTTTGGTAATCCACAGCAATCCTTTGAGGAGGAGGATGCATACATACATACAAAGGCACACCTCGACGGACCGTTGGTAATCCACAGCAATCCCATACACAAGACCAGCAGTCAACGCCTGTGTGCGGAGGAATGGGCGGATGGGCGGATGAGATGGGTTTAGGGATGGGCAGAGGAATGGGTGGGCGGGCGGAGGGATGGGTTTAAGAGTTGGTTTCATTAATATAAACGATATGTACAATAACGATGTCGGTAAGGGGGTAGTATATGCCTATGAAGCTTATGAAGCAAAATAAAGGGTGGCGGCCTTTAGGTCGCCTGTTTGCTTCATGAATTTTTGGGCTGATTCCTTACCGACATCGTTATTGTACATATCTATACTACTGTTGCCTCTCCTTCTTTGTCCTCCTCCAGGCGACTACAGTAGTTGACTAAAGTAGGTTTTTTAGGTACCTTGAGGATGAAGAAGACAAAAAAGAGGCAACAGACAGGCTGTGGTAGTTCCCAAAGTAGGTTTTAATGGTATATAATGTAGGTTTTAATGGAATATAATGAAGGTTTTAATGGCATATAATATAGGTTTTAATGGTATATAATGTGGGTTTATGTGGTAGTTCCCAAAGAAGGTTTTAATAGTATGTAATGTAGGTTTTAAGGTTTAAGTACCTGGAGGATGACGAAGAAGAAGGAGAGGCACCAGACAGGCGGCGGCGTACCAGCCAGCGGTGTTAGCAACACCAGTAGTAAAGGCGGCTGTATAGCATTTTTTTAAAAAAAATTATAAAAAATAGGGTTTAATGGCTAAGCCAGCGGTGTTAGCAACACCAGTAGTAAAGGCGGCTGTATAGCATTTTTTATTAATTAATTGATAAGTAGACGAATATATGATATGCATATATGTAACATACATAGAGATATGCGTAACCTACTTAGCAACACCTTAGCAACACATTAGCAACACCTTAGCAACACATTAGTAGAGATATGCGTAACATACTTAGAGCTTTCCAGCCAGCGGTGTTTGCAACACCAGTAGTAAAGGCGAGAGAGAGAGAGAAAGAAAGAGAGTGAGTGAGAGAAGGAAAAAGGAAAAGAGAGAGAGAGAAAGAGAGACAGAGAGAGACAGAGAGTGACAGTGTACCCATACGTGTACACACATACGTGTACACACGTGTACATACATAAGTGTACATACACCAGTACGCATACACAAGTACTTGCATATGCGAGACCCACTACTTAGGTCTCTTTTGACACTAATTAGGTCTCTTTGACACTAGTTAGGTCTCTTTTGACGGTTTACACAAGTGCACTTGCGTATGCGAGACCCACATCAGTGTACACACACACACTACGTGTACATACATAAGTGTACACACATGTGTGTACACACTACGTGTACATACATAAGTGTACACACACCAGTGTACATACATAAGTGTACTTGCGAGACACACATAAGTGTGCATACATAATTACACAAGGCGTGTTGTAGGCATTATAGGATACGGGGTTTAGTTTACGTACAATTATAGGGTACGGGGTTTAGTTTACGTACATAAGTGTACATACATAATTATACAAGGCGTGTTGCAGGCACTAGGGTATAGGGTTTGGGTACAGGATTAGGTAGGGTACGGGGCTTAGTTTACAATTATAGGGTACGGGGTTTAGTTTACGTACAGGCAGGCAGGGTACAGGGTTCAGCTTACAACATGTTACATGGTTTAGGGTACAGGGTTTACAGGGTTTAGGTACCAGATGCAAGGAATCGCCAGCATATGGCGACGCGCCTGCCGGCAATACACACACACACACACACACACACACACAGACACACACACACACACACACACACAGACACACACACACACACACACACACACACACACACACACACACACACACACACACACACACACACACACACACACACACACACACACACACACACACACACACACACAAGTCAGCTCTGGCCTGTACTTGCTGAGGCTATGCGTGATGGTTTGATGTGCGTGATGGTTTGCGTGATGGTTTGCGTTTGTGCGCGATGGTGTGTGTATGTGTGTATGTGCGAGTGTGCATGTGTATTTCACGAGTGCTGGTGTATTTGTCCGAGTGTGCATGTGTATTTATTTGTGTGTATGTGTGCTTGTGCGAGTGTGCATGTGTATGTATTTGTGTGTGGGGGTGTGGGTGGTTGTTGTGGGTGAGTGTGGGTGTGGGAGGGGGGGTGGTTTGTGTAGGTGTACACACACGTACATACAGAGGCATTCACATTTGCCCGGGGCAGACTTTTCCGCATGTCCCACCATACGTCCACAGAAACGCGCCCTCGCGAACTCTCGAAAAGTCGGTGATGGGCGTCACAACCTCCACACGCGCGCTAATGGGCTGGCGGTACTCGTCTATCAGAAATTCCCAAAATTCAGTGCCCTAGTATATGCACTATATAAGTCAACATGCAGAGGACTTTAGAGAATTTGAAGACCGTTGAGGATCCCCTTGAAGCGGAGGTATGTGCCTAGAAACCATAGCAGGATCTGCACCACCATGCAGGCATCCACGTCGTGGAAAATTTCCTCTAGCGTCGGCGCCTTCTCTGCCATGTCTTTCTTCTTGGGTCTCACCGCCGCCGACTCCCCTCCCTCCCTCCCTCCCTCCCTCCCTGAGACCGACGGCTCGGGCTGCCCATTTGCCCGGGCAGGAGCGGGGGCAGGCGCGGGGCGACATTGCCAGCAGTGCGTAGGGGGGCGGGGACGAGCAGGGACGGCGTGCACGTGAGAGAATGGCACACAAACGCGGGGCCTCGCTCTCTCTCTCTCTCTCTCTCTCTCTCTCTCTCTCTCTCGCTTCCGGCTTGCACAGCAGGACGTCTAGTTGCAGAGTGGACATGCATGCATGCCGACGCCGTGGCTTAGAGGCACAGCAGCCAGAGCGCAACACACCATCGGGACGGGCGAGCCGCGAAGAGGGGGGTTGGTGTCTTCTTGTTCCCGCCCGCGCCGTGTTGGGTCCGAGGACATGCTCCTCAAGCCGTCAAAGGGTCATGTCTCAAGTCACGGGAATTATTTTGAATTATTTTGACGGGCAAATAGGCGCCGCATGGAGGCGGCAGCAAGTCGCGAGAGGGAAAGCCCCTCCGAGAGCACCGAGAGCGTGCAGTCGCTGATGGGTTTCTCGGAGAGTGGCCTCGGGCAATTGGCCTCGCGCATCGCGAACGACTTTGCACGATCGGGCCAGCGGCGACAGACGCTCTCTCCAGAATGTAATTTTATTTACAAAGCGGTCTCGCAGCTCGGTGTACTGTTGTTTGCTGCTGCGTCTACGCTGCCTGCTGTCTGACGCTGGCTGCGGCTCGATGCTGCTAACAGCACTGGTTTGTTCGCACGTGCAGCACTGTCGACGGCCAACGGCGGCGACTGCTCCTTCTCCGGGTGGCCTGACGCAAAGTGGCCAGACTTTTCTCGTTCTACGCTCAAGGCAGCGGCCGTGCATACGGGAGAAGAAGCCCCTGCCACGCCAGCGCTGCACTATCGCATTCGCACACCAGCGTCGGGACCCAGGCGCTCACGCTCTGCGTCCCCGGAGGATCCTAGGCAGTCGGAGGATTACTCGGAAAGGGACAGCAAGGCGGGAAGGCCGTCAAAGGGTGAGGCACCAAACCCTAAACTCGAAACCTGAAACCCGAAACTAAACCCGACATCCTAGAAGGCGGAAAGGCCGTCAAAGTTCGCGGCAGCTTTTCGCCCCCTCCTGCTCTGGCTTGCCCTCTGCGCACAAATCATTGCAACGTGCTCACATGAAGGCCGCGCCATTGGCAGGTTGGGAGGTGCACATGACACCAAAGGTAGCAGCAAAGGTATCGTGGAAAGACTCCGCGCCCGGTGGCGCCATTATCAGCGGGCCGTCGGGCGCCGCTGATGCTCGAGGCTGCGCGCCAGACTCAGTGGAAGCTCCTGTCGACGCTGCAACGGAGCCCGGCGGTGCATATGGGGGTTCCCCCGAGTCGCCCAGCGACACCTCGCGCCTTCAAAAGGGCCCCGGGGGAGGAGGCAGCCCGGAAGAGGCGAGGAAGATGGTGACTGGAACGCCCGTGGCCCCGCACAGTTGTGCCAAGACTGTCTACGGCACCCCGAGGTCAGACTTTAGCGTGCTGGACAATGCGAGCTTCTCGTCCTCACCGTCCACGCCGTCTGCAATGTCGGAGCAGGGCACGCCAACATCACACTCCCCTGTCTTCGGCAGCATCACTCCCACGACCTGCGCCTCTGGAGTCCCTCCGCATTCACTTCCCACAGTCTCCCCACATTCTCGGGCGTCCATGGAGGCTGCGCGATCCCCCGTATCCCCTGACGGCATTCCCGGCGGGCCCAAGGCGCTCAACCTCTCCAGCCCGGCAGCGTCAGAATCTGCTACCGCGGAAGGCAACTGTTGTGTGGGTCAGGGCAGCAGAGACGAACTTGGGCGAGGCGGAGGCGGCAGCAGCGGGAGAGGATTCGGCAGAGAAGCAGATGTAGACGTGCTGGTCGACTTTTCTGGGCAAATGTTGTTGTCAAGCGAGGGCGACGCTTGTGGAGAGCGTGATAAGGAGGCTGCGGAATTTTTCAAGGCGCTGCAGGGGTCTTTCCGCTCGCCCTCGCCCTCTGGAGCGTCCACTTCGGCGGCGGCTGGAAGCGTGTTAGCACGTGGGGTGTGGAAATCAGGAGATAAGATTGCTGCGTCACCACTTGAGCAGGTCTCTTTTCTTTGATAGCTCTGCTATTTTGTGCCGGGTGGATAGCTTTGCTAATCATAGCTTTGCTAATCTTTTGCCGCTGTTCTTATGCCCCAGTATGTGCGTTGCAAGTACTTACGTGCCACATGAAGACACACGTTAGACACACGTTAGACACACATTAGACACACATTAGACACATGTGCGTTGCAAGTACTTACGTGCACTCATTTCTGTGGGCGGGCTTTCGCGCTCTGTTTGTCTGTGTGCCTCGACACTGCTCTGCCTTTGCATGCATGATGATACACGCGCATGTGTGTGTGTGTGAGTGAGTGTGTGTGCGTGTCTGTGTCTGTGTCTGTGTCTGTGTCTGTGTCTGTGTGTGTGTCTGTGTGTGTGTATGCATGTATATGTTATGTTGTGTATATATACATGATGCTATATGTATATATTACATACTATGTATATTTCGCCCTCGGGTGCCACTGGCCTCGACATCAGAGCCTCGAGCAGTTGTCGGTAATCCACAACTACTCGCAAACTGCACGCGTGGATAGGGACTTGGATCTGTCGAGCCCTCTCTCCCCCGTGCAATCTACCCAAAGGCTCACACGCTTTGGAGACATGGACAGAGATATGGACAGAGACAAGTCTATGTCTCTCTCACCGTACTTACTTCCCAGCAAGCCTGCAAGAGTCTCTGTCTCCGTCCACCCGCACCCCCCCGCCACTCTCACCCTCTGCACTCGCCCGCCGCCAGCGGCTATACACGTGCAAAGCTGTTCAAATCCAGACTTCATGTTATCCCTGGCGCGCCATACGCCGCGGACACGCATCTGCATCAATCAATAACACTTTAACCATCATATCGCCACAATCTTTCCTCCTCCATCTCACCCCGGCCCTTCCTGGCTTCCCCTTCCCCTTCCCTCGTGCACTCTCGCTCCCCGCCTCTCTTGCTCTCATGGAGGCAGAGATGGTATTGTCAGCAGGAGGTGATCCTGCTACAATGCCAGCTCTCAAGGCCATCGCCGAACACCACCTCTCTCCTCCATGTCCCATCTTCTTGTCCCCGCACCCACCCGTACACGCCTGCGCTCTCGCTGACGCCGGTGCACGACGGCAGGACAAGATGGCTACTTCCGGAGCCCTGGATATGGCAGCCCCAGGGGCCCTAGACAAGAATAGCGATACACCTTGCGCCGCGATAATCCACGTTCACACGCCAGACGGCACAGTTGAGGTTCCAATAACCCGCGAGGCGGCTTCTGGTGCCCGCGGGCGGAGCGCAAGGGAGGGAGACAGCGAGAGGAAGCTCTCCGACTCCTACTCACCGGGCCTCCGTTCAAGTTGGGACATTTGCGACAAAGAATTCGGGCAGGTATTCCTCACCATGTCCCCGCCCTTGTTGAATTGTAGTGCCTTGCAGCCAATGCCTAGAAAAAAGGTCGTCTATGATAGCCTCTGACGAGGCACACGGGCATGCAGATGGCTTCTCCGTGGCCAGCCGGCCCGGCGGGGCTGTTGTCACCAGCATCTGTTGCCACGCTCAATTCATCTCTCTCTCGCACGGTATCTCGGCAGCAGCTGGCCAGCACACACATCACCCTCCCCACACCGACCACTACTTGTGGCACCGCGCATTTATCCGGAAATCATGCGGCAGATTCAGGACAGGCAGCAAGCACAGCGCCTACAAAAGGCGAGGGAACGCGCGCACCCACGCGCAAACTGGCAGTGCTTCAAGGCCTTATTCCAGAGTCGCCCGCGGCTCCCGAGGCGCGGAAGAGAGAGAAGAGTAACGCCAGCAACATCCCAGCACAGGGAGCAGCGACTGGTGCCAGCACGCTGCTGCGCACTCGCCTGCTGTTTGGAATGCCGACCGCTGGCCTAGATGGAGGGTCCTACGTGCGTCCGGGAGGGGATGATGGAAGCGTTGTGGGCGCTGCGGGGCATAATTTGCAGCGTGTGGGATGTGGTATGAGGGGTGGCGGGATGGGAGCAGTGGCAACAAAGATCATGCCTGCTCTCAAGACTCCGGTGTTGCCCGCTCCACTAACGCCCATGGGATACACGCCAAGGCGCACACAGCTTGACGAGTCTACGCTGCAGTACCTCATGCAGAAGTGGGGTGGGCGGCAGCTGAAAGAGGCGCTTGCGTGAGTGATTCATTTCATTTGTGTTTTTTTGTCCCATGCTGTGTGCGAGCGAGTGATTCTGAGCTGGGTGGGTGTATGCGATGCTGATGCGAGCTGCACGCATCCACGCTCATACATGCGCATTTTCACGGGAGCAGAAGTGCGGACGAGATCAAGTGCGTCGAGGGATACACGCCAGAGCGCACTCAGTTTGACGATCCTTCGCTGCAGTACCTAATGCAGAAGTGGGGCGGACGGCAGCCGAGAGAGGCGCATGTGTGAGTGATTGATTTCATTCGTGTTTTGTCGTTGTGGGGGCTTGTGTCTGTATGTGCCATGGGTAAGGAACTTGCGTATTTTTGGTACAAAATAGGGTGTTGGAATAGTCATATCACGTCCCACGAAACGTTTAGCGTGCGTGCGAGTGATGGTGTTTGTAGGTGGGTGCATCAATGACACGCTGATACAAGCTGTATGCACCCACGCTCATACACGCGCGTTTTCATGCGAGCAGAAGCGCTGACGCAGTTTGCTCCGCGCGGCAAGAGGCGGTCAAGCCGTCCCCGGTAAACTCTGTGCACCACCACCGCCCCAACAACAGCAACTCCAAGGGCAACGTTGCTGCAGGCAATGTGACCCACGGCAGAATAAGTGGTGCAGAGAATCTCGGAAGCACTCCCGAGACGCGCTTTGGCCATAGCTCGCCCCTTGCCAGGGGCGAACGGCTAGTGAGCAGTGCGCAGAAGCTCGCAAGCACTCCCGAGACTCGCTCTGGCACCAGGGGTGACAGGCTGCAGGCAAACGTGCCACCAGCATCGACGCGGCGCAAATGGAGCTGCAGCACCGACCGGACCTCTCTTGCCAAGTCATCAGACATTATCGAAGGCGGGTTCGCGTCGCCTGGCAGCCGGGGCGAATCCAGACCCACTCGTCTGTCCCTGTCCCCGCACCGCAGTCGCGAGGAGATGCCAGAGGCGAGCGGAGAGTCGGAGCCCGATGATGGCGATGCTGACGATGTCTCGGCGCTGCTGCTGGAGCGCAGCAACTGTGGAGGTGCGCGTGCGCGTGCGTGCCTATGGACGTGGGTGGGCAGGTGCGGATTGTGCTGGTGGAAGGGTGCACTAGTGAGTATGCAGGTGTGATCGTGTGCGTATGTGTGTGTGCGTGTGTTTACTGACGTGTATCGGGATGGGTGCGCGCGTCGACAGGAGCAACCCACTTTGAGCGCAGGAGCTTGGCCTCACAACACTGGGGTGACAGAGATGACGAGGGCCTGTCAACGATGCACGGCGACGTGAAGCACAGCGCCTGGAAGCCCGACACCGGAGAGGAGGCGAGCGGGGGCGAATGGTCGAGCCCGAATCATCCGCACCGTGTCTCTGTGCATGGGGGCGATTTTTCGCAGTTTGAGGCAGAGTCTTTTGAAGCGGAGAGTGAAGCGGAGAGTGAAGCGGAGAGCTTCGCCTCAACTGAATGTCCCTCTATCCGGTTACAACAATAGAGAGAGAGAGAGAGAGAGAGAGAGAGAGAGAGAGAGAGAGAGAGAGAGAGAGACGGGACACCGTTCGTGTAGACGCAGTTGCCTGCGCCGCGCTCGGTGTGAGTATGGAAAGGTCTTGCTGAGATTTGGCGTCGCCTAGAGCATTTCCTGGCTCCCATAGAAGGGCATCGTGCCCGCGCGTGCTTGCCACGGAGCAACGTAACTGACCCACACATGCAACCGTGCCTACTCCCACAAACACAGAGAGTCTCTCATGGACCAGACCAACAGCAACGCAAAGACGGCATCTTCTGCCTCGAGTCACCGCCTGCAGTCAGTAGCGTCGTGGCGGCAGAGCCATGATGCGCAGTCGCCCAGCAGCGACTACGCTATGGAGCCGTCGAGGACGTCCTCGCGACACGCTTCTCACTACAGTCTGCATGCTTCTTTCTCCCAGCACATTTCGCGTCAGTCCCTGGCGAGCCCCTCACCGCAGCAGCAAGCTTCTCGCACTCCGAATACAGACCTGAGGGGGTGGGAGCGAGCGGGATCCCGCGGCAGGAGAGCGAGCCATAAGCAGCGCACTTCGTCTAACAAAACGCCTCAAAGCGCGGGAAATCTGACGGCTGTGGGTGTAGAGGAGATCAGGGGTGCGATTCAAGAAAATCGCGGGAGCCGAGGCGCGGATGCGGCACGGCTGATCTGCTTGGATGCAGATGGACTGAGCTTTTTGCCGTCTGGCGATGAGGGAACGGTACACGGGCATTTCAATGACCATGTGCTGCTTGTGCGCAATGTGTCGACCTCGGTGGTGGCCCTCTCGTACAGCTGTCTCGAGGACGACGAACTTTTGGGCAAGGTCGGTGATCAGTCCTGGCCCTCCCTTCCCTGTCGAATTCAATGCCTATTTTCCTCTGTCACATGCACATTTTTGGTCTGTCTTGTTGTTGTCGTGTTGTTGGGAGCGAGGAAACTTGCGCTCTATGCCTGGCGTGCGTGCACTTGTTCATGCTCATGAACATCTGGACACCAGGTTCCTTCACAGCACTTCAGTGTCCGTGGCACCCTGCTGGATGCTGCCCCGGTCCTTGCTCCGGGCCAGATGTCGTCACTGACCATCTCATACCAGGCTTATACATCCGCCAATGGCAAAGAGCACCACAGTGGGGCGGAGGGGAGCGGCGTGTTGGTGGTAGTGGCAATGGCAGTAAGCGAGATGATGAAGGACGGTGTACTGCGTGAGACACAATGTGAGCAAGTGCCCCTCAGAGCACTGCTTTCCGAGGGCGTGTCGCGGCCATGCCCGCAAGGCCCACCCTCGACGAGACAACCCCGTGTGTCGCACGCTCGCAGCCCGCTGTCCACACCGCAGCATTCGCTGCCTCGGCAGCGGACCCCTGAGCACAGTACTCGCAGCGGGGATCCACAGGAGGCGGAGGAGGCAGGCGAGGCAGATCTCATGGTGAGCGGTGAGGGCGGGGGAGACTCGTGGTTCGTAGACTGCTCGGAGATGGATCTAGGCAACGTGTACGTGCAAGAGGTGGAGAAGCGGGTCATGGCCGTGCCAGCTGCCGGTGGGCAAGGCTGTTGCAAAGGACTCGTCAGCATTACCAACCCCAGCAGTGTAGACCTCGACTTTCAAGTTTGCACGCTGCGATGCTCCGGCGGTAGCTCATCAAACGAGGCTTCTACGTCCCCGACCTTTGTGGTGGGGCCAGCGGGGCAGGAGGCAAAGGCTGCGAGCCTGCTCATGCTCACCGTGCCTGCGCGCCACTCGCGCCAGCTGCAAATCTTCCTCGACACCTCCA
>Ga0315899_10008709_pt1 | contig 10875 bp, 9 predicted proteins | sample LakEriMetagenome_2_FD_203518 | JGI IMG/M metagenome (GOLD analysis project Ga0315899, IMG submission 203518) | Freshwater fungal communities from buoy surface, Lake Erie, Ohio, United States - Buoy 4 MA112 | ecosystem: Environmental > Aquatic > Freshwater > Lake | place: USA: Lake Erie, Ohio...
AATAGGTCGAATTCTTTTCGAATACTACTTTTCTAAAAGCGAGAGACCCCCCGAAATAAAGTTTATCCTCGAAAGCTCTTGCAACACTTAAGCAAGTTTCACGAATGTAGCCGCGTTCTTCTACCTGCTGACGGCGAGTGAACGTGTTGTTATCAATTCCTAAATGGACATAGGGATCTGTCGTTCCAGGGTTTATCAAATAAGTTTCCCAAGCAAGTCCTGCACCAAATGGAAATGAAGAAGCAACTTCGGCATTGGAGGGATTGTAATAATTCAGCTGATCAGTATATACGTCGAGTAAAGACGATTGATCGTCGCTGGACTCTAAATTGTAATCACGTTTAAAGGTCTGTGTTCTGCCGTAGGCCATGCCGTAAATCCAAGGACTCCAGCCGGAACCCGCAGTTCCGAAAGTAGAGGTAAAACCAAAGGTATTGATACCTAACCCCGTTGAACCCGAAGAAGAAACTCTATTGTTGAAATCAACATCAGTAGATCGTGAAATTAGACTCAACCCGAATTCCATATTTTGTTTTTTGTACGCAGCTATACCCGCAGGATTCTGAAAAAAATTCGTGAAGTCCGCACCAAGCGCTGTATAAGCTCCACCCATTCCCAACGCTCGGTTTGAATAAGCACCAAACGTGTTCGAGAAGCGAAGCGCGTCATCCTCATTCTGTGCAAAAACAACATTCACACATAGTAAAAAAACAATTTCAATTAAAATGCCCTTGTGAAACATCTTGCCCCGAATCTTGCCTTTCATGTTATTTAAAATCACGGTCTTTTACTAGGCGAAGTTGAACGCGAGGGTGTGCTCGTTCTCGTAGGCGTGCTTCTAGAGGGCGCGCTCGGCGCGCTGTGCGAGGGTGTTGAGCGTGAAGGCGAAGTACTGTGACTTGGTGCGCTGTGGCTCGGAGAACTGTAACTTGGGGTTGAACGCGATGGTCTGCTTTGTGCAGGACTTGTCGTACTTGGATTCGACCGTGAAGGCGAAGCATACGTCGGAGAACTGTAATTCGGTGTAGTTCTACTCGGTGATGTCGCACTGCGCACTGGTGAAGTACTTGGTGAAGAATATTGTGGAGTTCCACCGCGAGAAACTGCAGGAGAACCATAATTGCCATTACTACTTACTGAAGTCACAGGCTTTGGAGTGCGCGGAGTTTCAGCAATCGGCTGAACCAAACTCTTTTGTAAAACACCTCTGTTATAAGTCGAAGAATTTCCGGTACCGACACTAGAAGGTCGTCTGTGATGATGAGTAACGTTCGCTGTTTCGCCATTACCCGTTGAGCCACCCCAACCACCAACAGGGTTGTTCCAGCCGTTGCCGTAGCCATATCCACCCCAACCTAATCCACCCATTCCATACCCATAAGGATTGTTATTGTATCCCCAATAAGGATTGTAGGAACCGTAGGGATTGTAACCGTATGAGTTGAAACCATAAGGATTGTAACCAAATGAATTAAATCCATTATTGCCAAATCCTCCATAGTTATACATTGGACTATATGAACCGAAACCCATTCCAATGCCGTTGTAATAATTCGAAAATGCATTCAAGCCGTAACTCAACTGCCATCCGCTAATTGGATTAAATGTCGCTCGCGGATTGGTTCCTCCGTTAATTGAATTTGAACGCATCGCTGAATTTGGATCGTAATAATCCTCTCCAACACCTGCAGCATCCGCCAGCAAAGCGTTGTCGTAAAACAATTCCTTTCCATTCCAATACATCTCATCGTCTTCAGCACGCGTGCGATCATCTGTCAAATTTTCAAAACTCGCACAAGAACTTAAAGCAAGAACTGTCGTGAAGAAGTAAAAATTTCGTTGTAACGCTTTCATTATCGTATGGATTTGATAGTTTAAAGGTAATAAGGTTTTACATTTGCAATTGCGAAAAAACAAAATAAATGGCGGAGAAAATTCCAACTAGAAAAGAAGACTACTCGAAATGGTATAATGAACTTGTTATGCAAGCCGATTTGGCGCAGCACAGCGAGGTCAAAGGTTGCATGGTCATTAAACCCTACGGTTACGCCATTTGGGAGAAAATGAAAGATCAATTGGACACTCGTTTTAAAGAAACGGGACACCAAAACGCATATTTCCCTCTGCTGATTCCAAAAAGCTATTTGAGTAAAGAAGCTGCCCATGTTGAAGGATTCGCCAAAGAATGTGCCGTTGTAACACACTACAGATTGAAGTCTCAAGACGGAGGTGTTGTTGTGGATCCTGAAGCAAAATTGGAAGAGGAATTGATCATTCGTCCAACCAGCGAAACCATTATTTGGAATACATACAAAGGCTGGATTCAAAGCTACAGAGATCTTCCATTGCTCATTAATCAATGGGCGAATGTGGTGCGTTGGGAAATGCGCACGCGTTTGTTTTTGAGAACTGCAGAGTTCCTTTGGCAAGAGGGACATACCGCTCACGCAACCGCACAAGAAGCGATTGAAGAAACAGAGCGTATGTTGGACGTTTATGCTGAATTCGCGGAGAACTTTATGGCAATGCCTGTGGTAAAAGGAAGAAAATCTGAAAGCGAAAGATTTGCAGGTGCTTTGGATACGTTGTGTATCGAGGCTTTGATGCAAGATGGAAAAGCACTTCAAGCTGGAACATCGCACTTCCTCGGGCAAAATTTCGCGAAAGCATTCGATGTGAAATTTGCTACTAAAGAAGGAAATACAGAATACGTTTGGGCAACCTCATGGGGAGTAAGCACGAGACTGATGGGTGCGCTAATCATGACACACAGCGACGACAAGGGACTGCGTGTCCCTCCGAAACTCGCTCCTATTCACGCTGTGATTGTTCCTATCTACAAAGGACTTGAACAGTTGGAAGTGATTCGTGAAAAAGTCCTTCCATTGGTAAAAGCGTTAAAAGCGAAAGGTATCGTTGCGAAATTCGACGACGACGACAGTAAGCGCAGCGGATGGAAATTCGCAGAATATGAATTGAAGGGAGTTCCCGTTCGTTTGGCAATTGGACCAAAAGATTTAGAAAACGGAACCGTTGAAATTGCTCGTCGCGACACTTCTGAAAAATCTACAGTTGCTTTCGAAGGAGTTGAAAACACGATTGAACAATTGTTAGAAGAAATTCAAAGCAATATGTACAATCAGGCATTGGAATTCAGAAATGAACACATGACTGAAGTGGACGATTACGAAACATTCAAGAAACTGCTTGACGAAAAAACAGGATTTTTCCTGGCGCATTGGGACGGAACGGCCGAAACAGAAGAACGTATCAAGCAGGAAACCAAAGCCACTATTCGTTGTATCCCTTTTGATGGACCCACTGAACCAGGTGTGTGCATGGTGACGGGAAAACCAAGCAACCGACGTGTTCTATTTGCAAGAGCCTACTAAATATGGATACTCAAGAACAAATACTTGCCCTGCTCAAGAACAAAAGCGTTCTCAAGCAAGATGTCTTTCACAACACCATTGCACAATTCAATTCTTTGAAAGAAGTTTTAAAAACGACCATTCAAGAATTGACAGAAAAGTTTGGCAATACAGATTCACGTGTAACTTTTGAATACCGGGACCGAGGTGCATTTCAATGTGAAATTCGCGTGGCTGGCGACCTACTTATTTTTCAAATGCATACGAATGTTTTTCAATTTGAAAAAGACAGTAGCTTTTGGCAAACAGGTTATTTAAAGGAGCATCCAGAAAACAGTTATGTCGGTACCATCAATGTCTACAACTTTCTTTCTGACTCATTCCGATACGACCGAACTGCAGACGTGGGATATTTGCTTGCGCGCGCATTCATTAACAAAGAAAATCACTTCGTAGTGCAGGGAAAAAAGCAATTGGGAATTCTATTCAATGATTTGGTTGCTTCAAATTTCAATGCATCTAACCAAAAGAAATTCGTTGAACAGATTATTCTTTACGCCTTGAATTTCGACTTGTTAATTCCACCTTATGAAAATCTTCACCAAATAACGGTAGAGGAAATGCAAGACATCAATCACAGTGGAAGTTTGGCAACTGGAAAAAGAATGGGCTTTCAGTTTAGCTCCTTGAAATAAACAATTTTTCAATATAACTTAGTCGGGTGAAACGTCAATTTCGTATAATCCTATTTGCAACACTCGTACTAACTTTCGGGCAAGTATGCGTATTTGGACAAGGCGGAAGTTTCGAGTACCGAAAAGTAGCTCTTCTTGATTTAACAGCTCGGAATGACGAACTTGATTCTGCGCGTGTGAGAGCCTGTAGGCATATTCTTCAGGTAACAGGAGTGCCTTTTATCCAAACTTCTAATTTGAATGAAGCACTTAATCACCAAATAGTATTTATTTCTCCGAGGATCTATTCAAGCACATTCAACGAAGAAGAAATCTTAGCTATTTCAGAATACGTATACAGCGGAGGGACTGTTATCGCTTCAAACAATTACGCCCCTGAATTCAATTCTCTTTTTGGGACAATCGATTATCAAACAGACAGTGTAACCAAGCGATTTATCTGGAACATTTATTCCGAATCAAATTACTTCGACCGAATTGATGACCCAAGAGAAATTTTTGTTTCTCTCGGCGATACAACCAACAATGAACCCATCTTTAATCACAAGTTGTTGATGCCTGCCGGTGGAGTCGAAGTGCTCGCCAATTACGAAAATTACTTTCCCGCATTAATCAAAAAAGAAACGGGGCTTGGAAGAACTTTTCTCTTCGGGGTTGATTTTAAGGATATCGTTGGAAGAAATCTGCTCAATAGAGATTTAGAAGCCCAACGAAATTATTCCAATAGCTTTGAACCCACGACAGATACTTTCATTTTCTTCATCTTGAACATCATCCGCAAACACATGCCGAGTAATGTTCGTTGGCACACCTGCCCATCCTGTCACGATGCCGCTTTCATACTCACGCACGACGTTGATTCTCAAACAGCGCTTGACACCCTTTCAAGTTTTGTAGCCTATGAAAACAATTTGAATCTCAACGCCACGTATTTCCAAACGGTTCGATACGTTAACGATGATTGGATGAATGCATACTATACCAATAACAATACAAGTAAGATTAACAATATAATCGCAAACAACCAAAGACTAGGAAGCCACTCTGTCGGGCATTTCCCCGATTTCAACGAAGACTATATTCCCATTGGAAGTCCAGGAAATACAATGGCTAACTACACACCATATTATTTAGCAAGCGACGGGCATTCTACAGGAGCTACTGTTTATGGTGAATGTGAAGTCTCTAAATTTCATCTTGAAAACGATTACAACGTTCCAATTTATTCTTTCCGAGCTGGTCACCATTGTTATCATGAGCGACTACCGAAGGTATTGTCTGAACTCGGGTATAAATACGATTCGAGTTTACCAGCCAACGATGTACTCACCAATTTTCCATTTTTTGCAATTGATGAAAGAAATTTCGGAGGTGAATTGACCAATATCCTTGAGATTCCAATAACTATTTCTGATGGAAGTTCATCCTTCCCGATTAACTTAGACAACTATCCTTCGAATGTTGCAAGATGGAAAATGGTAACAATAAAAAATGTTGCCAATGGTGCTCCTACTGTATTGCAGATTCACCCCAATAGATCTTACAAACTTTTAGCGCAGCAGAACCTCTTCTCTCAACTCCCCTACGGAATTCGATATATGTACTTAGATGATTTCGGAGATTATTGGAGAGATCGCACACATTCGCGCTTGTACAGCGATTACAATGCTGCTGACAGTACACTTGGTGTTTTCTTAATGGATTACAACCCGGAAAAAGAATACGCAGTCATCGTCGATAATTATACAGACACAGCACATTGTAAGTTTTATGATGGCTTTGGAAACCGACTTTACCCTTGCATTACGCCCGGTCCTTTCAATGAAGTTAGGTGTTGTAATTTCCAATACACTAATCCCAATGAGAGTTATTGCAACATGCCGTATGCTCTTGATGTAGACAATTTTTCGGAAAGGAATATCAACATCTTCCCGAATCCAGCAAAAGAAGTTTTCACCATCGAAAGCTCTGCTGAAGACATAGGAAAGAATATTCAGCTTTATGATTCGATGGGTCGACTGGTGCTCGATAAGAAAATTGAAAATGTTAACCAACAGTTTAATTTAGACTCGTTTACTTCTGGTATCTATTCCGTTCGATTCGAACAACGCATATTCAAACTAATGATTCATCATTAAAAAAAAAGCAGTCGATAACGACTGCTCTCTCTTTTGATTTTACTAAAATTACTACTTCTTCACTTCCTCGCGCGGGTGTGTCTTTCTGTATTCCTTTGCTGCCAGCCATTTTGCTTTTTGCGTCTCATCGAGAATTGCAAATGCTTTCTGCTCGTGAGAATAAAGAACAGCATCTTCCTTCACTTGAAAATCAGGAGCATCTTTGTACTCAGAGACCAAGTTCGAAAGTTCTTGCTGAAACTCTTTGTTCACTTGATAAATCGCATCTCTTTGCGCAGGAGTTAAATTGTAGATCTCTACCATTTTATTGGTTTGTTTCTCCGTGCGCTCCAATACCATTCGATTCTTTTTGCTGTTTTCGATTACATTTTGTGCAATCACTATTCCGCCGGTAACTACCAAGGCAAGACTGATAAATAAGATTAATTTCTTTTTCATTTGATTTAAATTTAAGTTTAGTTGATTTTTATAGAAAGAAGGCCTTCTTTGATTAGACGAGTTACAAAAACTAATTTACCGTTATCGTCGACACAATCAGGCAAAGACGACAAGGTGAATTCATCTTTCATCTTTGCAATAAAATGAATCGCTGGATCCATAAATATTGGAAATTCAACTTCCTTCCCTTGCCATTCTAAAACCACATTGTCACCCTTTCTCTTAATGAGAAAAAGAACGTTTTGCCGAATTTTAAAAACTGTGTTTTCATTCATACCAGAAACCAAATCTCCTTGAGTAAGCAGGTTTCTAATATTGATTTTCTGACTTGCAGAAACTTCTCGCTTGAAACGATTTATACTTTCTTGCAGAGAAATCGAGGAAGACATAACTGTAAACAAGTCTTGAAAATATTCCTGAAAATTTTCTTTCGCACCATTACGCAGCATATCGCGCGGCAGAAATTTTCGGAGTGCATCATTTGTTTTTGAATATTCCAAAATACTTTCAATGAGCAAATCTGTCCAAGTATATCCCAACATACCCAAAGTAACGTGAATAGACATCTCATCATTTGTTTCGGCTTGGTGCATAACACCTCGAGGGATATAAATGAGATCACCAGCTTCGGCAACGATTGTCTGATCCAACTCGCCCACAGTATATTTCCCCGGAGTGAATTCCATGAGTTTATTGGGAAGAGAAACAGGGTTATCTTTAAAAATCTTCCATGTTTTCTTGCCATGAATTTGAAGAACAAACACATCGTGCGTGTCGTAATGCACCTTAAACCCTTGACTGCCTTTAGGAGTAATGTAAATGTTGGTTTGAAAACGTTGATAAAACTGTTTCGACAAATTACTTACCAACTCTCCTAACCCTGCCAAATGCTCATGCAAGCCAGACAATACAATTGTAGAGCCCTCCACAAAGTGCTTCAACAAATTGGATGTTACGACCTTTTCACCGGTAACATACTTTTCACTTGGAACATCTTCCTTGGCATTGGTTAAACGTGTTGATGGAAATTTTAAAGTCTCGTTATACAAATACTCTTCAATAGCCTCATAGGATAATGCTGGAGAAAAATAATTGCTCTGATTGCGCTTAATGTGAATGAATTTTTTTTCGAAATATTCCGATTCAAATTCTTCAAAGCTCAAGGGAGAAATTACCCAAGGAAAAGAATAAACAGGATTGCTCATCACTTGAATTAGTCAGCGTAGCGCGTTACGTCCGAATCGTTAGTGTCATAATTACCATAGTCATAGGAATCTGCAAATGCTCCCAAATCGTATGCACCGCTATCGTAACTATCTGCCGCTGGATCACCGAATGTCGTAACATCGCTGTCCACACAACTTGTAATTCCAACTGACATGGTCGTTAGCGCCAATGCCACTGCTACTGAACTCATCTTTAATGAGTAGATTGAATTCGTCGATTTCTTGACATCCGCGGTACGAACATCTGAATCGACAAGGGTAGGTTTGTTTTCCATAGTTAATGAAGTTTAGTTTCAAACAAATATGGAACGCACAACCTTCTTTAGAAATACTCTCTAAGTAGTAATTTCATTCGAAAATAAGAACCGCATTATGAAAATTTAAACACCACCACTGGAAGCGTTTTCGAGAGTTCTCTTACTCTCACACTCGGCTTAATGATTACCCTTCCATATTGCTTTACAACTTTCATTTTTTCACGCGTGCTCAATTCTTCTATGTATGAATCCGAAGAAACTACTGACCACGGCAAAACCAGTTCCTTGCCTATACTCTCGCCTTCTTTCAACAATACATAGGCATACTTTTCTCCATTCTTTCCCTCTGTGAAATAGAAATCTCCCCATTTAAATTCAGAGACACTGCGTGTATTGTAAATGGCTTCTGAGTGCCCGCTGGTCCAAGCACCTATTTCCTTCAGCGTGCTATTCACTTCTTCCGGGAAAACTCCTGTTGCAGTTGGACCAACACCCAACAATAAATTTCCACCTTTGGCAATTACTTCAACCAATTTATGAATGACTTCTCGAGAAGATTTGTATTTGTCATTAGGCACATATCCCCATGCATTTCCGAGGGTCATGCATGTTTCCCACGGATAATCCAATCTCCCCTCAGGAATGCGCTGTTCTGGCGTTCTGTAGTTTTCATATTCTCCATGCACTGTTCTGTCTACCACCAATGTTCCTGGATTATTCTTTCGCGCTATCTCGGCTAAGCGCGGAACATTCACATCTTGACTCCACGCCGGAATCGGACATTGCCATGAAAGAACTTCATCGTTTACAGTTTCCAATGGACGCACCCATCCGCCGTCTAGCCAAAGCATATCTACCTTTCCGTATTCAGAAGTTAATTCAGAAATCTGATTCGCGGTATAGTTCTGAAAACGCTTCCACTGTTCTGGAAATTTTCGAATGTCGTAATTGTTATTGCGCTCTCCTGTTGCAAAGGCATGCCACCAATAATAATCGGAATGCCAATCGGGTTTCGAGAAATAGGCTCCTATGAAAAAGTCTTCTTTTCGAAAAGCATTGAATACCTCCTTCGTGACATTCGATTTTGGATTTGATTGGAAAGGGCCATTCGTGATCTTGAAATCGGAAAACTTGCTATCGAACATGCAAAACCCATCGTGGTGCTTGGTGGTGAAAACCAAATACTTCATCCCCGCAGATTTCGCCGCATTGGCCCATGCTTCCGGATTGAATTGCATTGGATTGAACTCCTTCGACAAACTGAAATACCATTTCTTGTAATCTTCGTAATTCAATGCTGTATCTCTACCCACCCAATCTTCGTTGCAAATAGACCAAGACTCTACAATTCCAGGAACCGCATAAATACCCCAATGAATAATAATTCCAAATTTCAAATCACGCCAATGTTCAAGTTTCGCTCGAACTGCTAAATCGCTTGGGTAGGTGTAGGGCTGAGACACCTGTGCATGCGAAGTAAAATTGCAGACGACAAGCATTAGTATAGTAAAATTCCTCATGTCCTAAATTTACACATCATTTCATGAATGATGATTAATTCAATGAACCTTTTGAATGAAAGGAAACAATATGTCTATTTTTGAACTTATAAATATTTTGAAACTCTTCTCATGAATAAACTATTGCTTGGACTTCTTGGACTTCTGATTTTGTCACTTTCATTCAGCTCGTGCAGGTTTGAAAAACGGGTTCATCAGGATGGGTATCACATTACATGGAGGCACAAGCATGCCAAACCGCAAGAGCACCAGATGAATGAGATTTATGCCGACGAGCATTACACTTCCGAAATACCCAATCAGGAGACTGAACCGAATATACATTCGGTCGAGACAATTTCGGCTAGCACATCTGAACCGCTTACTGTCCTTATAAAAAAGAAAAGTATCATTCGCACAAACAGGGACACTGTTATTCCTGAACAGAAATCTCAGCAGGAAGAATATTTTAGCAACAAATATGAATTACCTACGAACGAGTTACAAGACACGAAGCTTGCGAATTGGGCCTTGGGCTTGGGAATTGCGGCAGCCTCTGCTCCTTTGTGGATCACACTTCTTTTTCTTCTCATTTTCGCTGCTGCGGGAGCGGCCTGGTCTTCTGTAACATCCTGGACAGCCTTAGCGTTGGCCTTTATTTTTGGCATCGGCATATTCCTTACCCTTGAAATTTTAGCCATCACCTTTGCCGTTCGCTTTTTGCGCATGCATGCCAAAGATCCGAATTACCGTCTATACCGCAGCCGTGCAATCACCGGACTTATTCTAGCAGGTATTTATCCAGCTATTATTCTTATCAATATTATCCTAGGTCTTTTCCTAGCGATTTGATTTTTTAGAACCAACAAAAAACCCTCAACTTTCGTTGAGGGTTTTCTTCGTAGCCCGTAGGGGAATCGAACCCCTGTTTACAGAATGAAAATCTGCTGTCCTAACCCCTAGACGAACGGGCCGTTCGGGATTTGTGGGTGCAAATATACCACCTTTTTGCTCTCCCGCAAGTATTCCAAGAAAAAAATTACAATCCAATAACAACACCCGCTTTCACAAAGTAGGGTCCACCCCACGCCAACTCACAATTCACTCCCACCTTCTTGCGATAAGGAAACCCCGTAAACCCCAATGCCACCAATTGATAATCGGTGAGCTTCGTACCAAACGACTTCTTGTCAAAGTTCACATCTGCCGTATTCTCGCGAATGCCATACCAATTGATATTCGTGCTAATTC
>Ga0315899_10008710_pt1 | contig 10874 bp, 4 predicted proteins | sample LakEriMetagenome_2_FD_203518 | JGI IMG/M metagenome (GOLD analysis project Ga0315899, IMG submission 203518) | Freshwater fungal communities from buoy surface, Lake Erie, Ohio, United States - Buoy 4 MA112 | ecosystem: Environmental > Aquatic > Freshwater > Lake | place: USA: Lake Erie, Ohio...
CTGATGAGAACCGTGGCTGTATTGTTGATTTCATACGGCGTAAGCTGAAGCTGGGCGGTACCCTTTATATTAGCTATAACGCTTTTCCAGGGTGGTCATCGTTCGTTCCGCTCAGGCACTTAATGACCGAGCATGTAGAAATCATGAATGCGCCGGGAAATCGTCTTGAGAGCCGAATTGATGCAGCTCTGGCGTTCGCGTCGGAGCTTCTTGAATTGAGTCCCGCTTTTCAAGCGATTGCGCCAGGTCTAAAGGATCGGGTGGCGCAAATGCAGGGGCAGAACCGTAGTTACTTGGCCCATGAATACTTCAACAGAGACTGGCGGCCGATGCATTTTGGTGAGCTTGCCGAAAAACTTGGGAATGCGAAGCTTAGCTTCGTCTGTTCGGCTGACTTGATAAGTGAATTTGATGTTATCAACTTTTCAAAGCCGCAACTCGAGTTTTTGGAAAAGATCGATGACTATCATTTTCGTGAAACAGTCAAAGACTTTTTTCGGGGCGCGCAGTTTAGGAAAGACTATTGGGCGAAAGGCCACTTATTGCTTACGCCAAATGATTTCAAGCAGAAAATGCGGGACCAAACCCTAATGCTGATTTCGTCACCAGACAGGATTAAGTACAAGTTAAGGACTCGCCTAGGCGATGTGCAGCTGGATAAAAGTATTTACGAACCGATCATTAATTTGATGATAAAGCGGGATCAGGTACAGTATTCCGAAATTGAAGATAATTTAGTCGCCTCTGGTGCGGCAGCACTTCAAGTTGCCCAAGCCGTTTTTGTTTTGTTGGCAAAGGGAGATCTACTGCTAAGGCAACCAGAGCAGAGAATCTCGCGCGCGCTGGCTGGTTGTCAGCGGCTCAATCTTCATCTCGTCAATCAAGCGACCTCCAGGAACTCAAGTACCTTCTTGGCGAGCCCCGTACTCGGGCGTGGCGTTTTCGTTCCACGCATTCACCAGCTATTCATTCAATCCATACTTGCGGGTGATGCTCGTGTCGAATCGCTAGCCGCCCACGCCGATCGTTTGATTCGTGATAGCGGCGCAAAGATATTTGCTGCAAGTTCTGGGACTCCTGCGCAATTAAATACGATGGAGGAGTTAATCGGGCAAGCTACGGAGTTCGTTTCTAGTCTATTGCCAACTTACCGTACGCTGGGGATCTTACCGGCCTGATTATCAGAGCAATGAATTGCGATACTGTGGGATAGCACCGATTGTTCGGCAACCGAGCGGTGGCTAGTAAATTAAAGACATTCGTACGTACGGCGAGTTTTGCGGCACTAGCAATTCAGCAATACCGGATCCGCCTTGCTTTCGTAAATGGACTTTCAAGTTGTTATTACCAACGGCAATTTGGAGATATTTTGTGAGTCTGTAGGCTAGTTCAAGCTCCGCATCAACGAACTTGACTTTGTCTTTATCCTGGCTCAAGTTAAGGTAGTGCAAATTGTAGATTAGATACGTATTTTCGTTGATTCGAAACCTCACATCAGTACCAATAAACGGTAGAGGTGCCGCGCCTTTTAAGTCTTGACTTCCCAGCGCACCGCGAAGATCTGAGTCAACCGTGAGATAGTTAACTCCCCCAATTAAACCCAACACAAGATCAGAAAATTCGAAAGATTTTTTTATCCATAATTGGTGGCTCTGCACCTTATAGGCTACTTGGTCTGATAATCCATCTCCAACTACCGCAACCCCGTCAATCCATCCGCAAAAAGCCAGTATGCACTCGTACTTGGCTATTGAGCCAGAATGGTTGCCTCTAAGTGTTAGTAATCGCAAGCCGACGGTATATCCAGCCGAGCGATTCTCGACTCCAAGTTCTATCTTGCCTAAGGATTTAATGCTTGGATTGTCATCGAACCATTTCAAACGAGCGGTGTTGTCCTCGACAGATAGTTTTGGTGTATCGGAACTCAGATTATGGGCGGCGGAGAAGTAAAACGTTAAGCTGTCGTCCACAGGGTTGGCGTAGGCAATTTTCAAATTGAAACACCCGACAAGTGCCGCTAAGAAAACTAGACGCATTGCGAACTTGGGTCCGATGTTATGGCGAACTGGATGTATACAAAGCAGACCCCAATTGCTGTGGAAAATACTAAAAAGTACGTTTGCAGATGCGGCACGCACCAGCTTTTGATTGGCTCTGAGCAAGATCGTTCGTAATAGCATTTATCTTTTTAGTCTACACATAAACAGTGACCTGGATCGGACTGGCACTACTCAAACCATTGGTAATAATAAGCATTGTACGTTTGGTTGATCTCAAAATGTCGGGTGTGCTTCCATCTTCAGGTGTCTATTCAACTTTTTCTAGAGCTCTTGGTCCAGCGTCCTGACGACCATGACACAAACTAAGTTGATTCGGTAAGCATGCGCGCCCCTACCTCGACCAGCGACGCATCGTCACTGTCATTTAGGGGCCAAGATTGTCAAAGTATTCACAAAACGCTGTAGTAGCTAATCGTTCGTGCAGATAAGTGTGTATTGCCGAAGTTGCCGTTGCCACTGCCGCTATCAGCCGATCGTTGCTGATTAGATATCAATATTAAAATCAGTGAGATAATCACCCCACCACAGCCCCCAAAAACACCAGAACCGGCTAGGATTGAGTCACTAAAGGCGCAGCTCAAACCCGGCCAAGTGGCTGTTAAAGCAGAACGTGTGCGGCAGCGACTGCAGGCAGTTTAACGGGCTGCGGCGGCGGGTAAGTAGCTATTAAGGTTCTCAGAGCCGCAGGCTTAATCATTGCGTGACACGGGTCAGTTCGCGTAACCGACGAATTTTAAAAAATGAAATTGCCGAGGGTCAATCTGACTTTCTGATCAATTCACAATGGACCAATGAGGTTGTTAAATGAGTGCTGTCTTCTTGACTACGATGGGATCTCTCTACAGTGGTCGTGGCCTGAACATAAACTCAATTGCAGTTGGGGATGATGGGTGGATTTATCTGGCAGGTATCGATTTTTCTAGCAGCCAGCTGCCCGATTACAAGCACGCGCTCACCGTACTCGGCTACAAAGATGGTCAGCCTGTATGGAAAAAGGTTTTTCACGACAGGGCTTATGGTGCGTTTGAGGCACTTGTTTTCAAAAATGGATCTTTGTATGCGGCTGGTGCAATCTCAACGCAATTTAACGGTAGTGATCTAGCCGTGGATGGAGGTATGCCGGTAGCGCCTCCAGACAAGGCCCCACTCGACCCAGAACTGGTTGCTCTTTATTCAGTAAAAAATCCATGGATGTTTCACGATCCAACCTATCCCATCTTTGTTAAGCTTAATGGCGAGACGGGCTCGGTTGAAATGGCAAAGGTACTGCCCTCGCCTCAAGTTCAAGGTGATGATCGACTTCGGTCGATCTCTATTGATTCAGAGGGCAGCATTTATGTTGGAGGTGGCGGTTGGAATCCTGGACCGAATCCTGATGATTCTTTTAACGGTGGTGAATTTTATTGGTTTTCGCGAAAGTATTCGTCTGACGGGGATGAAATTTGGTCGGCTTCCGGGGAGCGCATTGAATTAGATCCGAACACAGGGGATCCGTACATTACTCGATATCAGGACCAGATTGTGAAAGTCGATCCGCACACAGGTAATGATGTTGAGGTGTACTCATCAGGACTGACTTATGTGCCCCAGTCGGTAAGTCACTGGGGTCGAGGGTGGATATATGACGAAGATGGGAACATTTATGTTCTTGCAGGTAGGACCTACTGGGACACAGCTAATTCTGAATTTTCCGATCAGCATGGGATCTTGGTAAGGATTAACAAAGTATCTGGCAACGTTGATTGGCAAACTCCGTTTGGGCTTGACGCAGACTATTGCTTGCCGAACTATGTGACATTTACACCCAGTGGAAACTTGCTTGTATCTGGAGAGGTAACTGGTGCTCTTGAGGGCAAACCTGGTTTTGGAAAATCTGATGGTTTTATGCTTGAGATAGATCGGTCTAGTGGTCAAATCTTATCAACTCAAGTTATCGGCAGCAGCAAATACGAATCGATAACACAAGTTCAATTTCAACCAATTGTTGATGATATATCTGGACTAGTGGTTGGCCATAATATCATTATCGGAGGGGCTTTCGAAGTCAGTAAGTACTCTCTCGAGGGTCGGGAAGAAAAAGATATTTACCTCATTACTGATAGAGGTTTTGAGCTCATTGGAAACGCTTTGAATAATGTAATTCAGGGCGGCTCTGGCAATGATTCAATTCTGTCGGGATCGGGTAGTGATACTTTGGTAGGTGGTTCAGGTAGCGACAATCTTTCAGGAGATTCTGACGACGATACATTAATTGGTGGTGATGGTAACGACACTGTTAAAGGTGGCGAGGGGAATGATTTCATCGTAGGTGGTGATGGTGCTGGCGATGACAGTTATGATGGCGGCACCGGTATCGATACGGTGAAGTATCTCAGCGCAGAAGCAGGCATACAGATTGATATTTCAAAACCTAAGGGATTTGCCAGATCGATTTCGCAGGATTCAAAGATTGGCAATGACAAACTGTCCAATATCGAAAATATCACCGCCGGAAATTATGCTGATATCGTTGTTGGCAGTGCAGTAGCCAACAAAATCGATGGTGAAGGTGGGAGTGATTCGATCAGTGCGCTGGCAGGGAACGACACCATTGATGGCGGTGAGGGCAGTGACACGCTCACAGGTGGTGCGGGCACGGACACATTCAATATCACTGCGGGAACTGACCGTGTGATGGATGTGGGCGCTGGTGGGGCTGATGTACTGTCAGTGAGTTCCGGCGCAACAGCAAATGCTACTGTGACCGCTGCATGGATAGCCACTGCGGCCAGTGCAAACTCAGGCACTGCCAACCTCACCTCTGCGGGCTTTGCGGTCAATTTGTCTGCAGTGACGACTGGCAGTACGGGTTTTACTGTGACCAATACAGGCAAAGCGGCGACCTTCACAGGCTCCGGTCTTGCAGACAGCCTAACGGGCGGCACCGGAAATGACACGCTGATTGGCGGTGGTGGTATGGACACGCTGAACGGTGGTGCGGGTAATGATGTGATGACCGGTGGCGCTGCAGGTGATCGCTTTGTGCTGCAGGGTAACGATACGGTGGTGGATTTCAATAGCTCTGATTCGGATACGGTGGTAGCAACTGGCTTGGCGGCGGGTGCGATAGTCACATTCACCACAGTCACTGGCTCGCTGGATTTGTCTGGCTCTACTTCAACGGCGGCTTTCCGTGCCACTGCAGCGGCATCGGGTGCCAGTATTGTGGGAGGCAGTGGTGCAGACAGCTTAGTAGGTGGTACCGGAGTGGATAGCCTGAGTGGTGGCATGGGTAACGACTCGATCACTGCGGGCGCGGGTGCTGATACTGTGACCGGTGGCAAAGGTGCGGACAGCATGACCGGTGGAATCGGTTCAGACACCTTTGTATTTGCTTCTGGCGATACGGGTCAAGCCACCGGTAGCGATACTATTTCAGATTTCGCCAAAGGCACAGTGATCACAGGCGATCGCGTTGATTATGCTGCGGATCTTGTGATCGGTGGTAATTCGAGTGCTGCTACTGTCAGCCAGGCATTGATTAACCAAAGCACCGGCGTTGCCACTTTTGCTACAAAATCGGGCGCCACTCTAACCGACGCTCTAGCAGATATCGCCACTCGGTTTACTGCGGCAGGTGATGCAGCGGGTGAGTTTGCGCTTTTCCGTGTTGGTGGCAAGGGTAACCATTATCTGTTTATCTCTGATGGCACAGCTGGTGTTGGAGTTAATGATGTGGTGGTGCAGTTGGTGGGTGTGACATCGATCAGTGGCATTGCTCTAGACGGCGGTAATCTGACGATCTTTCCGTGACGACTAATTTTTTTATCAGCGCTGCTTCGTTGCCTTCTAGCCAGATTAATCAATTAGGCAAAAAGTATTTAAGAAATACGCCAGGGCGTTCTTTGCCTGCTAGCGAGTCGTCTAGCCAATCTTTGGTTAGTTTTTGTGGGGGACATAATGGCGGAGATATACGCGAGTGCATCACTCGCTCAACTTGACGAAGTTTTTTTTGGCGATCCGATTGCGCAAGCGAACGAGTCCATACTTACAAATCTAGAGCGTGCACTTGAGTTTGCGGCAGGTCAAGTTCCCACCGATGCGGTCGGTAGTCTCTCAGTAAACGCTACGACTGTTCGCTACGACCTGAATCCGGGTGCAGTAGCACCGGCAGCCGTCAGAGTCATAATTAATGGTAGTGGATTTCCGTCTGGCGTCACGCATCTAGATGCGCTTAGCGCTGATACGGATTACGGAATTACCGCACTATCGGTTACTGTTGACAGCATACCGTCGACTAATTTTGCACGGCCGTCGTCCACTGTGACACTAAACACGAAAATAAACGTGGTGGGCGAGCGGGTACAGTCGTTTTCGCTGACAGGTTTTTCTATTGCTGCTGGCAGCTTTGCGCTGACGCTAAAAGGTACTTTGAGTGCTGGATTAGCGATACAAAAAGGAGAAGTCGTCGTAAAGCTAGATTTCATAGATGCCGAACTGGCCATTACTTACGACATTGACCCTAAGCCAAACCAAACTCGGCTGGCTCAGCTTTTTCTCAAAGGTAGTTTTAGCTTTGATCTTAATAACGCTGAAAACCCCCTGAATTCGGCGTTGGTCACTCAATTGGGAATCAAGTCCTTCCCGGGGACCGATCTTAAAGTCAAGCCTGTACATTTTCTCTACGCAGAAAACTTAGGGATTAGTTTACAAGAAATCAAAGCGATACCCGAGGGAGCATCTGTCGCGGCTTCATTGCGAGCCATTTTTGAGTCTAACTCAGATGTCTTGTACATCTGGGGCGACATGGATATGCCTGAGGGATTTGAAAATGTCGCCATCAATGGTGTAGCAAATGTCACATTGCTTGGTAACGATCTAGGAAACAGGGTCAATGGTAACGCTGGCAATAACACACTTTATGGAAAAGAAGGCGCTGATACGATCTTTGCTGGCCAAGGTAATGATTCCATTTATGGTGATGGTGGTAACGATAGCTTAATTGGTGAGGCCGGCAATGATCTGATGGACGGAGGCGCCGGCAATGACACGTTGAATGGTGGTTTGGGCGCGGATACCTTTCAAATTACTTCAGGTATTGATCGAGTTTTAGATATTGGCTTAGGGGGTGTTGATGTATTAGCGGTAAGCGTTGGTGCCTCCGTTGATGCCGTTGTAAGCCAAAATTGGACTGCATCCTCGTCCACAAGAAACCAAGGAACTACCAGCCTATCCACGGCAGGATTTGCAGTTAACTTATCAGCGGTAAATGTTGGTCCCAATGGATTTACCGTAGCCAATACAGGTAAGGCAACTACTCTAACCGGTTCTGCGTTTGACGATTCGTTGATTGGTGGCTTGGGTAATGATACGTTGGTCGGTAGTGCGGGTGCCGACGATTTGAAGGGTGGCGCTGGAGGTGATTCGCTACTTGGTGGTGAGGGTGCCGACTTTATAACTGGTGGGCCAGGTAACGACCTAATCAATCTTGATGAGCGCAACTCGTCGCCGGATGTTGTGATTTTTTCTGGTGGAATAGGGGCAACTGGCTCTAAAGCTCGCATGGTTTCGCTGGGGGTCGACGCCCTATCAGGGTTAAATTTTGGTACCAGTAACTCCACGGTCGATAGGCTGTGCTTTCCGACTGAAGACTTTGGAATTACTGGAAATCCAATCCGAGGGTCGGCTAACCTCGACGGTAATTTCTATATCGTTACCTCACAGCCCACCGCTAATTCTGTTGATTTGAATGGGTCTGCAAATGGGTCCGCTGCGGCGATTGTGTTTGTCGGTGCTAGCACTGGTACCAATGGCGTAGATATCTATTTCTGTCAAAATGAATCGGTATTTAGTACTGCTTCCGCCACCCTGATCGGTAAACTCACTAAGTTAAACACAGCTAACTTAAACGCCGGTGATATCACTTTTACGGTCCCATCGCCCCCCGGCGGTAATGCCAAAGTTTTATCACCCTCTGCATACTACTCTCAAATTCAAAAAGTTTACGTCGCGTATTATGGGCGCCCCGCAGATCCATCAGGTCTGCAGTATTGGGCGGCTCAACTCGTCGCAAACGGCGGCAACCTCGTGTCTATCATTAATGCGTTCGGCAACTCCGCTGAGTCGATCGCTCTGTATGCTGGCGCGACTAACGCGGCAAAGGTAACAGCGATTTATCAGCAACTTTTTAACCGCGCTCCTGATAATGCTGGCCTGGCTTTCTATACGAATGAACTGACGACAGGGCGGATGACCGCCGCTTCGATTGCTCTGAATGTGGCTGATGGTGCAACAAGTTTTGATGCAGCCTGCCTATCAAATAAGCTAACTGTAGCGACAGCATTCACTGACGCGCTTGTTGCAGACAGTGCAGCGGCGGTTGCTTACTCCGGTGTATTTGGCGTTACCCTAGCTCGGTTGATGATAAGTGGAGTAACTACTTCGGCTTCAACCGCCCAAATAGCGGGAACCATCGATGCTCTCAAAATGGGACCTTTGCTTGCTACTGAATCGGCAGACATTCTGATTGGCTCTAGTGCACACGATCGAATATTTGGTTTGGGTGGTGATGACACGATAGATGGCGGTGCGGGCATTGATACGGTCGTCTTTGTGGGTTTGCGATCGCAGCACAATATAACTAGCCAAGCCGGAGGAGGCTTCCTGGTGACTGACTCTGTCTCTTCAAGGAATGGCACTGATACTTTGATGAGGGTGGAGCGTCTAAAGTTTTCAGATGTATCAATTGCCCTTGATATTGAAGGAACAGCGGGTCAATCTTACCGTATCTACAAGGCTGCGTTTAACCGAACTCCGGATACTGGTGGACTTGGCTACTGGATTTCACGGATGGATGCAGGTATGGGTGTCGTCGAGCTGGCAGCGCGGTTCATAGATTCGCCAGAGTTTCAAATCCTGTATGGCCAGAATCCAAGTAATGCACAGTTCCTGACCAAGCTGTATGAGAACGTGCTGGGGCGCACCCCCGAGGCAACTAGTTATAACTGGTGGCTAAATGAATTGAATACCAACCCTTCCAAGACTAAAGCCAAGGTACTGGCTGACTTTTCTGAATCTGGAGAGAACCAAAGTAGTGTAGCAAGTTTGATTGGTAACGGAATCCAGTATATTGAATTTGGGACGTAGTTGATCGAAATAAATCTAGGCAGTAATTCTAAATTGCAACAGCATCATCTGCTAGCCGTGGATGGGGTGAAATCATCCGGGCGGATCAGTATGTGGTCGCAGGCCCGAGTCCCGTTTTGAAAGGGGGTATACCCCGCGTATCTGGCTTACCGGCTATCTTGCACAGCTTGCCCATACTACTCTGACTTTGACCGAGCTTCTTGAGGCATCAGTGACTCCCTCTGAACAATAAAGTGAATCGCTGCACGCCGATGATCCTGTCTTATAGGGGCGAAAGCAGGCAATCCATGCCCAGTTCAGTTGTTAATTCTTGCGTTGCGTGTGTATCTGTGTTCAGATTACGATACAGAATTTAGTAACATATTTACAACCCCTCTCCCAAACGCGCTGAGATCCACTCGGCGTTGTAAGGCGCCGTGGTCGTTGGCTAAAGGTGCTGAGGTCGTGGGCTTGGGTGAGACGGTCACGGGCAAGTTCGATGTGATTACACGTAGCGTAGTCGGGTCGAAGGTTAGCTACCAGAGCAGTCTAGCGGGCACCGACGGTCAAGTCAGTAAGGCGACGCTACTGACACAAGCCCAAGTACTGGCGAAGGAAGTGCTGTACGAGCAGGATATTGATGGTGATGGCTACATTGGTGACACCGTGAAGTTGGTATTGTTTGACGACGGTGCCCAAGGTATCTATCAGATGGCCTCGGGCGGATTTACGGTGGCGGAGGGCAATTTAGGTGAAGGCGATGTGCCGGGGTATGCCGCCACGCTCACCACGGGTAAGACACCTTGGGTACTGAGTGCGGGTATGCAAGCGTTGGCGGCAACGGTGAGTGACGATGGCAATCGCCTGTCCTTGCTGCTAAAGACGACCAAGGGCACCACGATTAGCGTGAGTGAGCAGAGCTTTAATGCGACGACGGGCGTAACCATCGGTAAGGCGGTGAGCTTTAGCAAGGCCAACGAGCTTGCTGCGGCGGAGCTGAAATATCAGTTTGATCTGACCGAGGACTACATGGGCTATGTCCCGGATGTGAATGCATCGTATGTGTGGGACAGCGGTGATCGTGTGTATGCCTTGTATAAATCAGCCAAGACATGGGTTGAGGCGGATAAGTATGCCAAGTCGCGGGGAGGTTCGTTGCTGACACTGGAAGAGTTGTCGGAGAACGAATCGGTCTACAACGTGCTGGCTGACGAGATTAGTCAGAGTGACTACGGTAAGACGGCGGCGAGTGATGGTGGTGGTGCGGCCTACGTATGGTTGGGTGGATCGGATGACAAGGCGAGCAAGTTGGTGGGTGCGGATGAGGGCTTTTGGGTGTGGGTCAATGGAAGCCAAATCGATCCTGACCAATCGAACTGGGGTGGTGCTGAGCCGGACAACTACAACAACCAGGATTATTTAGCGCTTGGGATGCAGGACTGGCCCTTAGGTAGTGGCGACCTTGGCTTAGCAGGTCAATGGAACGACCTTGCCGGGACCAATAAACTCTACTTCGTAGTCGAGTTCGTGATTGGGTAGGACTGCAGGTCGATGCGGCAAGGCTCAGCCCCCGCCGCTTACTGCAAATACTTTTTACTAAACGAATTATCTTGATTTAACGCATTAGGAGTGATCATGTCCATGTCAAATAACGCTGCCACAAGCAAATCAACTACCGTTACTAAGACCAGCGCTTTAGACACGAGTGCT
>Ga0315899_10008712_pt1 | contig 10873 bp, 11 predicted proteins | sample LakEriMetagenome_2_FD_203518 | JGI IMG/M metagenome (GOLD analysis project Ga0315899, IMG submission 203518) | Freshwater fungal communities from buoy surface, Lake Erie, Ohio, United States - Buoy 4 MA112 | ecosystem: Environmental > Aquatic > Freshwater > Lake | place: USA: Lake Erie, Ohio...
CACCCACCCCCTCACCCTCCTCCGCGTGCAGCGTCTCCTGAATCCACGAGTTCGTGTGGCTCTCCCCGTCATCTTCTCTTTCTCTAGCACTATGTGCGGGTAGAATGTACGATGGAGTACGTGTGACACCAAAGGTCCCGAAGTTCGTGGGCAAGTTCGAGGGCGAGTTCGCGCAAGGACTGCCACGGTGTGCAGGTGGGGTGCGCTGTGGAGTACGTGCGACACAAAAAGTTGCTGCCGGAGAGAAGCGCAGCACTCGCGACGCTGCCCTGTCCTCCTGCTCCTCCTCCTGCTCCTCCTCCTCCGCCCCGTCCCCCTCCTCCTCCCCATCTGACCCCCCATCAAGACCCCCTCTCATGCTTGTACGCACATTTTGATCCGTGGCAACAGGCATAGAGGGAGGAGACGTCGAGGGAGGAGAGGGAGACGAAGAGGGGGGAGAAGGCGCGGCTGCCCGTTGGGTGGAAAGGCCCTTGCCACCCGACCACCAACCGGCCATTCGCTTGCCGGATGACCACAACTTGTCCATCAGCCTGTGGCCCGTACCCTGGGGGGGGTGGGGTCTGTCCCCCACTGTCCGACGCACACCCATCCCCAGGGCGGCAGGCTGGCGCGGGGCCAGGGAGGATAGCGCTGGTGTGTTCGCAGGAGCGCAGAGGGGGGAGGGAGAGAGAGGAAGGGTGAGGGAAGGAGGGACGGGGGGAGGGAGGGGGGGAGGGGGCGGGAGGTCCGCAGATGAGGTAGAGGCCCCGTCCCCGACATCATCGGTCTCAGCCCGTCCCTCCCTGACATCATCAGTCTCACCCCTCCCCGTGCCGTGCGGGGTCTGAAGGCTGAAATGTATGGCGGTGACGGCTTGCGTCCACTTGCCCTCTCGCAGCGCCGATTTTTCTTGTGCCGCCTGCTTCTTGAGCACAGCGGCGACCAAACTGGGGGTGTACACTGTCACGTGAGGACTGGAGGGTTGAGGTGTTCCTTGAGGAGTTGCTTGTGATGTTGCTTGTTGAGCCTTTGTCTCGTCTACCTTTATCTCCGTTTCGATGACCACTTTGTTGCAGAGCTGCTCGAACGCATTGTCAAAGTAGTACTGCGAATCCATGGAGGAAGTAATCTGAAACGAGACACCAGTGAACGCGCCTCTCTCACCGCCGCCTCCGCTGGCCGCGCGCATCAGGTCTGCCAGCACCTCCTGCTCGAACGCAGCTCTCTCTGCGCTGCCCTCGCTCCCGGTCACCCTAAAATCAAGGGACAGCACTACAGTCATAGCCACAGGCGCAGGGGAGAGCAACGAGATAGCTCTCGAGATACCACGCTCAGACCCGTGTTCGTGACTTTGCTCTGCCGTTGTAGACGCGCCAACCCCTCGCCTCAGGCGCCTGAAGATGGCCTCGAAACAAAAACACGCTGGTTTTGTTTGCGCGCCCGGCGGGACTCGTCCAGGTGCGGTCCAGGTGGTTGTGTGCATGTGCAACTGTGCGTGTGTGCGTGTGTGCGTGTGTGCGTGTGTGCGTGTGTGTGGTTGTGTATATGTTTGAATGAGCGCATGTTCTTTTGTGTGTCTGTGTGTTTTCATGTGTGTATGTGTGTATGTAGGCAGCCGTCTGGCTGTGCATGTGCATGTGCGCGTGTGTGCGCGCACACACACAGACGGGATATCACATGAACAAAAGGCACACAGACACACAGATGCAAAAACCTGATCACATACGGTTGCCTACATACACACATACACACATGAACACACACAAGAACATGCGCGCATACACACACACACAAACGTTGATACATACATCAAGGGAGCTGTGCAACGCCCCGCTCTCCAACGGCTCTTTTCCAGAATGTGGAGGTCGATGATCCTCCACCCCCCCAAACCTCCCTCGGAGCTCTTTTTCCTCGCCTGTGTGTGTGTGTGTGTACTGAGAGAGAGAGAGAGACCTTGAAACCTAGCTTTTGTTTCTGCTGCTTTGCAGCGCCAAGTTGATACGTGCTGGTCGTCGTGGTTCGTTCAATCGAAGAAACTTTAGTTTGTAATTCAGGCTTTTGGCTTTAGGCTTTTCGGCTTGGGGTTTAGTCTCCAGACTCCAGACTTTAGGGTTAGGGGTTTGAGGTTTGGGTTTTAGGGTTTAGGCTCGGATGTTGGTCTGCCCAGTGAACCTTGACCCTTGAACCCTTAACCCTTGAGTTGAGTGAGGGATAGGCTGCGAGGCTACCTTAACTGCAGCCTAAACTTGAACTGAGCCCCTGAACACTGAACCCTGAAACCCGAGTTGAGTGAGAAATTTTGGTATATCTTCACCGCAGGCGTTCTTGTCCCTCTATCATGAGTATCATTGCATTATTATTTGCATACAAATAAATCCTCCTCCTCCTTTTCCTCCTTTTTACCATCAGTGGGGCGCACCTTGTTCAGGATCGAGCGCACGGGCCTCGCTCGGGCTCGTTGCGAGCAACGGCGTCATCTTCCACTGATTCTTTCGTTATTTAGGTTTGAGGGTATTGGTCATTAAAGAAGAGTGGTTTTTCATTACATTACGAAACGGCGAAACAATTTACCAAAAGTTTGACTTTTGGGCTGTGCCCTTTCAAGTTTTGTCCTGATACGGTGGGAGCCTGGGCATTTTCCGTACTGTTTTACTGCACTGATGATGGTCCTTAACAGTGCCACTCACGGTCTCTCAGCGAGAATTTGGCGACTCACAGCCTCTTCCGACAATGGAGGAAAGGCGGGAAGCGAAGGAAGACAGGCGGAATCACAAGGGCCCGTGGTTGGCTGAGATCGCATTAAAACAAGATCTAGGCCCGCATGCAACGTGCTATCATCGAGGGCAGGTTTGTCTGTATCCTGAACTTCCATGGGGTACACCGCCATCCTGGGACCATCATCGAGGGTTTGGCAGCGTTTTCCTCAACATGTGGGTGCGTAGGGTTAGGGTTTAGGGTTTGAGAGTTAGGGTTTAGGTTGGGGCGGGCTGGACGTGTGTGTCTGTTGGCATGATATGCCTTGACACGTGAGCGTGCTGTGCACCCCAAACTCTTTCGCACCAATGCGAATGAATGGTAGGGTTGACCATTTGTGTGGTGCAAACCCTAAACCATAAACCCGACACCCCCAACCCCAAACCCAAACAGGAGGGTTGGACGTTCATGTGCTGCATTTACGTCGCGGGCATGGTTCCGTGGTAACAACTTGCTGCCTGTTGTGTCTGGCAACTTGCTCCCTGTCATGTGTGTACCGGAGATTTTTCTCTGAGTAGATTTTCCGTCGGGATTAGTGTGCGAAGCTACAATCAAGCATGCTTGATTTTGACGTGCCTTTCCTTGGGCATGACGATCTCAGCCCCCTCTGACTTGGGAATCTGACACTCAGGGCCCTCACCTTTGCGAGGGAAGAGATGGAGGTCAGAGCTGATGGCAGTACACTGTGCATGTTCGCGGGTGCTGCTGGCTTTTCATCACCTGACAAGCTGGGCTGGAAGGACCTCATCTTTATCCTCGACCTTTGCGTCGACGTGACGTTTCTCGTAGACATTGTCATCACCTTCCACACTGCAATCTGGGAAGTGGACACACAAGTGAGTCACCTGATTGAGTTTGATGAGTTGCCACTCACCTCATTGAGTTGATGAGTTGCCACTAAAGTCTGTCTCCTCAGTAAGTTTCAACGTTTTCGAAAGATAGATCATTTTCGCGCCGTCTTTTCCACACACACACACACACACACACACACACACACACACCATAGACTCGTTCATGTGTGTGTGGGTGCGTGTGCTTGGTTTCCGAGGTCGACGTTTGTCATGCGTGTTAGAACATGTTCTTATGCGTCAGAACAAGGTCGACGTTTGTCATGCGTGCGCAGAGGAGGCCTTTTGCGTCCTCGTCCTTCATCTGTCTCAGAACATGTTCTTTATGTGTCAGAACACGTTCTTTACTTGAGGATACGTGGGCAGGGGAGTCCTCATTGGGTGCTCATTGATGACCTGGCATCCATCCGAATGCGCTACTTGAAGGGCTTCTTCTTTGTCGATCTCCTCGGCGTCATTCCCTGGCACTTTGCCGACTGCGCTTTGCCGGTTTGCTCCCACTGCCAGAGAAAGTGAGAGAGATGCGTCTGGTAGCATGTATGCTGTGAGTGCTGCCGCCGTCACTAGATGTATGCGATGAGTGCTGCCTCTTGTAGATGTATGCGATGAGTGCTGCCTCTTGTAGATGTGTGCGATGAATGCTGCCACCGTCACACAGTCTGATCGAGACATTGTGTGTTTATTAGAATGAACGTGCGCTCATGCTCCGAAATCTCATCAACTGATCATGTGCGTGTCTTTCCTGCGCACGTGCATGGGGCGAAGGGCGGCGTGTGACATGTGGTTCGTGGTGTACGGGGGTGTATGCTTGACTGGGTGTAAGCTTGAATGCTGCGGCAGGATGCGCCGTCCGAGGTGGAGTTTTTGCGACTGCTCCGACTGCTCAAGTTGCTGCGTTTACACAAGCTCCTCCGCGTGATGGAAAGAATCCATCGCAACTTTCCGAAATTCGAATATGTTGTGACCGCTTCCGAGCTCCTCACGTGTATGATGCTCATGGCCCACTGGATGGTCCACACGTTCTCAAAAGTCTTTTCCACAGTGGCTTCATATATCAAATACACTAGGGCACTGAGTTTTAAGAATGGATGTGAGGCCTGCGCCTTCTTTCAAGTGAGCTATGCAAGCGACGAGGGGTGGGTGGCGGTGAGAGCCTCCCGGGTCTGCCTCACGTGTCAGCTTGACGAGTCTGCGTGTCAGCCGCCTGCGTGACGTGACAGCTTCAATCTGCCTCACACACCTGAACCCTCTTGTCTCTTGCCTCGTGCGCGTATCACACATGCACCCTCGGTGTCGTCGTGTACGCAGGCGCAAGACCTTAAATCGAAAGACCGCATTATGGCAAACGGAGAGGTTCTGCTCCTGCGGCAGTGGATCACGGCCATGTACTGGGCTGTCACCACCATGACGTAATCCAATCTTTATCTGCATTCTGCCATGCACTGCGCCTCCACCACGCAACTGCGCAAGTGAGGGAGAGAGCTTAAGAGGAAGCGTGGGGTGCGAGACAGTGCACGGCCCCTACGGGCACATCTCGACCCGACACCCACTCCAACAACGTGCGCAGTTATGTGCTTGCAACACATGCACAAATGTAGTTCTCACACATTGTACACACATGCACCACAAACACAGGACGATAGGGTACGGAGACATTTCCGCCAAGACCTCTGAGGAGAGGTCTCTTGCCATATTCGTCATGATCTTAGGTGCGGCAGAGAGAGGGGGTATGGAAGGTGTTGACTTGTCCTAGATTCATCATTCGTAACGGCTGTGAGTTGCGCTATGGTGAGCACCAGAACACATTCTATATAGAACACATTCTGTGGTCAACACCAGCTGCTGTTGAGCTATGGTCAACACGAGCAACAGCAACGAGTGTCGTCAACACCCACACCGGCAGCGAGTGAGGGAGTCACAGCTCTCAAAAGAGGGCGAGTGCTGGCCTAGGCCACAAGAGGGCGTGAGGAGGACGAGGACACTAGGCACTAGGACGCTAGTCAAGCAGGCACATTAGCTACACACATGCTAGCCACCTGTGTGCACATGCTAGGCACCAGGACACTGGCCACCCAGGCAAGCGCGAGCCCGCCAACTGTTCTTGTGCGCCAGTTGCACAACCACCAATGTGGAGCAAAGCACCAATGTGTTGACAAGCGTGTAGACAATGTGTCAGCATGTGTTGACAAAGTGTCAGCATGTGTGTAGCTAATGTGTCAGCATGTGTTGAAGCAAAGTGATGACATGCGTGAAGCTTGAGCGCAAGCCCTGTCGGCAAATATTGCGAAACAAGCAACAACGCTCAGCCGTTCCTAACACGCCTCATCCACAAGCAACAACACTGAGCCGTTGCTAACACGCCTCATCCACAAACCATATGCTCTCATGCTCGGGTATCCATGGGCTGAGCTGTTTTGTCGTTTCTTCGAACATCTCAAACAAAACACAAGGATGCGCGTTTTTCGCCTGGAGTACCGGGAGGTTGACGAATCTCTTGACCAAAGAGTCCAACTGCAAGGAGATGTTCGACGAAACCATGGAACAGCTCAACCAGTTTATAGATGCCCGGAACTTTCCGCCCGATTTGAGCCAGCGCCTGAAAGGCTTCTTCATGCTCAAGTTTCCGACCAAAATGTACGGCATAAGTAGTAGTTAGTTGAACTAAACGATGTCAGTCTCAACTAACTACTCTTCTACATGCTCAAGTTTCCGACCAAAACGTAATTCCACGTGCATCAGTGCTGCAGTTGCTGCATAGGACCACGGATTGCGTGGCAGCATGCTTGCGTTTGATGTTGATGCAAGCAGCTTGCGTTTCATGTTGCCCTGCGCCTTGCTCGGACATAACGAGTTGGCAGTGGACGGGGATGAGGATGTTTGACAAGTCTCGAGCATTTCGTGCATCAGGATCATTGACGAGCAGAGCATCGTCAACTCTCTGGAGGAGGGCCTGCGCAAGGAGTGCTTTCTGCACCTGTACAGGGACGTGGTGTCGGACGTGGTCCTCTTCTCCCTTTGCGACCAAGCGACGCAGAGAGAGATCTGCTACAGGCTTCGATCCGTCTTCCGTGCTGCCGGGTCCGCCGTACTCGATGCCGGCTGCCGCCCCGACGCCATCTACCTGGTGCGCTTTGGAGTTGTGCAAGGTTCTCCCTCTTCGCTTCTCGGGAGGCTGCCCTTGTCAGCCCTTCCCCTCCGTTTCCCTTGCTCCCTTGAAAGAGTTCATCTGTAGCGTCCTGTGGCGTCCTGTGCAAGTTGTGTCTTTGCCTTGTGTCTTTGGCAGCAAGCCTCTCTGGTTGCCGTGCACCACACACCAGCGCGTGTCTTGTCTCAAGGCAGCAAGACACGCCAGCGCGTGTCTTGTGTCAAGGCAGCAAGTGCTCCCTTTCGCTTGCTGTAATCCTATTACAGTGTTAGTGCTCTACAAGTGCTGTCTTGGCTTGCCACAAGAGTAACATGTGTCGGGTGTGCGCCGTGTGCGGCACGTGTATCTCTGTGCGTTTTCTGGGGTATGCTGGGGTATGGTGGGGTATGGTGTTTGGCGGTATACCCACGAACAGTCTACCACCAGAAATTGTGGCTCAAGGATTGTTCTACGGGGGATCTCCTTGGCGAGAATGCCGTGCTCGGACTGACGGCCGATGGAAACAACGCGATGGACGCATCAGCCTTGGTCTTGTCCTATCTCTACGTCCTATCTCTACCCTCATGTCTTGTCCTAGCTCTATCCTCATGTCGTGCCCTCATGTCTTGCCCTCAAGCCTTGCCCTCAGTGTGTCCACACTTCGCCAGCACCCTCGGAAGGCGCATGGTGCTCACACCTGCAAGGCGGCAAGCTCTTTACGACACACACACACACACACACACACACACAACACACACTGTTGCAAGCTCTTACGGGACTAGCTGTTGACTACTGTTTCCGCGTTGTCTCTCGAGGACTAAATTGTCTGTGTTTGTGTCTGTATTTGTGTCTGTGGCACAGACGATGACGGAGCTTTGCGCGTTGGATGTGCCCGCCTACAAGTCTCTTCTCTTGCAGGTCCTCTTTCCTTCTGTGTTTCCCCACATCTGCATGCGAGGAGAGATTCACAAGGGCGCGTGCGCATGCGATCAGACGCACACATCACCGGCTGCAAGTAGGTGTTACATGAGAAGTTGTGCGCGCTGCTCCTGCTCCTGGGTTGCGGCGCCAGTGTTGTCACGTGTTATCCTGTGCCAAAGCCTGTGCAAACACAATGAGCGTGCGCTGCAAGCAAGCGGGCACCGAGTGAGAGCCCGACGCATGAGCAGCATCCCAAGTTTTTCGCGGTTGTGGCGCGGGCATGCGAGGTACACGTGGCCAAGCTTCAGCACGCGGCTGATACACATTCTCACCTGGCCGTGCGGGACTGGCTCTGCATCGATTGGAAGTTCATTGGCGACACGCTCAAGCCCCGCCCCCCCCCTGCTATCGCCTCCGACTCCTCGGTCATGTCACAGTTTTCGTGCCTTGGCGCTGGCAAGCCTTTGCGCACGCACATTGCTCTCCATTTCTGCCAACTTGCCTGCGTCTCGGGCCACACACTTGGTGAGGGGGCTACTGGAGGAAGCGGGGGGGACGACATATTCGTCGAGGTAGAGTGGGAAGGCGAGACGGAGAGCGAGCATGTAGCGGCTGAGACCAAAGTGACCCACCTCCAGCACAAGCTCTTTGCTCTTCAAAAGGGTCCCGTGAGCCTCTCCGCCGTGGCGCAATTGACAATGCAGCACAAGTCCAATGCCTGGTCATCACTGCCCCCCCTTCGCGTGTCGGTGTACGCTCTGCGAGCAAATTCTTCCGGCTCTGTCCAGGGAATCCATCACCACTATCACAAGCACTTTCAAAATATTCGGCCATCGAGCAACAATTCACACCACCATGAAGGCAAGGCAGCCCAGGGCACGAGCTTTTTTGAAAAGCTCTGGTCCGGCACAATGCCTCTGGATCGCCTCGTCAGCGCCCGCCACTCGCCGCAAGGAGGGCGGGAGGAGAAGGTGTACCTCGAAAGCACGAGCGATACCAGTGCCCCTATAGGCCCTGTCACGCTGTCCCTCACAGTCTCTCTCACACGCAAGATCTGGCGGTCGAGCCAGTGGCATCGGGTGCTGGGGTTGGTGCAGAACCGCGACAATTCAAGCTTCTTCTCCCGACAACGACAGGCCTTCGTGCACGCACTCAGTTTCAACTGTACCAATATGCTGCACGCCGTCGAGGAGCAGAGGCAAAAGCTCGGAATCCTTAACAAGTTGAAAGACAAAGACCAAAGCCACGGGGAAGAACCCCCTAGCGCCTCGTTCTTGTCTGCCCCAACCCCCAAGCCGACCATAGCGACCTCTAGGAGGGACTGGATCGCGGCTCCCAGGGGAACCCTAAACAAACTGGCTCCGGAGGAAGACAGCTCCATCCAACACAAATTTCACAGTATCATCTTCGAGAAGATGGATATGATATTGGCCAAGATGGAAAAGGTGGATACCTTGTTCGAAGCAGTGTCGTCCATGCGCTCCGAAACTGCTGAGCTTCGCCATGCCCTTCAGCACTATACTCCTCGCCCAGGCAGCTCAGGCGAGCAAGCAGGTATGCCCGCTGACCCACTCACCTCAAAAGCTCGCCTCAATGCATCCGGCGCGCTTCCCTGCTCGAGGGCACAGGTGCTCGACGCAGCATGCGTGATTGTGTAGACATGTTCTCAACGCTCTCCATGCGCATTGGATGTTTATTAGGGGGACGGCGATGGCCCTGGCGTAGCTGACATTCGAGACATGGGCTCAACTCTGCGTGCGCAAAGATGGAGGCAAACTGACATGAGCGGCCAACCTTGTCACGTGCCGTTTCATGTGTCGTGTAATGCGTGGTGTCACAGGTGGTTGCGCAGAAAGCAACATCCGCGTCTTCGGGCCTCCCGTGAAGGCGAGCGGCGTCCTTGCACCAGAGCTGAACCTGGACCACCTCGCCGAGGGGCTTCCCCTGCTCACCAAAAGGCAGTATGATGTCGCCGAAGAGGGGTATGAGCGGAGGCTGAAGGGCTTGTCCACGTTGGCCAACGCCACGCATCCAACCAAATCTCCAGATTACTTGGCCTACAAAATCCCGTGAGCGTGTATGGCTGTGAAGCGTGTATCGAATGCCCGTGAAACTTGTATGCATTGGAATCTATGCTGCCTGAGTGCTTGAATTCAACCGCAAGATTTCTCCCTCCTGATGCACGCATGGCAGCAGACTGGCGGAGTATCTACAATCACGTGGCTCTATGCAAGGGAGTGAGACGGATTCCTTGAGTGAAACCGTTAGCTTCAACACTGTCAGGTAGTCGTAGTATTGTATGTGGTGCCGCGGCGCGCAAGGCGCAACGAGACGGTAGTGTGGTACACTTCATGTTGACATCCTCGTCACTCCGTGTGCAGCGAGCTTGGATGGCAACAAAGAAGATGGAGCCGAGGGACTTTCAGCAGCAGGAAAGCGTCCTCAGCACCGTCTTCAGCGCGAGGAGCGCTAAAGAGCCCGTCTGAGCCTATGTCTGCGCCTCAGACTTTCTTTAAAGGAGTAACGGACATGTTGAAGAAGTCAACACTGGAGTTTTCATCATCTCCTGTGTTGCCTTCTGTGAGTCGCCACGATGCTCGAGTCCGCCCAGTCTCGGCGGGGATTGCTGAAAGTTCACAACCACAAGGGAGCGATGAGTTCGTGGTTTGAGATTTAAGCAGGCTGATACTGAATACTGAAAAGCGGCCGATTTTATCTAAGCGACGGAGGCCGATTTTTACCAAAGCTGCCGATTTTTGTTTATTTATGCGACGGTTAAATAACCTCTCCCGTGTTTATTGTGGTACCTCGATTTTGTACCACGGAATGCTGGTACAAAATTAGTACCATGTTTTTAGTACCACACCGAATAATCTTTTGCTGGGCCAGGAAGTCAGAATAGTATTCACCCTGAAAAGAGACGTGGGGGGAGGGGGCGGCAGCGGACAAGCCCGGAAATATTATCGTCCGCAATATTTCCGGGCTTTTCGGATCCGGTACTCCGGTTTTGGTACCAGGATTTCAGTGGGGCGGGTGATCAAAATCAGGTATTGATGCGACTAGACGGTCGCACCAGCGAACGCGCGGGGGGCGGCCCAGTAGATGGTTTTTTTATTGATGGCCAAACGTTATATGTATCCAGACACACTAAACCTGTCAGAGGAATAGCGCCCGTCTGAGAGAGTAGTGTCCGTCGGAAAAGTGGCAGTGTTATATATATATATATATACGTTGATGTGAGAAC